>Ga0233439_10003617_pt1 | contig 15822 bp, 16 predicted proteins | sample SI_123_September_6_FD_182713 | JGI IMG/M metagenome (GOLD analysis project Ga0233439, IMG submission 182713) | Seawater microbial communities from Saanich Inlet, British Columbia, Canada - SI_123_September2016_100_MG | ecosystem: Environmental > Aquatic > Marine > Inlet | place: Canada: British... | reverse complement strand
GCAGTCCCCCCTAACCCCCTCCCATTGGGGAACGTAGTTCCCCCTACCCCCCCTCCCATGGGGGAACGTAGTTCCCCCTAACCCCTCCAGGGGGATACATCCCCCTAACCCCCTCCCCCTCATTAATACAGTAAAAATAAATAGATTCAATTTAGGTGGAACAATTAGGTTCTACCTAAAGTATGTAATAAATAATATTTTACCCCCCTAGAGGGGGTTAGGGGGAACTACGTTCCCCCTGATGGAAAGGTTTTCTAGTTTCTACTGATTCAGCTGCTTCTCGTTCATCGTAATTAATTGTATTAGCACCAACCAAATTACCGTCTTCATCCATGGTTTGAGTCAATTTGTTTCCACTCTCTTTTGCTTTACGTACATTTTCTTCAATTGCTTTACGTTTAGCATCGTACAAACGCTTATCAAACTCTTCCTTGGCTTTCTTTTCATTCTTGAGTTTTTCATGGTGAAGCTGATTCAATTCCTCTTCTAAAAACTCAATACGACCAGTTTTGTAAGCGTCCGGATCTAAAGGTGTCCATACGAAGTTTCTTCCTACAAAAATATCATGGTTTGGATCACGATCACGAAGTTCTTTAGCATACTTTTCGGCTTCTTCTGCTGATGGAAAGTTACCGCGGTTAATAAATCCACGTACAGAAGTTTGAAATTTATTATCGCGATTGTACTCTTCTGCAAGACGCTCTTCGTTTTTATCCATAAAATGGGCATAATCTGCTACTACATCTTCACGCTTCAAAACGTTCTCTTCTTCCTTACAAAATGTCACTAAATCATTCAAAATACTCTCAGAATTAATTGAATATTTGTACGATAAAAACTGTACAAAATCGGAAAACATAGAAACAGATTTACTGTACTGCCATTGCTTTACAAATTTTTCGAACATGAAATTGTCTCTGTTCTTGATAATCTTTTCTGGAGAAACAAATGAATAACATCCGTACATTTGACTAGGTATTGCGGGGTCTTCGTTTAGCAAATCCACATAACGAGAGTTTAGCTTTCCATCATTGGTCATTTTTTTCTCAAAAGATCGTGCCATTGTATAACAATTGAATATACTTTAGGAAAAGAATTGAATTTAAGTTCTTTTTTTTCTTGTAAATTATTTTTTATATTGTATATTATATAACGATAAAATGCCAGGTGTTGACTTTAGCGAATATTTAAAACGCGCAATTAAGTACCTTGTTGAAGGTATCATGGTAGCTTTAGCTGCATTTGCTATCCCAAAGAGAAAGCTTGACGTAGAAGAAATTACCATAATTGCTCTATCTGCCGCTGCCACATTCGCCATTTTGGATGTATTTGTTCCATCCATGGCAAGTAGTGCAAGAGGAGGTGCTGGATTCGGTATAGGTGCTAACCTTGTACAGTTTCCTCGTATAGGATAAACACCATACACATTAATTTAGTGTGACATATTTTTATAATAGTAAAAATGTGTCATTAATTTTATTTCCAATAAACGGGAAGAATATCTATATTCATGAGTTTCGATTTTGCATCTACTTTAGGGGTTTCGAATTGTTGAAATACTGGTAAAGCCAATTGACTCTGTGGGGTTTTATCATGCACTAATCGCGCAATCATCTTGTACAGTTTAAAATTCGGGTATCGTTCATCGCCATTACGTTTGTATAGTATATTCATCTTATTGTCATCCAAACACCAAAAATGAACTAGTTTTTGAACTTCGTTCATATCTTTAGGTAGGTCTTCATCTGGATCAATGAAAAAATTGTACATGGAACAACCTAATCTAGATAAATCGAAACTAGGGTTGGGTTCTAGTCTTGGTTTTTTCGAATTTAAGTACGGTTCTGTATTATATTGTCCATTTGCATCACCATATGGCGCAAAACTATCACTACAGAAAATATGGGAATCGAATTTGTAAATACTGCGACCAAAGTCTATTATTTTGTATATTCTTCCATAAGTAGGCACTTTGTACTGTTTTCTCTCGAATTCATAAAATAAAAACTTTTCTTTGGTTTTCTTGAAGACAATGTTATTAGTATGTAGATCATTATGAGTAAATGAAAACATTTTTTGGTAAGTGATTAACGTAAAAATAACTTGTGTTAATGCTGCAATGATTTCGTTGTCCGTTAATAGTTCCTTTTCCAACAGCTCATCCAAAGTACCATCGCATCTTTCTAAAGCAATCATTTGTACAGGAAAATTGTAAATATACAATGGTAAGTTTTCATTGTCACTCTCACTGCTACTGCAACTTTCCATCGAGTCATCATCATCTGAATTAGACTCTGTTGATTCTACATCCATTTCATCTTCATCTTCATCTTCATCTTCGTTATCACTATTGTTTGATGTTGCATCGTCTTCATCAGTAGAGTAGTTTATTGAACTAGAATCCGAATCCGAATCCGAATTGTCGTCATCGCTACTATCGTTATTACCTGACTGACTACTACTACTACTACTACCATTACTATTTTCAGAAATCGATTTCTTCTTTTTTGCTGTTTTTTCATAAACAATATCCATTGTACAATCAAAATCATCGATATTTGTCTCCAATGTACTACTACTAATAGTAGAAGGAGCAGTAGATTCAAAAACTTCATCGACTTCAATAATGCAATTATTTGCACTGATATTCAATCTGGGTCTGCGTGACTGAGTATTTTTATTTTCAATTGCACCATCTTGTAGTGCATGATTACATGATTCATCTACTTCATACAATATTTTATTATTTCCTAGGAAAAAGTCAGATTCTTGTAAATACTCAATATCATCATAGGCATTAAAATGAAATCTTTTTTGAATACCTAGAAAAGAACCGTAAAAAATGATACCATGTTGTATTTTATGTTTTTGTAATACTTGGCTCGACAAGAAGTTAAAAAATGTATCAATATAACAAGTGTTATTTGGACTGAGTATTTTTTTCATACAAGAATCTTCAGTAGAATTGTATTGAGGGAGATTCAACCATTTGTCTTTTGGTTCTGAAGAATACTTTCCAATTAAATAATGTATTGGGTCAATAAGTGGAGCAGATTTAATGAACATAGTACAAGATGAATGTTTGGTATTTTTTTGCAAAGGATCTTTAGACACATGGTTATGATCTACAATATAATCATTTTGTTTAAAGCTGTAGTCGTTGTAATTGGTATCGTCTAAATCTTGGAAAAAAATATTATAAATGGGATTATACGATTGGATGGAGAGAACTTCTCCTACACGTTCTGCTTTTTCTAAATTAGGTACGAATGATTTGGTGGATTCAATCTCGAATTTTTTCATTGTTTTTGGTACAGATATTGTCATTATGGAATCTCTAAATAGTTTTTTTTAAGTGGTTAAACGAACGTTCTAAATGTCTTTTTTATTTAGCATACTTAAATATAACTATTTTTACTAAATTAAATAAGAATCAAATATTTTTTCTAATTGAATCATGACATTGCAATTAAAAAAATTTGACATGCGTAACATTACATTCAAGCCGGATGAAAACAAAGGACCGGTTGTAGTGTTAATAGGACGACGTGATACCGGAAAATCGTTTTTAGTCCGTGATTTACTCTATTTTCATCAAGATATACCAATAGGTACAGTGATATCCGGTACAGAAGCCGGTAATGGTTTTTACAGTAGCCATGTTCCTAAATTATTCATTCACGATGAATATAGTTCGGCATTAATTGAGAATATATTACGGAGACAAAAGGCTGTACTAAAACAAATCAAAAAAGAAATACAAGATTTTAGACGATCATCAATTGATCCACGAACATTTGTGATATTAGATGATTGTCTGTACGATAATACTTGGTCGAGAGATAAACTAATGCGCTTACTATTCATGAATGGAAGACATTGGAAGGTTATGTTAATTATTACTATGCAATATCCTTTAGGTATTCCTCCTACATTAAGAACCAATATTGATTACGTATTTATTTTACGAGAACCATATTTATCAAATCGTAAAAGAATATGGGAGAATTTCGCCAGTATGTTTCCTACTTTAGAATCATTTTGTTCGGTTATGGATCAAACCACTGAGAATTACGAATGCTTAGTGGTTAATAATAATTCTAAATCGAATCAATTACAAGACCAAATCTTTTGGTACAAGGCAGAAAGTCGTCCTGATTTCAAATTGGGATCAAAAGAATTCTGGGAAATTTCAAAAAACATGGGTTCAGACGATGAAGATGAAGCATATGATCCAAATAAAGGGAAAAAGAAAAAAGCAGGTAGCCAAATCACTGTAAAGAAAAATAAATGGTAATACGACTTTCTCTCACCGTCTATTTGGCGCGCTTCGCGCGCCCTAAACAATATTATTTATAAATTATAGTTTATAGTTTATAAATAAGTATCCTTTTTCAACGACATAGTATTTTACTTTTTTTCTTCGGCTTTGGGTTCTTCTTTCTTGGACTCACCTTCCTTTTTGGCGTCATCACCTTCCTTTTTAGCGTCATCGCCTTCTTTTTTATCTTCAACTTTTACTTCCTCTTTTTTTCTGCTTAGTAAGGACAATAAAGAAGAAAAGCTAATACAAGAAAGTGCCTTTACCAATTTAGCCAACCTCGAATTGACCTGTTTGGCTTTTGCTTTCAAATCAATCATCTCTACTGATAAACCAATAAAGATATCTAATGATGTCATAACTGCTCCTCTTTGTTCTTCCGATAAATCTGCACTGTCTTTCAATCTGTACAATACCAATAGTTCAACCACCGATTTCAATAAATCACCAATTTCCTTACTGGTAAAACGAAGACGAAGACCATCGTACAAAATGAATAATTCTTGCATCAAACTCATGATTACAGGTAAATCCTTTGCATCGACTTTCTTGTCTTGTACAATAATCTTGAAATAGGCTTCGACATTTTCCCAACGTTTCGCGTCCTCCTTTTTCGACACTCGTTTTAGCAATCCCATCACTCGTGGAGAAATAGAAAGTTCGGAGAAATCTTTGGTATTGACTACGTCTTGAATAATTTCGACTAAGTCCATATCTTTACGATCTTTTTTAACAACAACCTCTTCCTTTTTTGTTTCATTGGTTTCGTCTTTTTTCACTTCTTCTGGTTTGGTGGTGGTTTCTGATGACATATTTGCTTTTTTTATAAAATACAATTAGATTTTATTTTAAATTGTATTTTGTATTTTACAATGTTTTGTTGATTTCAATTTTAAAAATCCGGGATTCCAGTAAAGACTTGGGTTTGTTCGGGTTTCATTACATTGGTATTTGTAATAACCGAGAGAAAATCATCAAACTTATTTTGGTACTGTATATATGCTAAAGCTGATACAAATGTAGAAATAAACACCATCACTAAATCACGTACTACATCTCTCAATGGTTTCAAATGTTTATCTAAATATTTCATTTCTAAAAATTTCAACACACCGAAAATAACTACCACTACTACTGATAAAAACAACGCCTTTTCCATGTTTTCTATTGTACAATCAAACTATACATAAGGACTTTATTATGGAACACCTTAATTAAACGCAATTATGAGCATTTTTATAGTTCTTCAATATCGTCTAAAACAATATTTGTATCTTCTTCCAATGGTTTATCTAAATTAAATACATCGTTCAATTTTACATCTTCATTCATGTGAATCTTTATAGATGGACTATCTAAACTTCCATCATCATCATCATCGTCATCATCCATATTTCTCTCATTACTACGCATCTCATTGATTTCTTCTAAACGTTCTATTGTTTTTGGTGCATCAAGACTCGTACCATCGGATACATCATCCGTATCATTAAATGTCAATCGAGTGATTGGTGTCTCATTGGACAAATCTTCCACACCAATAGATGGCGCAATCTCCTCTATTGGTAGCTCTTTTGTAGCACTATTCTCTTCTGATTCGTCCTTTTTACTTTGATCATCTTCTTTTTTGTCATTCTCTCCTACAGCTGGATCTTCTTCTTTAATTGGCTCTATTATCACTTCTTCCTCTTCTTCAACTGCTTCATCCATATAAGCACGAATAATAGATTCAGTTGGAATACTCTCTCGAATTGCACACAATACACATTCTTGTACCATGACCTCAAAATCACGATTGTTTCGTTGTAGATTCAAATCGGAAACACCTCTTTCAAATAAATACACATTCGAATAACACTTCCTCGCAACCATAATATAAACACGATGTAAAAAACTGTCTAATTTAGGTACAGATATGTCGATCTTTTTTTGTTTATTTCCTACGCGAATGCAAGTCAAGATTTTCAATTGAATTACATGAACACATGTAATCAAATCCTCCAAATAAGTACATCCACTCTTTTCGATAATTCGTTTTCTTTCTTCTTCAATCAACGTAGAATTCCATTTAGGAATACGAGACAATAAATTCTGGAAAGTCATTAAATATTTGGATTTTTCATTACTGGAAACACACATATTCCATGCTTCTTGGTGTATAGATTTTATTCCTTCCATTACCATAGGCGACAGTACAGATACTAACCGACTACACCACTCATTACGAGATTCATGTAAATTCGATATAACGAAATCGTCCATATATGATCTATTTATGAAATAATACATGATATACCTCTTTAAGTGATTTTCTTTACAGTAAATTAAAAAAATGATTCAATGGAGAGAAATATATTCAATGATCCAATTGTATAAAACTGTACAAACTGTTAAATATGTACAAAAATAATAATTTCTCGCAACGGAATTCACTTTTGACTTTCATATATTCAAGACCAATGCTGGATTTGACAATGTCGTCCCAATAAGCCTGATCTTGTATCCATTTAATAAAATCATGTACGCTATATCCTTGTTCATATAAACTCTCTCCAACATGCATCATACTATTTTGTATTGTATCCTTATTACTGTTTTTTTGTACAGTCTTTTTCTTTTTCATATACCATTTTTTTGGCATATGTGTAGAAATAATAGTACTAATATTGTCTTGTTTTTGTTTTTCGGTCGTTTTTAGATCATATCGTCTTTGAAATTCTTGTTGATTGAGAGATACTGGATTACCATTTTCATCAAAAAATGGTGGAACGTAGATTTCACAAAACCGAGATAATATAGGTACTAATAATTTACTTTTATTATGAATCACAATGAAAAAACGCGTATTATTGCTGTACTGTTCTATACAACGACGCATAGCAGATTGTGCATCTACTGTTAATTGTTCTGCATTCAACATAACAATGGATTTGAAATTGACCCCTTGTGTATTGGTCTTTGCGAAAAACTTCAATTCATCGCGAATAAATTTAATCCCTTTACCATGCGCACAATTGACAAACATCACATTGGAATGCAGTTTATGCTCATCTTCATATACCAGCTTCAAAAATTTCATTAATATATATTTTTTTCCAGAAGCTGGTGGTCCGTGAAAAATAATATGAGGTATCCGTTTATGATGATGAAACTCGGTTAATTTCTTTTCAATATCATAATGAGATATATTAGTAGATACTACCATGGAGAGAAAAATATAACTAAAATTGAAAAAAAGTATTTAACTAATTATAGTAAATAAAGAGTTATCTTCTATAACGAATTTGTAATATATATACGCATTTTAATTAACGAACATTTTATACTGGATTATGAAGACATTTACGTTTGAATTAATGAGTGGTTACGATATTGAATTCGTTATTGGACAAAACGCACGCGAAAATACGCAAATTGTACAAGACTCGTCGTCGGAAGATATATGGTTCCATGCAGGCGATGGAATCAGTTCCTGTCATGTAATTGCTCAAATTCCAGATGACGACTCCATTCAAATGACAAAACGCGATCGATTAATGATTGTAAAAAAAGGCGCTGTATTATGCAAAGAAAATACCAATAAATTAAAATCTCAGCATCATGTACCATTTATTTATACTACTGTTAAAAATATTAGTACTACTAAAACCATGGGCGAAGTTAAAACCAAATGTTCCGTTAAAACTATTTCTATTTAAACCATTAATTAAGACACACTTTTTTGTATGACTAGCTGTTTTGTAAAACGGAATTTTTCATGATACATTGTTCTACGTCTTACATTGCATGATAAACACGCGATTTCTACATTTGTACAATTATGACCTACTTGATTATCAATTCTCTCTAAAGTCCATTGTTTAGGATCCCGAACTTGTAAATATAAAAGTTTTACTTTTTCTTGACAATAAAAACAAATCATTTTACATTGAATTAATTTTTGAACAACATCTTTGAATACAATAAATTCTAAATCATTGTATTTACTTTTTTCTAAATCTTGACATCGATATCCTTCAATCTTTCTTCGAATCTCTCTAAATAATATCAAAAGTTTAGGCGGTTTTTCCATAGAATCGTTTTGTACAGAATATTCTAACAATTTCAATAGATTATACTGATTCTCGTCTGTTAAATCGGTATGAGTAATCTGCTTTGTCCATGATGATGATTGTGTAATGACCCTGTCTTTTTTTGGTTCATTTATTGGCTCTTGTTTGGTCTTAGTATTTCGCCGTGATCTTTTTTTATTTGTAGAAGTATTGGCTAAAATCGATTCGATATTGATAACTTTAATGGAATCATTGTCTCCAAAAGTACTATATATGTCAGTATTTGTACAGATTATGGTTGGATGATGGTCATCTTTTTTTACAACTATATGTTCGTCCATAAATATGAAAAAAATCGTACTACTTAAATGACAAGGAAGAAAGCAGATAATAATAATTTGTGAAAAGATAATAAAATGATAATTTGAATTTAAGTATAATAAAAAGCAATGTCTCAAAATTTAGAGACGCCAAATGATATAATAAATATAGATCAATGGTTGGAAGAAGAGAAAACGTTTAATAAAACGGAACCATGGAGTAAATTGAATAAAACGTCTAAAATACAAAAGTTACATTCTTTTGCGGAAAAATATGGAAATCGTAATAAATTGTCAGCAAAGGAAGTGAAAGAATTGAAACATTATTTTTCTCAAGTATTGAGTACTCGGCTAAATAAAACCAAAGATGTTATTTATGACAAAGAGCAACAGGAAATTACGGACGTACCTGGACTATCTCGCGCTCCAAGTGCGAAATTATTTACTATTCGGGTTGATACATCAAAACGCCAATCTACATTAAAATCATTGACACCTAAGCGAAATACAGAACGTAATCGATCAAAACACACATCGATACTAGCACCTAGTAAATCCAGTACAACTGATACTAGTACTGATACTCATACAAATATAGTGGAAACCCAAAATGACTAAAATTGAAATAAATAAAGGAATTAAAATTAATATAAATACAATACAATATACTACACTAGTAGAAATGGAGTATATTGATATTATTTCAGGATTGATTTCAGATGATAATGATACTACTATTTTAAAACCCGAATTTTTATTAGAATCAGTAACAACCGATGAATGGGAAATTATAGAGCAAGAATGCAAAGATACCATAGAAGAATACATTGAAGAAAATGCGCTAAAGATGTCACAAAAGGATTTCGTTGAAATAGCTGCATCTGAAATACATGATTATATGTTTTCAATTGGAGTGGATCAAGATTGGTGCGATGAAGCCATGAGTGACGAATTATTTGAGTGGTTGTATGATAGTATTGTACAGGTACTTCGAGAATTGCAAATCCCCCCGCGCGAAGCGCGGGAATACAAAACAATAACAGTAGAAGAACACGATATTACCAAGACATTGAAATGGATCGACCATTTTCCTGTACAAAAACAACGCAGTGTTGAGTGGTATGCTGTACGAAGAAATCTATTTAGTGCTAGTAATTTATGGAAATTATTCGGTACCCCGGGCATTTATAATAGTTTGATCTACGAAAAATGCAAAGACGTGGATAAACTCGATGGTTTAAACAGTAGTAGTTATGGTGGTGATTTATTGAGCCCTGGTAGTCGCAATTGGGGTATCAAATATGAGCCGGTCAGTGTTCTGATTTACGAAGACATGTACAAAACAAAAGTGAAAACGGATTACGGTTGTATTCCACATGAAACATTACCCATCGGTGCATCCCCAGACGGTATTAATATACTACCAAAACATGCTAAATATGGTCATATGGTAGAAGTCAAAAACATTTATAATCGCGAAATGGATGGAATACCATCTGTGGAATACTGGACACAAATGCAAATACAAATGGCGACCTGTCGTTTGGAATATTGCGATTTCATCGAAACCCGAATAAAGGAATATGAAAATAGTGTTCAATATTACGAAGACCATGAACATGAATACAAGGGTATAATTATGTTTTTCGTTCCTAAAGATGGATATGACGGTACGTCACAATTTGTATATGTACCATTGGATGTAGGACTAGATAAGGATTTAGTGGATGAATGGTTCAATGAAAAACAAACATCAATGAGTGAATACTTTTTATATCAAATCTCGTATTGGTATTTAGATCAGTTTTGTTGTACTGAGATTGAGAGAAACGATTGGTGGTTTCAAGCTACGTTACCAAAAATAAAAGAAAGTTGGGAAACTGTATTGTACGAAAGAAAACATGGTAGCGAACACCGAGCACCTCAAAAAAAGACACCTTCTACTACAAAAGCATCCACGAATCCCAATAATATTGATCTTACTGATATCATGTGGAAGATCCCTTCTAAAAGCGGTTCTAGTAGTAAGGATGGTGATGGTGATAAAAATATAAAAGTCATCAAGTTAGAATAAAGAAGTAGTAGAGATATTTAGGAAACATTATTTGTAAGCATTTGCAAATACAAATAATGTATAAAATTGAAATTAAAAAAAATGCTTATAGATATTTTATATTGTACAAATAATGAATAAAAGTATGAATAATCAATCGCCATTGCGTTATCCGGGAGGAAAAACCCGGGCTTGTAAAATATTAGATACAATATTGAGAGAGAATTTTAATGTAGAAGAGTTTGATACAATTGTGTCACCTTTCTTTGGTGGGGGATCATTTGAATTTTATTTACAAAATAAATACAATTATTCGATCCTAGCTAATGATAAATTTACTCCCCTATATCATTTTTGGAAAACATGTAAATATAATAATGAAAAATTATGTGAAGAATTATCTAAAAAATTAGATCAAATATCTTCTAAAGAAGAATTTAAAATAATTCGCAATAAAATTATGGTTGAAGAAAATGAAACTCTACAGAGTATTATGTATTTTATCATTAATCGATGCTCATTCAGTGGAGCAACTTTATCTGGTGGATTTTCATTTGAAGCATCTAAAAAACGATTTACTTCTTCATCGATAAAAAAAATTGGTAATTTGGATCTAACCCGTTTTACTATTTATAATCTTGATTTTATAGATTTTATTGAAACAATATCAACACGTGCTACCAGTAGCACAGATAGTAATCGGAATATTCTATTTTTAGATCCACCTTATTACCTAGAAAAAGGTTCTAAGCTCTATGGTAATAATGGAGATATGCATGAAACATTCGGTCATATGTTACTGTACAAATGTTTAACCAAAGAAAAAAACTGGATTATGACTTACAATAATTGTGATTATATCAAAGAATTGTATAAAAATTATAAAATCATAGAAACCAGTTGGAGTTATGGAATGAACCGAACAAAAGAGTCATCAGAAATCGTCATTATTGGATAATAGTTGTTCGTAAATTAAACACAATGGAAGGGTACATTTGTTGTCGAGAGAATAAGTAGAAGGAAGTAAGGATTTCATTCGTTTAGGTTGAGCTGCTACTGTCACTGATAAACTACAGAACCCTTTTTTATTTTTTGTAGAATGAATTTTTGTACGAATACGAAGTTGTTGTTCAATATTAAAATATGGTACATTAAAATTACATATATCTTCGCCCAAATGATACAATCCATAACGATCACTAATCTGTATATATTTACAACCTTTTGATTTATACAAAGTAGCAATCGTGTCTGATGGAATATCGAAATATTTATCATCCCATTCATCTGTTTCTTTTTTGATATTTATCCATTCTGCATGCGTAATCGAACGTTCCATAAAAGGTGGTACCTGTCCATCGTATAAATTTTTTGTATTTATTAGATTTTCAAATATGGTCTTACATGCATCTGGTATTTTACAGTTATTTGAGCCTTCCCACTTATTAGTATTAATATTGTACTTAATGCTACATTGCATCCAATCTGGTGTATTGCATTTTTTTATTTCAATACCAATATCTTTTGTAGCTTTATAATCACATTCAATATCATTTTTACTAGATGAACCTGCTAGTTCTTCTTTTCTTTGAGTGTTGAATGACTTTCCATTTATCGTGCAATATTTCACGATTTGATATATTGTATTTTCATATGCATTACCACTGATTGAACATTGAGACCCTTTAGGATTTTTTGTTTTTTGTTCCTTTTTTTCACTTTTTACAATAGTAGAAATAATATCAGTTAAACATTTTCTTATACCTGGTGTGTATTTGTTTTTAGTATTATGATATATCATTATTGTATTCGTTATATAGACAATTGTATATTATATTTTCGTACAGAATATACAAACAGTTAATTTATTCTAAAATTAATCAATTTTCAATAAAGTTTTGGTTGACAATCAATAACACATCCATGTGATAATATGTTAAATGAATAGGGGCATCTTTTTTGGAGTAATTTCAAATCGTTACTGATATCTGACCCTTTAAAATGTCCCACTTTAATTTTTCAAGGGTTTAAAGTAGTTTTTGTACTGGATCTTGAATACGATCAATATCGACGACAAAGGTATTTTCACAACGAGCCTCGATTAATTTAAACAAAGTATAGCTAAATGTAGATCCATCCAATGTTTTATCAATGGGATTATAGACGAAATTACCAAAATAAGTTCCGTTACATTGCATACCACATAATAAATCAATAATCGCATTCATCTCTCTACCAATATTTTCATTTGGTCGTACATATATTTTATATCCTCTGTTTTCCAATTCCTGTAGTACAGGATTATCTTCTACAAATCCAGTCAATATAAGGATAGGTTCGTCCTTATTCATGTTGTTTTCAACGGTTGTATAAAGATGCGATTTATAAGCATCGGAAAACTCCTTTATAGATAAATTATTTATAGCAGACCAATGTTTTATTGCATCTTCTTCATTACGTAGATGAATAACATGCAACTTTGACGATGAATCACTAGAATGGTTCTCTCGGATTTTCTGTATAAATTGATTTGCCTTTTCATAAAAGATCGGTTGAAACACCAGCGACTTTAGGAAAAAGTCAAATAAATTAGACAAAGTATAGGAATCTTTGCGATTTATCCGCTGTAACCAAGGTTCTTCCGCAGACATTTCCGTACGATGAGGCTTTCCATCATAATTACTATGTTTGATTTCCAAATTTTCACGATAGAACAATTTTTCTTCAGAAAATACTCTATGTAATGTGATATCATTTAATGTATATTCTACATAAATTTGCTTACGTGTATTAGGACATGGGTCCATTCCGGTATAATCATTCAAATAAGTCCCTTTAGGAATACATAAATGATTGTCTTGGAAAAAATGTGTTTTTACTGCATCAGTTATATCAGCTGTACCAATATGTCTCAAACCAAATAGAACACGAGTGATCTTCAAATTTATATGATTTTTATACAACAAGCTTATTTTATATGGCTCTAATATTTCGTTACATTGTTTCAGATTCAGTACATCACAAGAAGGAATTGGTGAATCGGCGAAAATATCCGATATAAAATCGTCTAAAATGACTACTTTGTTACCTACTTGTGTTGCCGCAAGTGTAAGTGTATTCATAATGCAAAATAATTGGTTACATAATCCTGTACCATAAAATCCGACTTTACAAAATAAAACATTATCCTCTATACCATGGTCAATATCTTGCTTATAATGTTCAATCGGAAATGTTTGCTGGTACATATGCTCTAATGTATGAATGTTAAAACACATGGGTCTGTTTTGTAATAACCAAAACTCTGGGTCGTACTTGTTCTTCAATTGGTGTATAGGTAATTTAGCAATATAACTCGCTTTTGCCCACCAAAAATTGCCTGAATAATGCTGTCTATTTCCGTCTTCAGTAGGACGATAGTTAGACCCGATTGTATCATAAATATGCAACATTCGAATGCATTTTTCATACTGATCAACCAATCCGTACATCATATACCGTATCCACGATTGAATACCAGGTAGAAATACATGATCATGGGGATAGGTGACTCCTTTTGTATGCATATACAATACTTTGTACTGTGGATTATACTTACAAAATGCATACATTAATTTAATTGTAACATTTTCAAATTCAGATGTTTTATCCGAATAATTAATTACTTTAGCAGGATAATAATCCCGTTCGAAATGCTCCGTATTTAATGGAATTCCAGTATTAACAATACAAAAATGATCCATTCTTTCCAATAATTTATGTTCTCGCATATGATCTAACAGATTGAGTAAAAATTGATCTTTCCATAAATCTAATGTTGTACTATGAATAAAACAAGCTAGTTTGGGGGAGTCTTCTGTTAATAGACTCATTTATAGTAGATATAAAAACAATATATTTATAATAAATTATTCTATTTAATACTTTTTGAGAGAAAATGATCTGTAATTAATATCCATGAATAGACGAAATAATAATGATAACAATATTAATACCAACGATCATAACACATATGAAAAAAAACATTTATTGTACTATTTATTCCATATATTAGTACTACTTACTATGAGTAGTACAAAAAATGAATTTAAGTCGATTCCTCATTTTTAAGGATACCAAGCAAAAAGTATATAAACATTATGTACTTTTTTATTCCATACATTTATAGACCTTCTTATTTGTAGTTTTTTATTGGTACATGGAACATTCTGCAAATACTTCGTCAATAACAACGCAAAAAACAGACTCTGCATTGTCTTCGTCACTAAATGAAGAAGATATGTACGTAATGAAAAGAAATGGTCGTCGCGAAATCGTATCATTTGATAAAATTTTAAAACGAATAAAAAAAGTAGGATTAGAAGCAAATGTCAAAATCAATTACACATCTTTAGCCATGAAAGTGATTGATCAACTGTACGATGGTATTTCTACAACGAAAATAGACGAATTGACAGCTGAACAGTGCGCATCATTGGGTTCTACTCATCTGGATTACAATGTATTAGCCGGTCGTATTACTGTATCGAATCACCATAGAAATACAAAGGGGTCTTTTTATCAAGTGATGAAAGAGTTATATCACTACAAAGATCAACATAATCGTCACTATCCTTTGGTTTCTAAAACCTTATACGATAGTGTTCTACATTTTGGTAAAGAAAAAGTGGATAGTTTATGTGATTATAATCGCGATTACTTGATAGACTATTTTGGATTGAAAACATTAGAACGTGCTTATTTGATGCGTGTTAATCGTAAAATAGTAGAAAGACCACAACATATGTGGTTACGTGTTTCTATGGGTATTCATGACCGAGATTGGGATCGTGTGGTGGAAACCTATCATTATATGTCTCAAAAATACTTTACACATGCAACTCCTACTTTGTTTAATGCGGGAACACCCAACCCACAATTGAGTTCGTGTTATTTAATGGCTATGGAAGACGACTCAATTGACGGTATTTTTAATACATTGAAAGATTGTGCGCTTATATCAAAATGGGCGGGTGGTATTGGTTTGCATATACATAATGTTCGTGCATCCGGATCTCAAATACGCGGTACAAACAT
>Ga0233439_10003616_pt1 | contig 15825 bp, 11 predicted proteins | sample SI_123_September_6_FD_182713 | JGI IMG/M metagenome (GOLD analysis project Ga0233439, IMG submission 182713) | Seawater microbial communities from Saanich Inlet, British Columbia, Canada - SI_123_September2016_100_MG | ecosystem: Environmental > Aquatic > Marine > Inlet | place: Canada: British... | reverse complement strand
CTCTGGCTCGGGGCGGAATTGATGGGCCACACTAGCGCAATTCCGGTCTAAAGAGAATCGCCCTAAAGCACCGGGGCGATTCAAAGTGATTGGAAAAATTGCTTGAATCTTAAGAGTTCCAAGTGCCTGGGCATTTCCTCGTCGGAAATGCTCTGGAGAGTTTGCCATGATCAGCGGCACAGCGTCAAAAACGAAAAACCGCGCCCTATAGGCGCGGCATCAGCGACCCCAAAAAGGCCGAGGCTCGCGAGAATTTAGCCTTGGCGCGCCTTGAACCGGCGGTTGGTCTTGTTAATCACATAGACCCGGCCCTTGCGGCGGACAATCCGGCAATCCCGATGGCGTTTTTTCGCCGATTTCAAAGAATTCACAACTTTCATCACATCACCTGTATTCGACCGTGCGGTCATATTCAAACAGTCGGCGGAACATACAGATGCCCCCCAGCCCTGTCAACGACGTCCCATGGAAATTAACTGCTTAGATCACAAATCATATTTGGACCGAATTTTGGCCTAATCGGCGGATTTGCTGGCGTGAACGCGATAGAAACCAATATTGCCCGCTTGCAACATGGCGATGCGCCGGGCCCACAATTCCACTTCCCACATAACCCAGGGACGTTGATCCTTGGGCACGGAGCCTTTTTTCAAGGTTTCCGTCAATCCGGCCAGACCACGGAGTATATGGCTGCAAAATAAACTGGAAATATCCTCCAACTCATGGACGTCAAGATGGGCCGCGGACAGTCCCTGTCTGATTTGATCAACAGTCGCCAGATAGGGTTTCATCTTCTCGAATTTTGCCCATTCCGCGGCATCTTCCTTTGCCTCATCGGCCGTTTTGGCCATGAAATCAGCAAACAAAGCCTGGCCGCCGGGCTTCAGTATGTTCCATATTTCAAGAAATGCCGCATCCTTCTCTGCCAAGCCCAGTAAGGCACCTCGGCTGAATACGGCATCCCGGCTATCAGGTTCGATGTTACAATTACCAATAGCCCCTTCAATCATTGCTACTTTGTCCCCCAGCCCGGCCTGTTCGGCCAACCGGGTCGCCAGTTCCAATTGGGCCGGGTCCAATTCCAGTCCTTCAACCTTGGCCCCGGTTTCCTGGACAATGATCCGCGTGGCAGTGCCGATACCCGCGCACAAATCCACGACCGTTTTGGTCTCATCAAGATTTAGCGGTTCGATTAGCTGGGTTATGGCTTGTTTACTGCCCGGATATGTACAACCTTCGCCAAACAACATTTGTGCCGCTGCCAAACGGGGAGCCGGCCAGGCAATGCCGTCACCCGCCTCGTCACCACCGCCATCCATTGATGCGCTGTTAACATCGGCGTCGACTTCTTGCGCTTCTTCCCCCTCCCACCACGCAGAGAGACGCCCCCGGAGAGAGGTTATGAAGCCTTCAGATTGCGATTTGCTTTCGACAGACATCAGCCCTAGTTGTCTTTGCTTCCCAAGAAACCCTTCACCAATACCGGTTCTTAAAATCAACCAGCAGGGCGAAATCTGGCATTACTGTCCAGTATTTTGTTTAAACCTAGGTTAATTATAAAGCCGGGGCATGGGCCGTTCAATCTGCAAGTGTTAATTCGCAACAGACAATATCTACGATTCCACGCGCAAATCCGCCTGATCAGCCGTGTTATAATTGGCATCGTACCACCAGCTAATATAGTCGTCGTAGGTGATGGGTGCGTATTGCACAGGATGATCTTTATCGGAACATCCAGGCAAGCAGGAGATGACCGTATCTATATGCGGCCCCATGAAATAGGGAATAGCATAGCGCGCCTGCCCCTTGGGTGGAATAACCCGGTGCGGTGTTGATTTAAAGCGCCCATTGGTCCATCGGTGCAGCATATCGCCTGTGTTCACCACGAACGAACCGGGCACATAGGGCACATCGCACCATTTCCCCTCATTCTCGCCGGATTCCACCTTAATTTGCAGGCCGGGCACGCCGGATTGGGCCAAAAATGTCATAAAATTGGCGTCCGTATGGGCTGAAAAGCCAAATTGATCAACCGCGCGATCTACGCCGGGATAGTGGGACAGACGGAAGGAAAACTGACTTTCCGCGAATGCGGCATCAAATGTATCGGCGGGCAGATCCAAAGACAGGGCCACTGCCGGCAACAAACGCCGGCCCAGGGCATCCACCGCTTCCGTATATTCCAACAGCGCATCACGAAAGCCGGGCAAATCCGACGGCCATTCGTTCGGACCCGCAAACCGCCGTCCCGCCAGGACCAAGGGGTCATCCGCTGTTCGTTCCCGTTTGGTAAAAAAAGATTCGTTCATATCCGGCAACGCATCATCGCTGACCCGGCTCGTGCGCACATTGTACCGCGCCATGGCCATATAGCCGTTGTTGTGTTCATTCATCATGACCGCCTGCTTGGCGGCCATATCCTGATCATGAAAACGTTTGGCCTGGGCAAAGGTTTGATCGATCAGGTCCTGGCTTACGCCATGATTGACGATCATCAGAAAGCCGACCTCCTCCAGCGCGTGGCGTAAATCTGCGGCAAGTTCCTGCGCGCCCTCCAGACCATTTGCCAATGGTGCCAGATCAATCAACGGTATCTGGGTCGCGGAAGTCACATCAGACGTCATCGTCATGGCTGTATCCTCATACATTCAGTAGCCTTGATCATACTCAGCAGGCAGATTACGTCAATTTCAGGCTGCCGTGGTCTTGGCCAATGCGGCATCAATGGCCGGCAAATCGATCAATATCCCCAACCTTTCGCCCTCGGCCCGCAATGCCTGCAACTTCCCCGCCGTTGGTAGAGCGCTATCGCCGCGACCGAATGCCGCCAAGGCCCGCCCCCGCGCGACGATGAAATCAACCCATGGCAACGGCTCAGGTGCCCAATATGCGGCCATGGCGTCCGCAAAACGTTCCGCCCCATGCCAATCAGCGCGCTGCAGGGATGCATCAATGGCATGACGGTAGAAATGAAGGAAATTATGGCTGACCGCGCTTTCATTCAGAAATCTCTCTCCCTCTTCCAGGCTCCGCGCTGCAACCTCGACATCATCCGCCAATTCTGCCAACAGACCAAAGCATGAGGGCCCGCCAAATGCCATGCCGCTCTCCCGCGACAGGGCTATGGCTGTTTCTGTCACGGTCGCCGCCTCCTGCCGCCGCCCTTGTATCAAAAGGGCCCGGCCCAGAATGAAATTCGCATCAACTGAAAACATATGCGAGCCGATTTGAAGGCTGAGCACCAGGCTTTCCCTGGCCAGAATTTCAGCTCGTTCGCCCTGACCCGCATCATTCAATATTTGTGCCTCGATACCCTTGGCGATGACCAATGTTCGCTGGTCGCCGATCCGCACAGCCAATTCCGTAACGGCGGTGATATCGGCCTTCGCCTCTGACAAGTTGCCAAGACTGACATTTATGATGGCCCGCATATTTAGATTGGGGGCCTCAACCGAAGGGAAGTCGTGACGTTGGCAGGTTTCGATGCAACGATCGAAATAGTCGTACGCGGTTTGCATCCTGCCATGCATATACCAGGCATCGCCGAAACCGCTTAAGGCACGGACTTCCGCCTCAGAGGACCCGGCATCGATGGCCAGTTCCAGGGCAAGGCCATGTTCCGCCAGGCAGCCGTCAAAATTCCCTAATGAGAAAAAGATCCCACCGCGCAAACAATGAATTCTGGCAAGCGCCTGGCTGTCGCCAATGGGTTGCGCCGCTGCTTCCGCCCTGTCCAGCGCCTGCAGGCAATCTTCATACCGGTCCGCAATACGCAGCCCCTCCGCCAGGCCGATATTCACCTGACAATTCTGCCGATCCCCATTTGCGACGTCGCCTGCCTGTTCGTAAACCGAGACGGATCGATCAGTCTCCCCCAATTCGCGCAATAACTCCGCTTGCAGGCACATGGCATTGAACCGCACCGCACGAGGGGCATCCAAGGCCAACGCGCGATCTATCAAGACTAAGGCACTGTCGTGTCGAAACGCATTGTGCTGCCGTTCGGCAGCGTACAAATAGGCTGTTGCAGCACCGGGATCACCGGCGGCGTCAGAATGCTGTGCATGCAGGATGGGATCAAGATCCATGAAATATTCCGCCGCTATCGCGTGCAACGCTGCCCGTTGCGCTTTCAACATCGAGCTGTAGACCCCGTCACGGATCAAGGCGTGGGCAAAGTGAAAGTCCGCGCCTGCGCTTCGGATCAATGCTTGCGACAGCAATAATTCCGGTTGGTAGTCTTCGTGGCCCAACAGTGCGGCTAATGCCGCGCGTGAAAACCTTTGCCCCAGAATTGAGGCCGCTTGCAGGGCGGCTTTATCCGTTGCGGGCAATGTATCCAGTCGGGCCTGAACGATACCTTGCAATGTGCCGGGTATCTCGCCGTCCCGCAAACCGTCCGCATTGCGCAGTAGTTGCTCCAGGAAAAGCGGGTTGCCACCCGCCCGCTCTATACAGGTCGCAACCAGATCATGCTCGATATCCGGGAAAGCCCGCGCCAGATCAAACGCCTCTACCTGATCCATGGCACCTAGATCGATGATGCTTACGGGTGCGCCAGACGTCGTTGCCCGCCAATCATCATCAAACGGATCGGCGGCAAGCCGTGTTGACAACAGCAATATCGCCCGGCAGCCGGCAACCAATTTCGCCAACAATGCCACCCTGTTCAAAAGCACAGGGTCGGCCCAATGCAGGTCTTCTATGGTCAACAGCAGCGGCGATTGCCGACTAAACGCCAGAACCAAGGTTGTCACAGTCGCCAGTCTGCCCTGGTTGCGGGTGTCGTTGTCCATGGCGTCATAAAGGCCGCGCAGATCTGGGGGCTGTTTCAGATCCAGCAAATCATTCAGAAAAACCTGTTGATCCTGATGTAACAGGCCTTGGGACATGGCCCACCTGCCGGTCCGTTCACGTTCGGCTTTGCCGCTGCCTGGTTTGATCTCCAGCAAGCTGCGCACGAACCAACGGACCGCATCCTGGCCCTTACCGGTGCCGAAATCCAACACCAGGGAGGTATGGCAGCGAAAACCGTTCTCTGTTGCCAGGCGTCTAAATTCCCCCAACAGCCGGCTCTTACCAATGCCCGGCTCACCCCGTACCACAATGGCTTCACCCACCCCCTGCGCCAGACAATGGCGCACCGCCCCTTCGAAGCGGCTGAATTCGCGGCGCCGTCCGACAAAGGGGTGGGATGCCCCCGCGCGCGCGTTGCCCAAACCACGCAGTCGCCAGACGGTCATGGGAGCGGGCAAACCGGCGATGCTTTGCGGACCCAGGTCATCGCCCTCGAACTGTTCAGCCAACGCCTGTTGCACCGAGGCAGAGACAAGGGTTTCCCCCGCCTGGGCCAGATCCGTCAGACGGGCAGCTAAGTTCACACTATCGCCGGTGACGGTATATTCCGTATGGGCCGCACTGCCGGTGGTGGAGGCCACGACCTGGCCGGCAGCAACACCTATGTGAACCCGCAGGGGTGGCACAAGTTGTGATACTGCCCGGTGAATACCCCGTGCCGTACGCAAGGCCCGTTCGGGATCATCTGTATGTGCCACGGGCGCACCAAAGACGGCCATCATCGCATCGCCAATATGCTTATCAACAGCGCCCCCATTGCGGCTTACAACGCCATCGACGGCGGCAAAAAAATCATTCAACAATATATGGGTCTGTTCCGCATCCAGGCTACTGGACAGGGTCGTGAATCCGACGATATCAGCAAAAAGAACCGTCACCTGACGGCGGGAAGCATCCAAATTTGGTAAGCCTGGACCATCTGTCGCCGTGCCTGAACCAGCAAGCGCTGCAATGGCGGCCATCAGCTTCTTCCGTGGGCCTATGGGCAGGCCCATTTCCTTTAAATCGCCATTGTCGAGCAGTTGGGCCGCGGCCATATCGATTTCATTCTCAACAAATACAGCCAGATATTTGTCAAGCCCAAGTTCTGCCAACCACTCAGATATTTCCCGCGCCATGACTGAACACCTAATCCGACCCAATATTACATTAGCAACATGACGGTATGGATCAATACGACAGTTTCAAAGACCATGCCAATCATCTGCGACAAAGTGGTGCCATGACAGCGTGGATTTATCGTCGATCTGTCGCTACACTTGCGCCATGTCAGATGTAACCCAACGTAAATTGGCGGCCATCGTATCTGCTGATGTGGTCGGTTATTCGCGCCTCATGGGCACGGATGAAGTCGGCACGCTAGTGCTCTGAATCATCTAAAGCGCTGGGTATAAGTTTTTTAGCTTGATGCGGGCGTCATCGGTTGTAAACCGCCAATTTGCTTTGACGTTATGTTTGTTGCGCCTTTGCAGCCAAGCCAGAACGTGTTCCTCGAGGGTTTCGATGCCGGCGAACAAAGCCTAAAAAACATCGCCAAACCCGTCCAGATCTGGCGCTGGTCCCCCAATCAGCAGCAAACGGCAACGGCGGAAGAAATTCTGGGTGTGGATATTCTGCCCCTTCCCGATAAGCCATCCATTGCCGTGCTGCCGTTTGACAACATGTCCGGTGATCCCGAACAGGAGTATTTTTCCGATGGTATTTCCGAGGATTTGACGACAGCCCTGTCGCAATTCGGCGGCCTGTTCGTGATCGCGCGAAATTCAGCCTTTACCTACAAAGGCAAAGCCATAGATGTGCAACAGGTGGGGCGGGAGCTTGGCGTTCGGTACGTCCTTGAAGGCAGTGTCCGCCGCGCCGGTGACCGGGTGCGCGTCAATGCACAGTTGATAGACGCCACCGCACACCGTCATGTCTGGGCGGAACGATTTGACCGCCAGATCGAAGATGTCTTTGAATTGCAGGACGATATCGTCGCCTCTATCGCAACGGCTGTTGGCCCGGAAGTAACCCAGGCAGAGATTGAACGGGCAAAGAGCAAACGGCCAGGTACGTTGGATGCCTGGGATTACTATCTCCGCGCCATGGCCGCCTACCACAAAACGTCAAAGGATGATGTTGCGGAGGCGATGACGCTCTTACAGCAGGCGATAAATGTTGAACCGGATTTCGCTGGTGCGTATTCCTTGCTTGGCCTTTGCCATAACGCTTTCGCCATGCATGGCTGGATTCAACCCGTTAGCGAAGGGTTTGCAAAGGCGCGGCGTTTTGCGGAGGAAGCTGTCCAGCTTGCACCAACAAGCCCGGAAACCAATCATGTGCTGGCAATGGTCCTAGCCGTGACGGGAGAACCGGAGCGGGCGGTCACGGCTGCACGTTATGCCATCGATCTAAATCCGAATTATTCGGAGGCCTATGCTTATCTTGGCCTCAGCCTTGTCTTCCTTGGCAGGTTGGAAGAAGGCATGGCGGCCTGCCACCGTGCCATGCGCGGCAGCCCCCGTGATGTGCGGGGAAGTTTTTTCTATAACGGACTTGGCCATGCCCATTTCATGCTGAGCGAATATGAGAAAGCTATCGAAGTCTCACAAAAAGGCCAGCACCTGGATCCCTCAAACTACGGCTCCATGGTGACCTTGGCTGCATCCAATGCCTGCCTGGGCCGTGAAGCAGAAGCAAAAAGCCATGTCGACACCCTGCTTCGTTTCATACCACGCTTTACACTGCGCGCGTTGCGCAAGAACCCCATGTTCACGCGTCCGGAACATATCGACAAGTTGGTAGAGGCCATGCGCCTAGCCGGCGTTCCAGAGTGATCCTTCGCTAAATCTATTCCGGCAACTCGATAATAATGTTGCCGAAATCGTCCTGTTTTGCTGTGGCACCGGGGGGGACCAGGCAGGTGGCGTCGTATTCCTCGACAATTATGGGGCCTGTCTGTTCTCCTCCTAGATTCGTGGAGGCCAAATCAGTACGTGCCAGAACTTTGGCCTCCAGCCAGCCCAGCTCCGGTCCGAAATAGGCCTGGCGGGTGCTGCTTTGTGTACCCGTACGGCTGTCCATGACTTTCAGGCGGTCGGGAACGGGGGGATGGTCGGGGATGGCGCGGCCGATCAATTGCGCGTTGACCAACATGACAGGTTCTTCCGGACCCGCGCGGTGGCCATAGGTGCGTTCGTGTTCTACGCCGAAACGTTCTTCCAGCTCGGCCACCTTGTCAGGGTCGAAATCACCGTCCGGGGCGGGCACCGATAATTCGTAAATCTGACCCTTGTAATGCATGTTGGCGGTGCGGCGAATATCGATCTGTTCCGGGCGATAGCCGTCTGCCGTTAATTGCGCGCGCGCTTCAGCTTCCAAGCCGCCCCAGATATCATTCAGGGCGCTGGGTTCGGCATCGCGGAGCACCTGCATCATGGAGCGGGAGTAATGATGTTCCACATCCGCGTACAGCAACCCGAATGAGGAGAACAGGCCAGGGAATGGTGGCACCACGATGCGGCGCATATCCAGCGCCTTGGCCATCCCGGCGGCGAACAACGGTCCGTTGCCACCAAAGGCAAACAAGGCATAGTCCCGGGGGTCACGGCCACGTTCCGACGAAATCGCCCGAATGGCACGGATCATGTTGGAGATAACGATCTGATGCGCACCATAGGCAGCATGAGCCAGATCCAGACCCATGCGGTTGGCGACCTTTTCCTGGAAGACCTCGCTACTTTTGTCGGCCTGTAATTCCAGCTCTCCGCCGACCAGGAAATCCGGGTTCAAATAGCCCAGGATGACATTGGCATCGGTCACGGTCGGTTCCTCACCGCCCATGCCGTAGCAAACGGGACCCGGCATGGCACCGGCACTTTCCGGGCCGATCTGCATGGAGCCGCCCGCATCGATCCAGACCAAAGAGCCACCGCCCGCGCCGACCTCAGCCAGATCAATGGCCGGGATTTTCAGATGATAACCGGCACCACTCATCAGGCGGGAGCCGATCATGATGCCGCCGCCGACCTGATAATCAAGGCTACGGGTAAACTCGCCATCTTCCACCAAAGAGGCCTTGGCCGTGGTGCCGCCCATATCGAAGGTGATGATATCGGGCAAATCCAGTTTCCGGGCCAGGGCCTGGGCACCGACGACGCCGCCCGCAGGTCCGGACTCAATAATATTGGCCGGCTTACGCTCCGCCACCGCCGCATTGATCAGACCGCCGTTGGATTGCATCAATAACAGCGGCGCATCAATTTTTGCAGCGCCCAACCGCGCACTTAACTGCTGTAGATAATTGCTGACAATGGGCATCACATAGGCGTTGATGACAGTGGTTGAGGTGCGCTGATATTCCAGGATCTCGGGCAGCACATCGGCCGAGATACAATGGAGCAGGTCGGGTGCCATACGTTCTATGACGCCCTTGATGGCCCGTTCGTGGCTGTCATTGGCGTAGGAATTGATCAGGCATACAGCAATGGTCTCGACCTTTTCATCCAGCAGCCGCTGAACCACGCGCTCGACCTCGTCCAGATCAAGGGCCTTGTCCACGCCGCCCTTGTTGTTGATCCGCTCATCCACATCCAGGCGCAAATAGCGCGGTGCCAGGGGCGGCGGCTTTTCCCAATGCAGGTCATACAGGCGGGGCATGCGCAGGGTGCGGATTTCCAACACGTCGCGAAAACCCTTGGTGGTGATCAGGCCCGTCCTGGCACCTTTGTGTTCCAAAATGGCATTCGAGGCGACCGTGGTACCATGCAGCACTTCTTCAATCTGATCCGGCTGCAACCCGGCACTATCAAAAACGCTGGACAGGCCTTCAACAATGGCGACTTCATAGGCACCAACGGTGGACGGGACTTTTTTGGTGTGCAAGGTGCCATCGTGGCCCAGCAGCACAAGGTCTGTGAAGGTTCCGCCAATATCCGCGCCTACTCTGAACTTTGCCATACTGCTTATCCTTTCGCCGCATCGGTCATTTGCGGCTCCTCCCACATTACCTTGGCGGTTTCGCCCGTACGACCGGCCCTGATAGCCGCCCGCCGGGCCTCGGTGGCGTCCGCATCAACGGTCCAGGTCGCGGTATCAACCATCACACCGTAATCTTTAAAGGCGGCCTCGGTGCTGACCAACTCGTTGCGCACATCCATCAAAACCTTCTCGGTATCCCGCTCCAACGGGTCACCCCAGCCGCCACCGCCCGCAAGTTCATGACGAAAGACCGTGCCGTATCCGATCTCCATGGTGATCTTGGATGCCATGGTACGATTTTCCTTATCCGGGTTCAGGCTGTTGGCCGACGGCTGACCTGGATAACCGCCATACAGGCCATAGGGCCGATACTTTTGCCGATCAGAGCGGACCTGCAAAACAGCCTCCCGCTCCAAAAAGCGATAGTCCCTCCGGAACGGCGCACCGCCCCGGTATTTGCCCGCTCCGGCCCGATCAGCGACGAGTTCGTAAGACAGGATCTGCATGGGCTGTTCCGTCTCGATCACCTCGATCGATTGCGAGGCCATGTTGGCGAACATGTTGGAATTGCCCTGCAGACCGTCAGCCCAGGGACGCCCGCCATGGGTGCCGCAGGAAAAGTCCACATAAATATAGGGCTTACGCTCATCATCATAGCCGCCGATGCTGACACCTGTATTACCACCGTCAGAGGCGGCACAGACACGATCGGGCAGCATCATGGCCAGGGCACCAAACATGCAATCCCCCATCCGGAAGCCGGTCAAACCACGGGCGGCACAGGCCGCGGGTAGCACCATGTTGGTAATTGTGCCCGGTGGTGCGATGACCTTAATGACCCGGAAGACCCCTTCGTTGGATGGAATATTCAAAGGCAGGACGCAGCGGATCGCACCCACCGAATGGGCCACGGTGAACGAGAGGGAGCAGTTGATGGCACCCTTTACCTGTTCGGAACTTCCCGTCCAGTCCACAACCATCTCCTCACCGGATTTCGTGATCTTCACGAACAGGCGGATGGGCCGGTCCAGATCGATACCATCATCATCGATCCAATCTTCGAAAGACCATTCCCCATCGGGCAACTCCGCTATCGCCGCACGGGTCAGACGCTCGGCATAGTCAATGACCTCCTCCATATAGATGTCGACTTTTTCGAGCCCATAACGGCGCAGCAACTCAGCGAATTGGGTTTCGGCGATATGGCAGGCCGCCAGTTGCGCCCGCAGATCACCCAGAACCTGGATCGGAATGCGGACATTTTTTTCGATCAGGGACCACATGGTCTCGTTCCGCTTGCCCCCCTCGAACAATTTCAGGGGCGGAATACGCAGACCTTCCTGATAGATCTCGGTCGAGTCAGAGGCGTTCGATCCCGGCACCCGTCCGCCCACGTCGGAATGATGCGAGATGGTCGCGGCAAAGGCGACGCGCTTCCCCTCGTGAAACAGGGGCTGAAAGATAAAGATGTCCGGCAGATGCATGCCGCCATCAAAGGGATCGTTCAGAATGAACATATCACCGGGCCCGATATCGCCCTCGAAGCGTTCCACCACCACCGCCAGGGCGGCGGGAATGGAGCCGAGATGTCCCGGCAGGGTTAAACCCTGGGCCACCATCTTGCCGTTGGCATCTGCCAGGGCGGTGGAGAAATCCATGTTATCCCGCAAGACGCCCGAATAGGTGGTTCGGCAGATGGTCACCGCCATCTCGTCGCCAATGGCGAAAATGGCATTCTTGAACAGCTCGAACTCGATAGGATCTTCGATTTTGGCCATGGGATATTTTCCTTAATGGGGAACTATGCAAATTTTGCAGTGCCATCGCCGTTCCGTCCAGCCCAAATCTCGGGTAAGCTTCCCGCATGAGCCAAAAAAAGAGTGAAAAAATGAGTGGGCCAATCATTCTATACGAAAACATGCGAACGGTGGTTTACGTGCCGTTTTATCTGGCCATCGTGCGCGGCGACTGGGAGGCGGTGGGCATCGATGTCTCTGTCCAGACTTCCCCCAGCACGCCGGAAACCGCCCAGGGACTGATCGATGGCCGGGCCGATGTCTCCTGGGGCGGGCCCATGCGGGTGATGCTGCATCACGATGGCGACAGGGATTGCCCCCTGATCTGCTTCGCCCAAATCGTGGCGCGGGATCCCTCGATTATTCTGGGGCGACAACCAAATGATCGCTTTCGCTTCGACGATCTGGTGGGCAAGCGGGTCGGCGTGGTCGCGGAAGTCCCCACACCCTGGATGACCCTGCAGGATGATATCGGTCGGGCCGGGGTTGATCTGGACAGCATCGATTGGGTTAAGGACCAGACCATGGCGGAGAACGCCGCCGCCCTGGCCAGCGGTGATTTGGATGCGGTGCAAATCTTCGAACCTTACGCAGATGCTCTTGTCAGCGCCGGGCACGGCCATCTTTGGCATAGGGCGGCGATGCGGGGGGATAGCTGTTGGACCTCCTTCTACACGACCCGTAAATTCACCGAGGCGCAGCCCGAAACCTGCCAGGCCCTTGTCCACGGTATAGAGCGCGCCCTGGCCGTCTTCCACGACAGCACGCCCTTGGATATCGCCAACCAAGTCAGCGATTATTTTCCAGATCTTGCGGACGAGGATCTGGCCCGCATGATTGATGGCTATCGCGCTTCGGGCCTGTGGGCGCGAACCACGGAACTGCCCGTTACCGCCTTCACCCGCCTGAAGGCGGCCATGATTTCAGGCGGATTGATCAGCTATGACGCGCCCTATGATCGCCTGGTCACGGATATGGCAGGCTGAAATGGAAATCCCCCGCATAGATATCGCACCGTTTCTAAGCGGTGATGAGGTTGGCAAACGCCAGGTCGCCGAACAGGTCGCGGCGTCCTGCCGGGATATTGGCTTTCTGGTGATCCGGGGCCACGGCATGGACGCAGCCGGTCTGCAACGGGCATTTTCCCTGACCCGTGAATTTATGGACCTGCCACGGGAGACGAAGGATCAATGGCATCCCACGGGCATCTCGAAACAGCGGGGCTATCACGGCTTTGCCACCCGGGGTCTGGCCTCTACCCTGGACAGGGAGGTCCCCCCGGACCTGCGGGAGACGGTATTTCTAGGCCCCGTGGATGATCATCAGGCCCATTATGCCGATCTGACAGCGGCGGAAGCGGCCTATTGGCCCAACACCATTCCGACCCAGCCGCCAGGGGTCGACGCCGCATTGGTCGCGCTGTATCGAGATTTCGAAAAGCTGTCGGGGCATATGCTGCGTATCTTCGCCGTGGCCCTGGAGATGCCGGAAGATCATTTCGCCCCCCTAATCGATCGGCATTTCTCCATTCTAAGCTGCCATCATTACCCGGCCCTGAAAGCCCCCCCAAAACCGGGTCAGTTGCGCACCGGCGCGCACACGGATTTCGGTGCCATGACCATTCTTGCCATGACGGAAGCGACGGGCGGCCTGGAAGTCCGCATGCCGGACGATGAATGGCTGGGCTTTCAGGCGGGACCTGACGAACTGGTGGTGAACCTGGGCGATATGCTGGCCCGCTGGACCAATGATCGTTGGGTTTCAACGCTGCACCGGGTCGCCAACCCGGATAATCTGGAAGATGCCATGAGCCGGCGGCAGTCCATCGGCTATTTCATGCACCCCAATTTCGACGCCAATATTGCGTGTCTGCCAACATGTCTGGACCCACGCGCCGCGCCGCGCTATGCACCAATTACAGCCGGTGAGCATATCGCCATGAAGATCGCCAAAAGTCACGAAATGTAGGAAAAAGACGCCATGTATATCAACGGTAGCTGGGCCAGTGCCGCCGCCAACGCTGAATTTGAAGTCCTTAATCCCGCCACGGGCGCTGTTATCAAGTCCCTGCCCGATGGCGGTGGCGAGGCCGCGCGGGCAGCCATTGATGCAGCGGCCGAGGCGTTCAAGACATGGAAGGCTACGACGCCCTATCAACGTGCGGAATTCCTTATGCGGGCCCATGCCCTGATGATGGAGCGCCAGGAGGATCTGGCCAAGGTGATGACTGCGGAACAGGGCAAGCCCCTGCGCGCCGCCATGACGGAAGTAAAATACGCCGCCGATTTTTTGAGCTGGTTCGCTGAAGAAGGCAAACGGGTTTATGGCGAAATCATACCCTCCGCCCGGGCCGACCAGCGGTTTTATGTGCTGCACCAACCGGTCGGCGTGGTGGCTGCGATTACGCCGTGGAACTATCCCATTTCCATGATCACCCGTAAGTTAGGGCCAGCGTTGGCCGCTGGTTGTACCGTGGTTTTGAAACCGGCGGAAGCGACGCCCCTGACCGCCATTGAAACCTTCAAGATATTCGAGGACGCGGGCTTTCCCCCCGGCGTGGTCAATCTGGTTACGGGTATGGACCCGAAACCCATTGGCGAAGAATTCGTTTCCAACCCCAAGGTCGCCAAACTGACCTTCACCGGCTCCACCGCAGTGGGTAAAATGCTGGCGGGACAGGCAGCGGGCAACATGAAGCGGGTCAGTTGCGAGCTGGGCGGCCATGCGCCTTTCATCGTGTTGGAGGACGCGGACCCCGAACACGCGGCCAAGGGCCTGCAATTGGTAAAATTCCTCAATACGGGCCAGGCCTGTATCAGCCCGAACCGGATTTTTGTGCACCGCAATAATCTCGACGGTTTTCTGGATACCCTGACAGGCCGTGTCGCCGGCATGAAGGCGGGCAACGGCATGGAAAAGGGTGTCACCATTGGGCCATTGGTGAACGAAGCTGCCGTGGCCAAGGTGGAAAACCAGGTCCGCGACGCGGTGGCCAAGGGCGCGAAAGTTCTAACCGGCGGCGAACGTCTGACGAATGGTGATTTAGGCCAGGGCCATTTCTTTGCCCCAACCGTGTTGACCGACGTCACGCCCGATATGCTGATCTACCGGGAAGAAACCTTCGGTCCCGTGGCAGCCATTGTGCCCTTTGATGACAACGACGATGTACTGGCCATGGCGAACGACACCAACTATGGCCTGGCGGCCTATGTCTACAGCCAGAACCTGACCCAGGCCATGCGCCTGTTCGAAGGCCTGGAATTCGGTATCATCGGCGTCAACGACATCAACCCGGCATCCGCCGCCGCGCCCTTCGGCGGCAGAAAAGACAGCGGCCTGGGCCGTGAAGGCAGCCGCGAAGGCATCAGCGAATATTTGGAAACAAAAGTAGGCGGCTTCAGCATTTAGCTGTCATTCAGATTTACCTTGCTATAATGCGCCTATGACAAAGCTATTTGACAAAGCCGTTCAACGGATTCGCGAAATGTCACCGCAGCAGCAGGATGAAGCGGCTGAGGTGCTCATCAGTATTGCCCAACAAGACAATGAAGCCGTTCAGCTTTCTGCGGATCAAATTGCAGAGATAAAGCATCGATTAAGCGAACCTGCCGTGTATGCCACAGACGAACAGGTTGAAAGCTTGTTTCAGAAAATGGGTATATGAGGCGAATTCAATATCGACTCGTAGCACTTGAAGACCTTGCTGGAATATTTTCCTACATTCGCAATGACAATCGATTAGCGGCTGAAGGCGTACTTCGCCGCATCCGGAGGTCTATCAGTCGGTTAGAACTGTTTCCATTTTCCGGTCGCGATGGCGTTGTGCCGAATACTTACTAACTGGTGGTGCCTGGTCTGCCCTATATCGTCATATACAGCATCGAGATCGATTTTGTGGATATTCTCGGCGTACAGCACACGGCGCGGGACCGACCGTTGGCACGTTAGGCAACGGCATAATTACGTCGAAAAATAGGTTTGCGCCCGAATGAACTTGGCCAGGCCGGCGGCTTGGGCGTATGTGCGGTCTTGTTCTCTACTGCCCACAAGGAAAGCTTCCAGTGGGTGGATGCCGTGATGGGCAAGAGTGTTGCGTAGAGCCATCGGATCACGGGTTATGCGGTCACCCGAAATGATGTTGATGGCATTGGGGCAGAGTTTTTTCAGCTGCCCCAAGGGATCGTTGGCGATGATCAGCACCGGGCATTTCAGC
>Ga0233439_10003615_pt1 | contig 15832 bp, 11 predicted proteins | sample SI_123_September_6_FD_182713 | JGI IMG/M metagenome (GOLD analysis project Ga0233439, IMG submission 182713) | Seawater microbial communities from Saanich Inlet, British Columbia, Canada - SI_123_September2016_100_MG | ecosystem: Environmental > Aquatic > Marine > Inlet | place: Canada: British... | reverse complement strand
AGGATTAATTCCAAGCGACTTAGTAATCTCTGAAGTGTTACCAGACCCTTGGCCGAGTTTTGACAATTCCTCATGGCCTGGTGGCGAGTGGGTTGAGATCTCAAATACCGGTAGTTCAACTATTGACCTCACAGGTTGGTCAATAACTGATTCTGCTGGAAATGAGTTAAAATTCAATGAAACACATTTGGTAGGTGCCAATGCCTCTACATCATCTTATGAGATTCTCGCTGGCCAGAATCGAATCATCGCCATCAATGGTTCTTCTTATTATGGTGTTCTGAACAATGGAGGTGACACCCTGACCTTGCATTGGCCAAATGGCACAGATGCACAGCAGATAAGTTGGTCTGAATCCGAACCTGGTTTCTCAATGGTCGATTCATCTATCGGTGGACATTGGACCTATTCGGCATACCCAACACCTGGAATGCCTAATCCGGGCAGAATCAATCAAATGCCAATTCAACAATCCGGCGTTCAATTTAGTGAAATATTATCCAATTCCAGTAACGAAGGAGCCATATTCCCTGATGGTGAATGGATTGAATTGCACAATACTGGTTCGACATCAATTGATTTGATGGGGTGGAGTATTGTGGATGGAATGGGCAATGTGACCTATCTTGACCCTGCATCAATCGTCACCAATCAAACTCAAGGCGCAACTATGATAGATGCTGATGGAAGAAGGTTAATCCAATTCCCATCTGACACTAGATTGTGGGATAACCACAATCATTTGATATTAGTTGACCCTGGTAAGACGAATGTTGATATGGCTTGGTATGCCACTGATTATGGCGAAAATGTTTCTTTATCTCGTTCGACAAATCCATACGACCCTTGGACTCCTACGCCTTATCCAACACCTGGACAGCCAGAGGCGGGAACCACTACAGCAACTGGAGATATTGTAATCAGTGAAATATACCCCGATGCAATTGGGGCAGATAATCAAAATTGGCCACTTGGCGAGTGGGTTGAATTGCACAACCGTGGAAATTCAACTATCTCCTTAAGCGGATGGAAATTAAAAGCACAAGGACGGTCATTGACGCTTCACGAGTACAATATGCCATTCAAATCAAGTCCTGATATTGCACCAGATGAATCAGTTCTAATCGCATTGAATGGTACCAGTAGTTTTTATCTAAAACATACATCTTCAGATGTCATCAGTTTAGCCAATGGAAATGGAATTGACATCCATAGTGTATCCTGGGTTAACACAGTGGAGGGTGAATCATTAATTGACCCTACATCGATGCATGCAGGGGCTGGAATACTGGGACTAAATGCTTCATCAGAGACAGATTGGGTACAATCAGCTTGGCCAACACCTGGACAACTCAACCCTCAATGGCCTGAATATATTGGCTCTGAAGATTTGCAAATGACCGAAATTCTCCCATATTGCAATGATGGTTCAGTCTCGCCTGCAGACGATTGGGTTGAATTGCACAATACTGGAACTGAACCCATTAATTTGAGCCGTTGGAGGTTTGATACTATTGGTGAAGACCGAGTATTTATTCGCGAAGATAATATTTGGGTCAATGGAGTAAATCCCGAAATAAATATGCTTCTTCCTCAAGAAAGAGCGGTGATTTTACTTGATAACTGGATAGTTACTGGGCTTGGAGACACTATTTCGCTTTCAAATCCCGATGGCAAGATGATCGATTTAGCCACTTGGAGTGTAGTAACTGATTGTCAAACTCTAATGCCGGATGAAAATGCAAGTGAGTGGGGGCACACATTGTGGCCTACACCTGGACAACCTGAACCAGACCCAGAACAAATGGCTAGCGTTGAAGATATCAAATTCTCACGGCTGATGACTGATGGTTCAGCCGAATTTGCTAACAATAACGAGTTTATTGAGATTTCAAATATCGGGGATAAATTGGCAATGATGAGTGGATGGTCTCTGCGCCACACCTCTTCTTCAAACACAGTATATGAAGCGAAATTCACTACCCTCAACATACCTTCTAACTCTGCGGTAATTCTAACCAGTGATGCCAACTCTTTGTCAGATTTTGAAAGTGGCGTCATCGCCGATATGAATTCTGTAATGAATAGAAGTTTGTATTTCTCAAATGCTGGTGCGGCATTACAATTGATAGACCCAAGCGGAGCAATTGCTGATACAATCGTATATGGTAACGGCCCTGTTAATGTTGACGGTTGGTCTGGAATTAGTTTGGTAGAGCCTTTCACTGGCATTGACCATCTGATATATCATCGAGGAGATGGTTGTGGTCAAATGCAAGATACAGATACTGTCAGTGACTGGCATCAACGCTGGGGAAGACTTGGTGGTAGCACATTCTGTTCCGCAGCCAATTTCTCAGGCCAGATGGATGTAACGCCACTTATTGCTCCACAAGACGGACTTGTTGACTTGGTTCAGTGGATTGGTTTGGCGCAAACTTCACTTCACATTCACGTATACCAACTTCAACAAATGAATTTGTTTAATGCTATTTTAGATGCACAAAATTCTGGTGTTGATGTAACGGTTGTTCTAGATGCCGGGGATGAATACTTCTGGTCAGGCTATGACATGAATATGCAATATGGCCTCGCTGCTGAATTGTCAATTGCTGGTGCGAATGTTCTTTGGTTCTCCGCTTCAAATAATGACCCATACTTATTCATTCACAGCAAGGTTGCTGTTCGTGATGGGCAAAGTGTATGGATGGGGTCGGGTAATTGGAAACCATCTTCAATGCCATTGCCGGATGTATGGGGGAATCGTGATTGGGGAGTAATTGTAGATCATGCTGGATTTGCTAATGAAGTTCAAACTCAAATGCTACATGACGAAGATGTGTCATTCCAACATATTCGCCAAGCGAGTGCATCAGATATGCCGACAGGTTGGCTATTACCGAGTGATGAAGATTATGTTGGAACAATGGCTACAAAAATCTCTGGCAACTTTAGTGGTCAATTGATAACATGCCCAGATAACTGCATAAGTGGCTTGGTTTCAATGATTGATTCATCTCAAAGTGAGATTCTGTTATCACTTCAATATCTGGACCTTGATTGGTCATATGGATGGGGTGAAAACCCAGTTACCTCAGCATTACGTTCAGCTGCAGAGAGAGGTGTGTCTATACGTCTCATCCTAAACGGTGCTTACTTAGATGAAGATATTCAAAATGCCATCGATACATTCAACGAACAATGGAATGGTAGTGATGGATTAGATGTTTCAGCAATAATCATGTCAAACGATGCCACCATTAGCAAATTGCACAACAAAGGTGCAATAATTGACCAGCAATCAGTATTGATTTCTTCTATAAACTGGGGCTCATCTGCCCTGACTCGAAATAGAGAGATGGGGGTTCTAATTCATAGCCAAGAAGTTGCTGAACCATATATTGAGGCGTGGCATCAAGATTGGAATCGAGTTGACAATGATACCGATTCAGATTTAGATGGACTACCAGATTATTGGGAAGTAGAGTACTCACTAAGTCGCACCCAGCGATATATCAGTTCTGCAAGTAATGACGAAGGTTTGGTTGATAGTGATGCTGATGGATTGATCAATTCCATTGAATTCCAGTATGGTAGTAACCCAATGGCTGCTGATACCGATGGAGATTGTATTGAAGATGCTATTGAAGTTGCATGGGCTCAAGCAACTGCAATTAATTCGTCAATAGATGATGTGTCTCCGCATGATGCTCTCAATCTCGCCGATGCAGATGGAGATGGAGTCAATGAATCGGAAGCGATGGGATGTGATTTAGGAGGTCTTGTTGTTGACGAGCCTAACGATGATCAAACCGATGACCAAAGCGATAATCAAACTGGAACAAATGAGACTGATACAGATGGTGATGGCATCCTGGATGTGGATGATATCTGCCCCGACACACCAATTGACGCACTTAGGGATTTGGCTGGCTGTTCAGCAGAGCAACGAGCACTATTATCAACTCCATCTGATGGAGAAAGTGGAAATTTGGGAGCTGATTTAATGATGACTCTAATGATATCAGCAATGCTATTATTAGTTGGTGCATTCTTAATCTTAAATCGAATAAATAAAAATGCTGAAGAGAAGAAAGATTTGGTGACTCTAGCAGCATCAGAGTCTGAGGCCAGTGATTATTCAGAACCAGTTAAGTCCTCTGACTGGGCAATGCCGGTTCTCGATGGTTCAAGTTCGCAGGAGCAACAATTAGAGGAAGATGCTGGCGTTTCTCAAGCGGACTTACTACGATTCCCTGGCTGGGATGAAGCGATGATTCAATCTTATTTGGATCAAGGTTGGACTATTGAGCAACTCGCTGAATATTACCAGCAACAGGTATCAGAGAATTCAAATTAGTCCTAACCTTAACAAAGGAGTGGCCACTGACAAATGGTGATAGGTATGCCCTACAACAGTAATTCAAACCCAGTAATGAGTAATAAATTCTTTTCCAGTATTAGTGGAAACGAAACAATGACCTATGAAGGTGCAATGCAAAAAATCGGAATTTTACTTGGATTTGTAGTGATTTCAGCCCTCTTTACTTCAGCATTTTCTCTTGGAGCATTAGAAAATGGTAATGGTGATTTATTGATTATGCTATCACTTGGAGGGATGATTGTCGGATTTATTTTAGCGATGATAATTTATAGGACTCGACCAAAAAACCCAGCCCCATTGATGATAACATATGCTATCATTGAGGGAGTATTTATTGGAGCCACGTCAACTGTTATGGAATTTTTATTCCCTGGTGTTGTGATGCATGCGATTATTGGTACTTTGGCAATATTTGGTTCAATGTATTTCCTCTATATGAGTAGAGTTCTAAGACCAACTCCGACATTTAACAAAATAGTAATCAGTTTGACAATTAGTATTATGATACTGTATGTGATTTCATTAATCATTAGTCTTGCAACTCCTTACGAGATGCCATTATTGCACTCCGCAAGTCCAATGGGAATCGGAATTACCGTATTCATTTTGATAATTGCTGCTCTAAACCTCATCATGGATTTTGGATTCATTGAAGGAAGTGTGAAAGTCCAGACTCCAAAGGTTGGAGAATGGTGGGGAGCATTCGGTATGCTCATCACTCTCATTTGGATTTACATCGAAGTCCTACGACTACTGGTAAAATTGCGCTCCCGGAATTGATTAGTAACCCCACAATTGATAGAGCATTGCCCTCATGGTACGACTGATAGGCATGTCTAGGCAACTAACCGTCCTTGATTTCAATGACTTCATTGGTGGAGATGAAGATAGGAAACAGCAATTTATTCAGGGCTGTGGAACTGCGCTACAAGACATTGGATTCTTTGCTTTGAAAAACCATGGAATCTCAATTTCACTTATTGAGGAATGTTATCAACAGGCTGATGATTTTTTCAGCCTTAGTGAAGATGTGAAGATGAAATATTTACGGCCAGAAATTGCTCATCAGCGAGGATATACTGCTTTTGGTATTGAAAATGCTAAAGGAAATCCTGCACCCGATTTGAAGGAGTTTTGGCAAAATGGAAGAACCCATATTGAGGGCAAACCTCTACCCTCATATCCTGATAATGTGTGGCCTGATGAAGAAATAACGCAATTCAGACCTAATGTTGATGACCTGTTTTTACAGATGGAAAAACTATCCAGATCTATCCTTCAATCTTGTAGTTTATACTTAGGGATGGGCGAAAATTGGCTAGGGAATATGGCGGAAGAAGGTAATACGATTATGCGGGTAATCCACTATCCACCATTGGGAGAAAACGCCCCGATTGGTGCAGTTCGCTCAGCAGCCCATGAGGATATTAATTTCATCACACTATTGGTTACTGCTACTGCGGATGGATTGGAGGTAATGGACCATGACGGAACATGGATTAAAGTTGAAGGTAATGCAGAATACATTATTGTTGACAGTGGAGATATGATACAAAACCTGACCAATGGATTGTTTAAATCCACGACTCATAGAGTTGTAAACCCTACCAGCAATTCCACTACAAGATTCTCAATGCCATTATTTGTTCATCCACGTAATGAAATTGACTTGACTCCACGGAAAGAATTTGTCGCAATGACCGGTGGTAAAGCGTTGTATCCTTCGATAAATGCTGGAGATTACCTTCACCAAAGATTGGTTGAAATCGGTCTTATCAAGGAATAAATAGGCGATTGTTGTGAAGTCTGAAGAAGTTTCTATTCTTTGTGATTCAATAATAAATTCATTACCAATGGACAAAAATATCCTTGCCAAATTCATTGCTGCAGTTGCTGCAAGGGAGGTTGAAGTTTCTGCTGCTGAATCTTGGCTCAAAGCAGTTCACAAATATGGAATTTCACCACAGGACACTATCGCCCTAACCAATCAAATGATGAATTCCGGCTCGGTATTAACTTGGAAAGAGGATTCACATCTTGTGGTTGACAAACATAGTACGGGTGGTGTTGGTGATAAGATGTCACTAATGCTTGCACCTGCTTTAGCGGCATGTGGATTGAAGGTTCCAATGCTTGCTGGTCGTGGCTTGGGCCACACGGGTGGAACGATTGACAAATTAGAATCAATACCTGGATTCAACTGCAACCTATCACCACAACAGATGCAATCTATTGTTCAAGATATTGGCTGCTGTATAGCAGCACAAAATGATTCCATTGCACCAGCAGATGGTTTGCTATACGCCATTAGGGATGTGACTCAGACCATTGATAGCATTCCACTTATTACGGCTTCAATTATCTCTAAAAAGGCTGCTGAAGGCTTACATTCCCTCGTTCTTGACGTTAAATGTGGAACTGCTGCTTTCATGAAAACAGAACGAGATGCCACTGAATTGGCCAAGTCAATGGTCGCTGTGGCAAGTGGATTGGGAATAAAATGTAAAGCACAAATAACTGCAATGGATAATCCAATTGGAAGCCATATTGGCAATTCATTAGAGGTGATTGAAAGTATTGATGTACTCAAAGGCAAGGGTCACCTAGATACTAGAAATTTGGTGATACTGCAAGGTTCAGCGCTATTACTGATGTCAGGAGTTGTCGAAAATATACCTGAGGGTGAGTCTTTGATTGAACAGGTTTTAGATAATGGTAGTGCACTTACAAAGTTCAATGAAATGTGTCTTCAACAAGGAGTTAATGATGAGATTGCTCACCAGTTATGTAAAGACCCATTATCTGTTCTGCCACTTTCCGGCCAAAAAATTGACATTATTTCTCAGCATTCAGGATATGTAAATTCAATAGATTCAATGGCTCTTGCAGAAATAGCAAGAAAGCATGGTGCTGGGAGATTTAATATTGAAGATATCATCATTCCAGATGTCGGATTCATCATCAAAAAGCATCTCGGAGAGAAAATTGAAAGCGGTCAATGCTGGTTGGAATTCTATTATTCGCACCAGCCTACAGATGATGAAATCGAGCAACTAAGTCGCTCAATCACTGTTTCCAAGAGTTTTAGTGGCAAGCAATCACGACTAATTGCAGTGGTTGAATAGATGGCTGACAAATAGAAGCCGTCATAAAGGGGAGGCGATTCGCCGACTTTGCCGATTTAGCTTAGCTGGTGGAGCGTGGGACTGTTAATCCCAAGGTCGAGGGTTCGAACCCCTCAATCGGCGCCTTACAATAACCGCAATACAGAGAAGCACTATAGTTTGAGTAATACATAGATTATTTGCACAAAATTACTTCTTGTTTAATCGTTTACTTGAGCCTAATTTGGCCCAATTTAACGGACTTTGAAACAGAAATAGACTCTCCCGACAAAATAATTATGACAATTATTTCATTTTTCCAAGACAAGTTCGCAAACACATTTCCAAATCAGTATAAGTAAATTTAAATCCAGATTCTTGGAGTCTTTTCGGTTGTACATTTTGACCTTCAAGTACCAGTTTTTGACCCATTTCTCCGAATAATAATTTTATCATAAATCCGGGTAATAGCATGAATGCAGGGCGTCTTAAAACACGACCCAATATTTTTGCAAATTTCTTCTGTGATAGCGCGTTTGGAGATGTTAAATTGTATGCGCCTTCACATGAATCATTCATCATTAGGTGATGGATGGCAAACACTTCGTCGTCTAAAGAGATCCATGATTGTATTTGGCGACCACCACCTACAGGTCCTCCGGCACCTAATTTAGCGGGTAATAGCAACTTGACTAATGCTCCTCCAAGGGGAGTGATAACAATTCCAGAACGTAAGTTTAGCACACGAATACCTGCCTCTTTGGCTTTACAAGTAGCCTTTTCCCATTGACTGCATAAATCTGCTAAAAAGTCGTCTCCGGCCGAAGAGGTTTCTGTGAGCTCTTCTTTCCCCCTATCACCATAGAATCCTATTGCTGAACCGCACATCAAAGTCTTAGGTGGTCTTTCCAATTTTGTTATCAAGTTGGAAAGATTCTCAGTAGGAATTACACGACTATCCCTTACTAATTGTTTTCTTTTCTTGGACCATCTTTTATCTCCAATACCTGCGCCTGCAAGATGAATGATTGTGTCAAAACCATTCATGTCGCCTTCCAGAATTTCGCCTGTTCTATCGTTCCAACGGATTATTTTCTCTGAGTTCACATCTGCTGGCAGTTTGCTATTAGGTCTTAGTAAGCGATGTACATCATGGCCTGCAGTTTCAAGGAAAGCACAAAGTTGCAATCCAATCATACCCGTAGAGCCTGAAACCAACACTTTCTGCCGTGGCTGTTCGGCTGTTGCCTGAATTTGTTTCAAGTCATTATCTATTCTCGCACTTCGATATTTGAACATTTGACGTATTCTTGGTAGAACTGTTATTCCTACGGACCAACCGGTCAAAAAATGAAGAGGAAGTTTATACTCAATGTCATCACAAATCGTGGTCATACCTTCTCCTGTAGTAGAAAATTGATGTACGTGATTCCAAGCACCAAATGGACCTTTGACCATTCGATCTGCAAAGGATTCGCCCGGAATTACACTGTGATGTTTTGCAATCCAAGTGCGCCTTATAGGCCCAATTGCCACTTTGAAAATTACTTCAGCATCATTTTCAATTCCGCCTGAATTCATCGGTATAATCTGCTCCCATTCAGGCATAAGCCTACGGAATGCTCCCGGCCTGTTATGCCAATTCCAAATTTGTTCTTGAGGAGCATGATGCTCGGCTTGGTAGGAAAATTTTGACAATATAATTCCTCCATTATTGTAAAATCCTCTTGAGCCAATTGCTGCATAATTGTGTAAAGTGCCTGTTGAGATGCTTGGTTGAATCTGTTCTAGGTGGCGCTTTATTTTGTATTTGCGTTTAGTTGAGTCGGGATTAGACTTCTGATTTCACCATAGTAGGTCTTTCAGCCTACCACATACAACGCATCGTTGCCCATTGAATCTCTAATAATTCAATATGACTTTACAGATTCATTCCCACTCAATTGTACCAGGTGGTTTGTGAGTAATATCGTAGACAACCCTGTTTACTGCACCCTTTACTGTGTTGGTAATCCTAGTGCTTATCTTCTGTAGGATTGCATGAGGGATTTCAGAGTATCGAGCAGACATTCCATCCATTGATTGTACTGCACGAACAACAATGGTTTCCCCATATGCTCTAACATCGCCATGAACACCAACACTGCGAACTGGTAGTAGTGCAGCAAAGTATTGCCACGGTATTTCCATCTCACCAGCTGCTGCTGCTGCTTCAAATTCTTCTTCAACGATTGCACAGGCTTCACGAACAACTGCAACACGCTCTGGTGTAAGTTCTCCAAGTGTGCGAACTGCAAGTCCTGGACCAGGGAAGGGTTGCCGTTCTGCGACATTTATTTCTAAGGCACGGGCTAACTCTCTAACTTCATCCTTGTATAATTCACGTAGTGGCTCAACTACAACCAGTGTCATGTCTTCAGGCAATCCACCTACATTGTGGTGAGATTTGATAGTATCACGTACGCCGCCACCGGATTCAATCCAATCTGGGGCAATTGTTCCTTGGACTAGGTATTTCGCACCACATTTCTTTTGTTCGTCCTCAAATATTCTGATGAATAATTCGCCGATGACCTTTCTCTTTTGCTCCGGTTCAGTAACTCCTTGAAGGGCCTCAAAATACCGGTCAGCTGCTTTTACTGTGACTAGATTGATGTTTTGAGCAGCGAGAAGTTTTTCAATTTCCTCGGTTTCATTCTTACGCATAAAACCTGTATCGACATATACACAATGTAGCAAATTTCCGACTGCTTGAGCAGCAATTACAGCAGCAACTGTTGAATCAACTCCACCCGAACAAGCAATGATAGCAATATCATCTATCTTTTCGATTAATTCCTTCTTAGATTCCTCTATGAACTCAAGTGCATCAAACATGCTCAAGCACCGCCGTTAATTTCGCGGTCTTGTGCCATTACTTTTTCAATTTGGTCTAATTTATTTTGCTTTAATGCTTCAGCATATTTTGGATTGCCGAGTGCAAGAATCTGAGTTGCCAAATATGCTGCGTTATCTCCACGGTCAACCCCAACTGTGGCCGCTGGAACTCCTGGTGGAAGTTGTGCAATAGATAATAATGAATCAAGAGGGACTTTTCCACCTACTGGGACACCGATTACTGGCTTTGTAGTAATCGCTGCAACCGCACCAGGTAAAGCCGCTGCTAATCCAGCCATTGCGATGAAAACTGTGCATCCTTGCGCCTCTGCAGATGATACGATTTCTTCAACAAACTGAGGTGAGCGATGAGCGCTTGCAACTCTCAATTGGTAATCGACTCCGAAGTGATCTAGAATCTTTGTGCACTTCTCCGCAATTGGCATGTCGGAGGATGAACCTAGGAGTATCGTGACATCCATGATACATGTGCCATCGCGGGTGGTTCTTCAAGATGTCTCTTAGACAATATTGCATTTACAGGCCGAAATATCACTCATTCACTGATTGAACTGATATTGGATGAATGGAATATTTGTCTACTGTCCAGCACCAATATCCATCCCCAAGAAGATGTGGTCCACTTGTGATTTGCACTTTTTCTCTAGTTATTTTCTTGCGGAGTTGAAAAATGAATGGAGGAATATATGTTGCGCTAACGTCATGTAAATGCCATATGTTTTTTGGCCATTGTCTTGATTTGAGAATTAATCTTTTGACCATTGCCCTATCGTGACTTAAGAGTAATCTTGCACGTGCTTCTAATTTTTCAGTTGGCTTCCAGTTTGCTCGGAATATCAATCCATTCATCCAAGCAATTGCAAATTGATATTTACCATGCCGAATCGCCACTTCCGGTAATTTTGATTTCCAATTGCCTGCATGGCAATTCAATTGTTTGCGTAATTTATTCAATCGCTTTTTCTGTTTATGGGGTAATAGTATGATTAGTTCGCTATTGTGCTCTACCAAATTATTTCTTTGTGATTTGATTATAGACCATGGAGTGACCCAATCACATTGGCAACCAGGATTTAGAAATCTATGGATTAATCCCTCAACATCAAGGGGTATCTTTGTTCGCATTATGATAAATCAGACTTCAAGAATATTATTTCTATTGGTAAGTCAGTCGTGATTTTCAAGATTTATTTCGAGTGATGAAAAGTCAAACTCTTCTTTAGGATGATGGCCAAAAATGTCAACTACTAAACTTAGTTCATCCCCTTTCATTTGCCCACTAATCCATGCGATGCAATTCTGTTGTAAGATTGTTCTAATTGCCATTACTTCATTGTTGAAGATATGTGATTGGATGTTCCAATTTGGAAGTTGCTGAGATGATAGTTTTTCTTTTGCTGACCATGTATGCTCATATGATGAGCCAAGATTATTTGCAAATATCTGAATCATGCTGAAGCTGATGTATGTAAATGCCATTAGTAGGGCAATTTGAATTGGAAAACCATATTTTATGTGGGTGATTTGCACCAAAAGAATTGCTGACAATACAAAGCCACCCGCTATGATTCTATGCCATATAGAGGTATACTGTAGAGCAATTTTGTGCTTTGAAAAAACCAAATATAGTGATAATGTTTGTAAGATAATCGCAACCATACAGACATAGATCATATAATCAATATATTTGTCAAAACTGATCATTAATAGACCAATTGCAATTGGAATAAGTGACCAAGAACAAAGAAAAACTACCGGGCCAAGGGCTGGTTCTAACTCTTTTTTTTGCCATCCCATCAGGGTTAATTCCTCATGGGTCATATTGCTTGTTCATTTCAAATACCTTATCATTATTTTGGACTTGAAATATTGTTAGATGTCCCGTCGGAATAAAATATATGTAGTTTGAAAATATACTATAGGATATGGAACAAATATTTCAGTGCTCATCTGATGATTATTTTTCCAGGGTAAATGCCTCTTTTATTGTAATTAAGGGCCTTTCCATAAATCAATTCACTGTTCTAAAAGGAAGATTTCGTTCAGTAGAGATCTCCATGACTTCGGTGGGTGATGAATTAATGGTACAATATAAGCCATTGATTACGAAGTTGGGATTGGCGTTGACGCTAATAATTTCACTTATCATTGCTACGACTAACATACTGTTATTTGCAGTCACATTTATCGCTTTATATTTCATTCAAATTGCTTATTCCTCGCAGCTAACTTGGGAGATATTACAAGCAACTCAATCCACAATTTTATTGAGAGATTCTAAAGCAGTGTAGTATTATTACTGCTCATCTTCCTCAAATGGATGACGTAGGCACAAATTTCTTGCCGCATATACTTCATCAACTCTGCGCACTGGTGTAGAAATTGGTGCTGCGTGTAGTGTCTCTGCATCGACTTGTAGAACCTCAACAAAATGATTCGCAAATGTGTCTAACACTTCTTTTGATTCGGTTTCTGTAGGTTCTATCATCATACATTCTGGAACGACTAATGGGAAATATACTGTTGGGGCCATATAGCCTTTATCGAGCAAACCTTTTGCAACATCCATCGCTGTGATGCCATACTTTTCTTTGGCCGGTAGTAGTGATAATGTGAATTCGTGCTTTGCTACAGTAGTCGGAGCGCCGTCACAAAACATATCATCGACTCCGGCTTTCTTTGCTTCTCTAAAGATTGCATGACGCAAATAATTAGAATTGAGAACTGCGTGTTGCGACATTGTGCGCAAACCATTGCCGAAGCGACGGTAATAGGCCCAACTTCTTACAACAGCGCCAGCATTACCATGCCATTGTTGCACCTTGCCAATGCTGTTTGCAGGTTGATACCAACCATACCACAAGTCATCGATAGCATATACTTCCTCGCCGGCCATAATAGGTCTCTTTTTGACAATTGGACCAGGTAAATATTCAGCAAGGTGCTCCTTTACGCCAATAGGTCCAGAGCCAGGCCCACCGCCGCCATGTGGCTGCGAGAATGTTTTGTGGAGATTATAGTGAACTGCATCGAATCCCATCAAACCAGGAGAAGTAATTCCAAGAATGGCGTTAAAATTAGCACCGTCATAATACATTTGCCCACCTGCCTGATGAACTATTTCTGCCGCTTGTGCAATTTCTGGTTCAAATAATCCAAGCGTATTTGGATTGGTTATCATCATAATAGCCGTTTGCTCATCAACAGCTGCCGCTATTGCATCTAAGTCAATCCGTCCGTCTTCACGACTCGGGATTTCAACAATTTCAAAACCGGCCATCGCTGCACTAGCCGGATTGGTACCATGTGCCGAATCAGGAACCAATACTTTGGTTCTTTGAGTCTCTCCGCGACTTTTGAAATATTCTTGTATACAACGAACTGCTGTAAATTCTCCTTGTGCTCCAGCAACTGGTTGGAGTGTAACTTGATCCATTCCAGCGCAAATTTCTAACATCTCTTGCATTTCATGGAATATTGACAATAGACCTTGGACATGATGCTCAGGTTGGTGTGGATGTATGTCCGCTATACCTGGCAATTGTGCAATCACTTCATTTATTCGCGGATTATGCTTCATTGTGCATGAACCCAATGGATAAAATCCTGTGTCAATACCAAAATTTCTCTTGGAAAGCCAAGTATAATGGCGAACCATTTCCGGTTCACTTAATCTAGGCCACCGCGCTGCTTTCTTTCTAGTAAGATTTTCTGGAAGACCAATGGAGTGTGCTGGAAGAAGAGGTTCTGGTTGAGAATAACCCTTTCCGATTGCACCACTGTGTTCGAAAAGGTTACTCATGCTGCCACCGCCTTTGAAGACCACAATGCTAAATGTGCAGCCAATAATTCAATCTCTTCAGCCTTGGTTTGGTCAGTGACCGTAACAAGTAACCAATTAGTTCGATTTGAATACCATGAATTCAAATTGAATCCACCGACAATACCATTCTCATCCAAATAGTCCAAGCAATCTTTTGCCTTGCCCGGTAATTCAACAACAAATTCATTGAAATGATGACTCCCTATATGGGGGAGGGCGATTGTTTGAATCTCACTCAACTTTTGCTTGGCGAGAATACAGGCAGTCATATTTCTAACAGCCAAATGATTGAGTCCTTCTGGCCCTAGTAATGCCATATGCATTGCACCCATCAGTGCGATTAGCGTTTCATTAGTACAGATATTTGAAGTTGCACGGTGTCGTCTAATATGTTGTTCACGAGTTGATAATGTGAGACAATATGCGACTTTGCCATCGACATCAATTGAACGACCTACAATTCTTCCAGGCATTAAACGGAGATATGGTTTAGAGCAAGCAAAAATCCCATACAGAGGCCCTCCAGCAGTAATAGGAGAGCCGAGAGGTTGTCCTTCACCAACAACCATGTCTGCACCGTAATTACCAGGCGCTTCAACCACTCCAAGAGAAACCGGTTGTACTCCAACAATCAATGCTGTATTTGGCCCAATAATTTCTTTCAAGAGGGGGATTCCACCATCAAGAATACCGATTGGATTTGGTTGCTCAACGTAGACTCCGCAACTTCCTGCAGCTTCTTTTGCCGATTCTAAATTAATTGTTCCATCTCCATTATGCTTTAGCATTCGGATTTCAATTCCGCCACCTTGGCAATAATTCTGCATTACTGAAATCTTATCAGGTGTAATTAATTGTGAAACATAGACTACATTTTTTTGTGTTGCTTTACGATTGTGTACTCTAACTGCACAAGTTAGTGCTTCAGCGCTAGCCGATGAACCATCATATAATGACAAATTAGCAATTGGCAAACCTAACAATTCAGATAAAAGTGTTTGAAACTCCCACATTGCTTGTAACATTCCTTGGCTTACCTCTGGTTGATATGGAGTATATGCAGTCAAGAATTCTCCGCGAGTAATCATTGCAAAAACTGCTGCTGGAATGTAATTACGGTATAACCCAGCACCAAGAAATGAGACTCTGTCACCAAGTGCCACATTACTTCCTAGCAATCTATTGGCATCTGCAATTATTTCTTCTTCACTTTGTGGACCTCGCAAAGGAAGATCTCCCTGCATTCTTACATGTGGCGGAATATCACTGAATAAATCATCAATATGAGCAAGCCCCATCTCCGCCAACATTTCTTGCTCTCTACCTAGATTTGGCAGTTGGTCGACCATGATAATCACCACACCCCTACGGGGTGTATGCTTAACGGTGCGCGTACCGGTCATAATGTTCTTCCTTTGTTGAATAGCAAAAATATCGGAATAGAAGCGAATCACTGATGGGTTAGTTAGTTCTGCCAAGTGATATGGCGAAGGTTGCAATGGTGGTTACAAACTCCTGTGCGCCAGACCCAAGAGTCTTGCGCAGTGCCTTTTGGTTATCTGAAGCGGGGCATCAAGTTACGATACATGCTTTTGACAGATTGCAACTACATGCAAAGTCTGA
>Ga0233439_10003614_pt1 | contig 15833 bp, 13 predicted proteins | sample SI_123_September_6_FD_182713 | JGI IMG/M metagenome (GOLD analysis project Ga0233439, IMG submission 182713) | Seawater microbial communities from Saanich Inlet, British Columbia, Canada - SI_123_September2016_100_MG | ecosystem: Environmental > Aquatic > Marine > Inlet | place: Canada: British... | reverse complement strand
AATTTGGCTCCGCTTGTCGCCGGGTTAGAGGCCAATCTGCGCAAGCCGGTACCCGCCCATGTCAATTGGCTCTTTACTCTCGGCTCGGCGATCGCCGCGCTTATCGGCTTGCAGATTTTTACCGGCATTCTGCTGCTGATTTATTATCGCCCCGGCGCTGACACTGCGTACCAAAGCATCGTGCGGATTATGGATGAAGTTCCGCTCGGCGGTTTTATGCGCTCGTTGCACGTGTGGGGCGCCGATTTGATCGTCATTTTTCTTATCCTGCACATGGTGCGCGTCTTTGTCTATGCCGGTTACAAAAAACCGCGCGAGCTGACCTGGATTATCGGCGTGCTGCTCTTTGCGGTGATTCTCATCTTTGGTTTTACCGGTTATTTACTGCCTTGGGACCAATTGGCGTATTGGGGTACGGTAGTGGCGACAGAGGCGCCGGCCTCGATCCCGGTCATTGGGCCGATTACGCGTGAATTTATGCTCGGTGGTAGCGAAGTCGGCGATCCGACATTGGGGCGTTTTTTCGCGCTACACGTGGTCGTGCTGCCGCTGGTACTACTCAAGCTTATGGCGCTGCACCTTTTTCTGATTCGCTATCAGGGTATCTCCTCGCTCCGGCGCACCGACGAACCGGACCCGACGCCCAATGAGATACGCGCGGAAGGCGGCGAGCCTTTTTTCCCCCACCACGTGTTACGGGATCTGACGACGACCTATTTGGTGCTGGGTTTGCTCGTCAGTCTGGCGATTCTCTATCCGGCGCATCTGGGCGATCCGGCGGACCCGCTGACTACGCCCTTGGGCATCAAGCCAGAATGGTATTTCCTGCCGGCTTATCAGTTGCTCAAATACGTGCCCGAAGTTGTCGGGGTGCAGATCCCGCCGCTTTTTATCGGGGTGTTGGTGCTGCTGCCGCTGCTCTTGGACCGCTCGCCTGAGCGGCATCCGAAGCGGCGGCTGCGCGCGATTGGTGTTGGGGCTGTCGTTTTGGGGCTTATCGTGCTTTTGGGGCTGCTCGGTCATATATCTGAGACGCGGCAGACGATTTTCGGTATCACCTACCATTTTGATATACAGGGTATGCCGCATGGGGAGGTGCCCTAATGTGGATATTGCTCGCATTGCTTTTTGCCGCGCCGCTTTTTGCCGAGCCACCCGATCTCGAAGAAGTCGCCTGTACCTGGTGCCATTATGAAGAGGCGGAGGACTTTGCCGAAAGTGTGCACTATCTGCAGGGCCACTTGCTTTGCACCGACTGCCACGGCGGTTTGCCCTTTGCAGAGGACCCTGATTTGGCGAAGGCGCCCGAGGCGGGTTTTATCGGTAAGCCCGGGCGTGCCGACGTGGCTGAGGTCTGTGCGCAATGCCACAGCGGGCCGGCGGGTTTTTTTGCGCAGGGCCCGCACCACGAATGGCAGAATGAGGCCAATCCGACGTGTATAACCTGCCACAGTAATCATCGGGTACTCGACGCGAGTTTAGCGCTGATGGATGAGACGTGCAGCCAATGCCATGATGAGTGGAGCGCCGCGCGCGATCGCGGACAGAAGATCCGGGTCGAGTTGAAGGTGGGGGCCGAGCATTTGCAACGGGTGGCGATGGTGGTGGATTCTCTGGCGGGATTCGAGCGGTCATTGCAGAAGGCGCAGCCCTTTATCGAGGATGCGACGGCTGTTTTGCAGTCGGCGGATGCGGCGACGCATGCGCTGGATGTGCAGATGATTGAGGGGATGGTGGCAGAGGTTCGTGGGGAGCGGGGGATTGCTGGGGCGGAAGGTGTGGTGGGAGCCTATTATGAAAAGTTGCGGATGAGGCCACGCATTGTTTTTGCGGTTTGGGTGTTTGTATTGGTGAATGTGGCGTTGTTTTGGTGGAAGCGGCGGGATTTGCCGTAAGGGCGAGTGTGTCTCACGCTACAGGTCGGGGGGCTGACTTCGGGTAAAAAGCTAAAGCGGCCCTATCGGGCTTGTGGGAGGGCGTAGCGGCGGCGTGGCAGAGCCGACCTTAACTGGTGGCCTTTGGGAGGCTTTGCCACGCGGTAGATCCCCGACCCTCCGTTGCGCTTATGGAATTCTTTGGCGTTATCCCCGACGGTGTTGATTAGAGATTTGCCCGGGTTGGCAATGGGTTTTAGTCATCTTCCGGGCTGGGCGTGTTGCGTTCTTGACAATATACCCCTGGGGGGTATATTGAAAATAGAGAGGAAAGGTATGGCGAAAGAAAAGAAAGAACGAAAACAGGTGCGACAGCCGCATAAGGAAGCGCTGAGACGTCGGCTCAATCGTATCGTCGGCCAAGTGCAGGGAATCGCGCGGATGGTTGAGGAGGACCGCTATTGCGTCGATGTACTGGTGCAGTTGAGCGCGGTGAAGGCGGCGCTCAACCAGGTGTCGCTGCAGTTGATCGAGGACCATACCAAGGGCTGTGTGCGGCAGGCGATTCGCGCAGGCGATAGCGAAGATGAAGTGATCGAAGAATTAATGGGTGTCTTGAAAAAACTGGCTAAATGAGCTGAGATGGCGACGGATACGCGGAAGGAACAGAGCTTCGATATCGAGGGTATGACTTGTGCGGCTTGTGTGCGGCGGGTCGAGCGGCGCGTGTCGGGCATTGAAGGTGTCGAGTCGGTGGCGGTTAATTTGGCCACCGAGCGGATGGAGGTGTGTTTCGATCCCGAGGCGATCGACGAGGGGGGCATAGCGGCGACGGTGGTAAAGGCGGGGTTCGCTGCGCGGTTGCGGTCTTTGCATGAGGTGATGCTCGGTGTCGGGGGCATGACGTGTGCGGCGTGCGTGCGCAGAGTCGAACGGCGTTTGGTAAAGGTTGCAGGGGTCGAGGGAGTGGCGGTGAATTTGGCGACGGAGACGGCGCAAATAAAATACGTCGGAACGCGGTTGCGCGATTTGCGGGAAGCGGTTGTCGCTGCGGGTTATGAGGTGTTGGCCAGCTCGGAGGGCGCGACGGATGATGCGCAGGCGCGCAGGCGGCGTCAGTTGGCCGTACAGGCGCGCCATTTGCTTTGGGCATTATTGTTCTGGTTGCCACTTTTTGCTATAGAGATGGGGGGTATGGCCGGGATACCGGTGCCCGCATTGCTTTCTTTTTCTTTATATCCGTCGCGTATCGGTGTGCTACATCTGCTGTTGGTACTGCCGATGTTATGGATCGCTCGCAGGGTGTATATCGATGGTGCGCGCGCTATCCTCGGCGGTGGCCCCAATATGTTTTCGTTGATTGCGATCGGTACTACGGCTGCTTTTGCCTATAGCGCTTGGGGGTTGGGGACGGTGGTATGGGGAGGAGCGGCGACATTTCACACCTACTTCCCGGCGGTTTCTACCATTATTGCGCTGATGCTTTTCGGGCGCTATCTGGAGGCACGCTCACGGTTGCAGGCTGGAGAGGCGATGGGGGCGCTCTTGCGGCTCAAGTCGGAAAGGGCGGTGCTCGTAGAAGGTGGTGGAGAGCGGGAGATTGCGGCGGATGATATCGAGGTCGGGGATAGCTTGCGGGTGCGGCCGGGCGAGCGGGTGCCGGCCGATGGTCGGGTTGTTGAGGGCGAGTCGACGGTTGACGAATCACTGCTGACGGGCGAGTCGCTGCCGGTGGGCAAGACAGTGGGGGATGAAGTGACCGGTGGCAGTGTCAACGGCGCGGGTTCGATGATCGTAGAGGCGACGCGCGTCGGGCGGGACGCGCTCTTGATGCAGATGGCGCGTTTGGTCGAGGAAGCACAGGCGGGCAAGGCGCCGATCGCGCGCTTGGCGGATGTGGTCTCGGGTTATTTTGTACCGGCGGTATTGGCCATCGGCTTTGCGGCGGGTGCGGGCTGGTTGTTAGCCGGAGAGAGTGTGGCCTTTGCGTTACAGGTCTTTGTCTCGGTGCTGATTATCGCTTGTCCGTGCAGCTTGGGATTGGCGACCCCGGCAGCGATTATGGTCGGCACGGGGCGGGGCGCGCAGTTGGGGATTTTGGTTAAAAGCCCTGAGGCGTTGGAGATAGCGCAGCAGTTGCATGTGGTGATGCTCGACAAAACGGGGACGATCACCGAAGGGAAACCACAAGTGGTGGGGATCACACCGGCGGACGGATACGGCGAGGATGCGGTGCTGCACGTCGCGGCAGCGGTCGAACGGGGGTCGGAGCATCCGTTGGCGGCGGCGGTTTTGGTTTGTGCCGAACTGCGCGGTGTTGAGGTGCCGGTGACTGAGGGCTTTGTGGCGCTACCGGGCAAAGGCGCGCGGGCGATGGTGGGGGGGGCGGTGGTGGCAGTGGGCAATCGCCAAATGATGGCGGAGGTTGGAATCGATGTAAGGGAGGGCGGCAAGTTGTCGGTGCAACATCAAGAAAAAGGCGATGGTGAGTCTGTCGCGGGGCGGACGGTTGTTTATGTCGCTGTTGATGGTGAGCTGGCGGGGTTTATCGTTCTGGCTGATCGGCCGAGGCCATCGAGTAGGGACGGTGTTGCTCGTTTGCAGGCAAGCGGGTTGAAAGTCGTGATGTTGACCGGCGACAGTCGCGAAGCGGCGGAGGCGATTGCTCGCGAGGTCGGTATCGATACGGTGCACGCCGAGGTTTTACCCGGCGATAAGGTGGCTGTAGTGCAAGCGTTGCAGCGGCAAGGTCACCGGGTGGCGATGGTCGGCGACGGGGTCAACGACGCGCCGGCGCTGGCGGCGGCCGATGTAGGGATCGCGATGGCTGCGGGCACGGATGTGGCCGCCGAATCGGCGGATATGGTGTTAATGCACAGTCGATTGACGGATGTAGCGCGGGCGATCGAGTTGAGCCGGGCAGTGATGCGGACGGTACGGCAGAATCTGTTCTGGGCCTTTTTCTATAACGCCGCGGGGATTCCGTTGGCGGCGGGTCTGTTGTATTTGTTTGGCGGGCCATTGCTCAATCCGATGTTGGCGAGCCTCGCTATGGCCTTCTCCTCGGTGTCGGTGGTGGCCAATGCGTTGCGGTTGCGGAGTTTTGCTTGAAGACGTGCGGGCTTTTGGTCATATTATCCAACCGGATTAACACGGGAGCATGAACCATGGCTAAAATTCTAATGGTCGGCGCCTTTGATACCAAGGGCCCGGAGTACGCCTTCCTGCGCGAGCAAATTCTGGCGCGAGGTCACGAGGTGTTGGCGATGAATACCGGCGTTATTGGTGAGGCAAGCGCCTTCCCGGTGGATATGGGCGCCGACGAAGTCGCGACAGCTGGCGGTTCGTCGTTAGGCGCGTTGCGCGAGGCGGCTGACCGCGGTGATGCGATGAAAGTGATGAGCGAGGGCGCGGCGGTGGTGGCCAAGCGATTGCACGACGAGGGCGCATTCGATGGCATCGTCGGCATGGGCGGTTCGGGAGGCAGCAGTGTGGTGACGGCGGCGATGCGCGCGTTGCCCGTGGGGGTGCCGAAGGTCTGCGTTTCGACGGTGGCTTCGGGCGACACTTCGGCCTATGTCGGTGCGAAGGACGTAACGCTGATTCCGTCTATCGTTGATGTGGCGGGAGTCAACCGCATCTCGCGGGTTATTTTCACACGGGCAGCGGGTGCGGTCTGCGGCATGGTCGAGGCCGAACCACCGGCAGCTGACGACGACAAGCCGATTATCGTCGCGTCGATGTTCGGCAATACGACCGAGTGCGTCGGCGCCTGTGTCGAGCACTTATCGGCAAAGGGGTATGAAGTGTTGGTGTTTCATGCTACCGGCGCCGGAGGAAAGACGATGGAATCGCTGGTCGACGAGGGCTTGGTCGACGCGGTACTCGACATTACCACCACCGAATGGGCGGACGAGATTTGCGACGGCGTCTTTAGCGCCGGCCCGGACCGGCTGGGTGCGGCGGGGCGAGCGGGCTTGCCGCAATTGATCGTGCCCGGCTGCGTTGACATGGCCAATTTTGGCGGCATGGGCACGGTGCCGCAGCGCTTTAAGAACGGCGACCGCGTCTTCTACGAGTGGAACCCCGCGGTGACTTTGATGCGGACCAACGCCGAGGAGAATGCCCAGATGGGCAAGATCTTCGCAGAGAAAGCCAATCAGGCGATGGGGCCGGTGGCATTCCTACTGCCGCTGAAGGGCGTGTCGATTCTCGACGGCGACGGCGAGTTGTTTTGTGACCGCGCCGCCGATCAGGCATTTTTTGACGCGCTCAAGATGAATTTGAACGACGGTATCGCCGTGCACGAAATAGACCACAATATCAACGATCCAGAATTTTCGGCGCGGGCGACCGAGTTGATGCTGGAACTGATCGACCAGAAATAGAAAGGCTAAGACGATGAGCGAGAAGAAGACTTTTGTAACGAGTGAGAATGTCGATACCCAGGTTTTCGACTGGGGCCGGTTGAGCTGGCTTTCGGAGCCGCTGATCACGGCGGCCGAGCGCTTTAGCTGTGGAGTGGTGACGCTGGAACCGGGCAAAGGCCACGTGCGCCACAATCATCCCTATAGCGAAGAGATCCTCTATGTGATCGAGGGTACGGGGATTCAGACGGTGGAGTTGGCGTCGGGCATGCTGGAAAAAGAGATCGCGCCGGGGGAATTGGTACACATTCCGACGGCAATTTACCACTCGACGGTGAATAATGGCGAGGTGCCGATGAAGTTGATCGCGATTTATGCGCCGTTTGGTCCGGAGGCGGAATTGCGGAAGATGGATGGGGTGGAGATTGAGGCCGCGGTGAACGGGTAGCGACGGACGGTGGTGCTGCGCATTTTTTCTCGTTTCGCTCAATTCTCGCCCGACGTTCTGTCGGGCTCCGAAGGCTGTCTCCGACGCCGCTCATCGAGAAAATAAAAAAATCGCTCTGCGAACACGGTCCTTTCTCTTTTAATAAAAAGAGAGATGGGATAGAGGACTTATTGCTCCTGCAAAGTGTAGAAGATGGCCTAAAGGGAGATGCGTTGCTTAACAAGAGTGGAAAATAGTCCTACGAGAAAATAGAGAAGGCGCACGCCTTTTATAAAGGATAGAGAGACGGCAAATGGCTTTTACCAGAGATGAAGTGTTAAAAAGGTTGCGGAACAATATCGCCAACGGGGTGCCGATTATCGGCGCAGGGGCGGGGACAGGGATCAGTGCCAAGTTTGAGGAGGTGGGTGGGGTGGATCTGATTATCATTTATAATTCGGGACGCTTTCGCATGGCGGGAAGGGGGTCGTTGGCGGGGACTATGCCCTATGGTGACGCGAACGCGATCGTGATGGACATGGCGGGCGAGGTGTTGACGGTGGTGGAGGATACGCCGGTGTTGGCAGGGGTTTGCGGGACGGATCCGTTTCGGCAGATGGAAGTCTTCTTGAAAGAGGTCGAGGCGATCGGTTTTGCCGGGGTGCAGAATTTCCCGACGGTTGGTTTGATCGACGGGTTGTATCGGCAGAACCTGGAGGAGACGGGCATGGGCTACGATCTAGAGGTGGATATGGTGCGCACGGCGCACGGTATGGGTCTGTTGACCACGCCTTATGCCTTTAAGCCCGAGGAGGGCGAGCAGATGGCCGATGCGGGGGCGGATATTATCGTGGCGCATATGGGGCTGACGACCAAGGGCACGATCGGCGCGACGACCGCGTTGAACCTGGAGCAGTCGGTGGGCGCGGTGCAGGCGATATGCGACGCGGCGCGGGGGGTCAACGAGGAGGTGATCGTGTTGTGCCACGGCGGACCGATCTCCGAGCCCGAGGACGCCGAGTACGTTTTACAGAATACCAAAGGCGTCAACGGGTTCTACGGCGCGTCGAGTATGGAGCGGTTGCCCGTGGAAGTGGCGATCACCGAACATATCAAGAAATTCAAGGCTATTGCTTTCTGAACGGAGTGTGATGATTAAAGTGTTGATCGAGGGGATGAGCTGTGAAAACTGCGTCCGCCACGCGCGCGAGGCGTTGGCGACCTTACCGGGAGTCGAGAGCGTGGAGGTGAGCTTGGAACCCGGCGAGGCGCGGATCGAAGGCGTGGTCGAGGACGAGGCCATTCGGCAAGTGCTCGCAGAAGAAGAATACACGGCCACCGCGATCGTGCGCGGTTAATTCTTAGATGAGGCCACTGAAGAAAGTTGAGACCAAGCGGCTCTTCGAGGCGGCGGCGCGAGATTATCCTCCCAAGGTCGAGCTCGCTTTTTTGCTGCAGAGCCTGGAAGACCCACTCAACGTCGGCTCGATGTTCCGCATCGCCGATGCGTGCGGGGCGGTGGAGATCATCTTCACCGGCCCGACGCCGACCCCTCCACACGAGGAGATCGACCGCACTGCCCGTGGGCACGAGCGGCGTATCGCCTGGCGGCGTATCGCCCGCATCGACGAGGCCGCCGCCGAACTCAAGGCAGAGGGGTATCATCTGGTGGCGCTGGAGACAGCGCAGGGGGCGACGTGTTATCTCGAATACGACTATCCACAAAAAGTATGCCTGGTCCTCGGCAACGAATCGAAGGGTGTTTACCCGCAGACGTTGTCGTTGTGCGACGGGGCAGTCTATATCCCGATGTACGGCAAGGGGCCGTCGATGAATGTACACGTGGCCGGGGCGTTGGTGGCCTATCGGGCGCTGATGGGACGGAGGTGAGCGGCTGGCGTCGAGTGTTTTTTAGCGTGGCGCGATCATTCGCTAATAGCGTATCGGGTTTTATCAAAACAGATCGCTTTGTGTTTACACACGGGGAAGTATGCAGAAGAAGGTTTTGATCACAGGCGCCGCCGGTTTGGTCGGCGGTATTTTGCGCGAGGACTGGGGCGACCGTTACGCGCTGCGGTTGACCGATATTCAACCGGTCGCCGATCTGGCGGCGCACGAAGAGTTTATGCCGATGGATATCACCCGCTACGAAGAATTTCTCGCCGCCTGCCTGGATGTGGACACCGTGATACACTTGGCGGCCGACCGCAGCCCGCGCGCCGAATTTTACAAGACGCTCTTGGATCTGAATGTTATCGGCTGCTACAACGGTTTCGAGGCAGCACGGGAGGCGGGGTGTCGCCGGATTGTCTTCGCCAGCAGTGTCAATGCAATCCTGGGATATCGCTTCGAGCAACCGACCTTTCCCGATTCGCCGGTTTTTCCGCTCAATGTGTACGGGGCGACCAAGTGTTTTGGCGAAGCATTGGGGCGAGTCTACGCTCACCAGCACGGCTTGTCGAGTATTTGCGTGCGATTGAGCAGCCCGCGTTTCGACCAGGGCGGCGATTGGGACCCCGACGATCCATGCGATATGATTAGTCCTCGCGATACGGCGCAACTTTTTGCGCGTTGTATCGAGGCCGAGGATGTGGATTTTACCATCGTGCACGGGTCTTCACGGCACAAGAACGGCTGGATGGATATTGCAGAGACGAGTCGGGTTTTGGGCTACGAACCGCAAGATGGCACGGCCTTTCCGCGAGCGCAATAAAAATGGTCGCGAATGGAACGAGCGTGCCATTGGTCGAAGTTATAGAAAGATAAAGGAGAGTATGACGGATAAGATGAAGGTATTGGTGACCGGCGCGGCCGGGCTGGTCGGAGGTCATTTGCGCGAACACTGGGGCGATCGTTACGAGTTGCGGTTGGCGGATGTCAAGCCGGTGGGAGATTTGGCGGCGCACGAGGAGTTTGTGCAGATGGACATCACGCAATACGATGCTTTTCTCGTCGCCTGTCAGGGTATGGACGCGGTGGTGCATCTAGCGGCGGATCCGAGCATGGAGGCCGATTTTTACAAGACGTTGTTGCCTTTGAATATCATCGGTTGTTACAACGGCTTTGAGGCAGCGCGGGCGGCGGGCTGTCGCCGCATCGTCTTCGCTAGCAGTATCAACGCCATCCTGGGCCACGACCAGGAGGAGCCGGTGCCGTGGCAGGCGCCGGTCTACCCGGTCAACGTCTACGGGGCGACGAAGTGTTTTGGCGAGGCGCTGGGGCGGGTTTACGCGCACCAGCACGGGCTCTCGTGTATTATGGTGCGCATCGGCGCGGCCGCGTGGAAGCAGGCCCCCGACCAGACCCCGCCGCGGCGGGAAGCGGGTATTACCCCGCACGACCAGGCGCAGCTTTTTTCCCGTTGCCTGGAGGCGCCCGACGAGGTCGATTTCAAAATCGTGCACGGCACGTCCGATCATACAAGACAATGGATGGATCTGGAGGTGTCGCGCGAGTTGGGTTACGAGCCGGAGGGCGGTACGGCGCAATCCTGAGTTAGCCGGGGCAATTTAAATACACGAGAAAATCGGATCGCCAACGAATGGGACGATCCGGTTTTCTCGTCTAAGGCTTAATAGCGCCCTGTCGGCGATGAACAACCAGCTAACCGAACGATAGGGATTTGATGTCCGAGCGCGGCTTTTTACTGCATGTCTTCCACCGTTTGCACAAAGGGCGCGATGCGCTGTATGCGGTGGGTAAGCTGGAAAACGGCGAGACATTTGGGCTGATGGATACTCGTGTAAAGCCTTTTTTTTATTGCCGCGTATCGGATCGCGAGGCGGTGGCGCGGCGAGCACGAGAAGGCGGAGCGGGGCTATTGGACAGTCGTTATGAGACGGTCGATGGCGAAGCTGTGTTTCGCGTCGAGTGCCCGCGCGTCGGTGCGCTGCGGCGGTTGGACCGGCAACTCGAACAGGACGGGGTCCGCACCTATGAGGCGGATCTGAATTTTGGTCTGCACTGCCTCATGGAACAAGGCCTGCGCGGCGCGGTGCGGATCGACGGCGAGTGGCAGACGGGCAAGGGCGTAGATCGCGTCTATGTAGACGCGGTGTTATCGCCGGTCGAGTGCGAGCCGGAGTTGGCGCTGTTGGTGCTCGACATCGAGACCGCCCCGGACGCCTCGGAGGTCTACGCGGTGTCGTTGGTCGGCGGCGGCACCGAGGCCAAGCACCGCGTAGAGGAGATCCATCTGGTGGGCGAAACGGCGGCGGCCGATCCAGATAATCTGCGCTGTCATGCCGACGAGTGCACTCTGCTCGAAGCACTAGCGGCGCGGGTGCAGGAGATCGATCCGGATATCCTCTCGGGGTGGAATGTTATCGATTTCGACCTCAAGGTGTTGCAAGCGCGTTTTGAGGCGCACGGGCTTTCGTTTAACCTCGGTCGCACGCAAGACGCCTCGTCGTATCAGGAGGGCAAGGTCTGGGGCGGTAGTCGAATGGTGGTCTACGGGAGGCAGATCCTCGACGCGCTACATTTGGTGCGCGGGACCTTGCAGCGCTACGACGACTGGCGGCTTGGCACGGTCGCCCGTGCGGTGCTCGGCCGTGGCAAGACGCTGGAGCCCGAAGACGACGAGATGATGCCGGACGCCATCGTCAACGCCTACGAGCAAGACCGCGCGACTTTTTGCACGTATTGTCTAGAGGACTCGCGGTTGGTTTGGGATATTCTCGCCAAAGAGGGGCTGATCGAGTTGACGGTGCGGCGTTCGCGCTTGACCGGTTTGCCTTTGGAGCGGGCGTGGGGTAGCGTTGCGGCCTTCGATTTTATGTATATCAGCGCCTTGCGCCAACGCGGGTTGGTCGCGCCGACGACGGGGGTGGACCGCCGGGAGGGCCGGGGCGCGCCGGGGGGGCTAGTCATCGAGCCGCAGGTCGGTCTGTATCGCCATCTTTTTGTTTTTGATTTTAAGAGCCTGTATCCGTCGATTATGCGGACCTTTAATATTGACCCTGTCAGCTATGCGCAGGCCGGGGCAGATGCGATTACCGCACCTAATGGCGCTAATTTTGCCCGAGAGCGGGGCATTTTGCCGGCAATGCTCGAAGAATTCTGGGCGCAGCGCGAAGAGGCCAAAGCGCGGGACGACGCACTGGCCTCGTATACTTACAAGATCATTATGAATTCCTTTTATGGCGTCCTGGCGACGGGCAGTTGCCGTTTCGCGTCGGACGCGCTCGCTGGGGCGATCACTGAGTTTGGGCACTATATCCTGCGCTGGGCGCAGGAACGTTTGCAGGAACGCGGCGTGCGGGTGATCTATGGAGATACGGATTCAGTTTTTGTCGATCCGGGTTTGGCCGACGAATGCCCCGCGGTTGAAGCGCAGGCAGTGGGCACGGCGCTCTGCGCGGAGGTCAACGACGAGTTGGCGCGGCATATCGAAGCCGAATACGGGGTCGAGTCGCATTTGGAACTGGAGTTCGATAAATACTATCCGCGCTTCCTGTTGCCGCCGATGCGCGGCAGCCAGCGCGGTCGCGCAAAAGGGTATGCCGGCTTGCGCGGCAGCGGTGCGGACGAGCGTCTCGAAATCGTCGGTATGGAGGCGGTGCGCCGCGATTGGACCAAGCTGGCGCACGAGCTGCAGCGACAACTATTGGATCTGCTCTTCCACGATGCGGGGCCGGAAGCGATTGAGCAGTGTGCGGTAGAGTCGGTGCGCGCGTTGCGCGCCGGCGAAAAAGACCAGGATTTGATCTATCGCAAGAGTCTGCGCAAGCCGGTCGCCGACTATACCCGCAATGTGCCGCCGCATGTGCAGGCGGCGCGTCTTCTGCCCCGGCCGCGGGGCGTGATCCAATACGTGGTCACCTGTGATGGTCCGCAACCCGTCGGTCGTTTGAGCGCCCCGCCCGATTACGAACACTATGTGCGCAAACAGATCGAGCCGCTATTGCGCACCATCGCTGAGGTCAGTCCGATCGACGTGGAGTCGGCGATGAAGGGGGCGACGAGTCTCTTTGGCGCGCAAGTTTGGGCGGGTCTGAGGCGGAAGGCATAAAAAAAGGGCGAGTCGTTTGGCCCGGCCTATGTGCAGCAATTTTCTGTTGCGCTATGCTAACTTGCCGCGCACGGCCGCGCGTTGTTTCTGCTTCTCGGATTCGGTGCGCTTAAATTCGGACAATTCGCTTTTCAGTTTGTGTAACTGGGTGTGGGCCTTCTTGTGCTTGCCTTGCAGTCTCAGTTGTTCATGGTCGGCGACATTCTTTTTAGATTGAACCTTACCGAGGTCGCGCCTGGCTTTCAGGCGGGTTTGGTTCATCGCCTCGATGGCCTTGCGCATGGCCTTAATTAAGCAGCTGCATCGTCACCATTTTGGCGACGATGGCTCCAGCCATGGCGAAGAGGGCGGCGGACATGGCTATGCGTTCGAAATTGAATTCCACTTAAGTCTCTTCTGATCCGCCCTGAAATAGATAATTATTGTTTCGATTCAAATATAGTATTCGGCATTAACCGTTAAAGTCGGGAGCGATCCGTCTGATCGCGGGGTGCGTCTCTGGGCATTTTTGCTCCGGGGCCGTCGTCACGATCACTGCCCCTATAACCGTCCGATCAGGCCCTTTATCACCATCTCCACCCCCCTGAAAAACACGCTGGGTTACACCTCGTGACCAGACCTCGGCAACGTTAGTGGTCTCTGTTAGTTTTTTGGCCTGCCCGAAAAAAAACCGTGTAACATCGCGCGATTGTCCCTGAAGGATTTAGAGGTTTCCGCTCGTTAAAGAGTCGGCGATAAGTACTCGATCGGCTGTTAAGACCAGACCTCGCGGAAAAAACGCAACCAGTTGTTGTGAAAAATACCCTCGACATCCTCGGTGGAGTAGCCTTTGTCGCGCAGCAGGCCGCCGAGTTTTTGCAGGTCGGCGATGGTGTCGAGGTCGCCCGGGGTCTGTTCGGTGCCATAGCCGCCGTCAAGGTCGGAACCGATGGCGGCGTGGCGGGTATCGCCGGCGAGTTGGCAGACGTGGTCGATATGGTCGGCGACCGAGGCGAGGGTGAGCACCGAGGGGCTGGTTTCGCCTTTGATCCAGCCTGGGTATAGCATCCAGGCGTCGAGCGCGGCGCCAATGACTCCGTCGCGTTCGATAATGGCTTTGATCTGTTCGTCGGTGAATTGGCGTTGGTTCGGCACTAGAGCGCGGCAGTTGTTGTGACTGGCCAGGATCCGGCCGGAGAAATTGTCGAGCGCTTCGTCGAAAGCTTGGTCGGCGAGGTGGGTCAAATCGAGTACGATGCCAGCTTTTTCCATCTCTTTGAGTAACGCCGGCCCCTTTGCGGTCAGGCCGCCTTCGGTGCCGGTGCCGTGAGCGTAGGCACTGATGCCGTAGTGCGATAGCGAGAGGACACGCAGGCCGTCTTCATACCAGGCGTGCACTTGTTCGGGGCAGACGATGGGGTCGGCGCCTTCCATACTGAGAATAAAGCCGAGGGGTTCGGCGGAAGTATCGGCGTCTTGCTGCCAAGCAACCACGTGTGCGTCGAGTGCCTGGGTGTCGCCGATCATGCGGATCTTGTTTTGCGCTTCGAGCACGCGGTAGTAGGCGAGCTGGCCCTGCGCGCGGCCGTAAGAGATTTCCTGGTGCGCGGCGTCCTTGGGATTCGATCCCGGATGGGTGGCGCGGGCGATGACGGTGACGACGGAGAGGAAGACTTCGCCTTTGCGCATTTCGGGCAGGGTGGTGGTGCTGCGGCCGCGACCGGACTCGGTCATTTTGCGTTCGGTCTCGTGCTTGCGCAGCGCGGAATTTTCCAGGTTGAGGTCGCGGTTGCCGTTGATGGCGTTCATCGAGAGGTCTAAGTGGGCATCGATTAAGAGCATGTCGTAGTTCCTTTCTTGGTGATACTGCGAGAATTTTGTGATGCCAGATAGTGTGGCGTTGGCTAGTTCATAGTGGAATTTATTGTTTTTAGTTTGCCACAGTATGCGCCTTTTCCAATGCTTCATACTCTATAATCATTTCGCGGTACACCGCTACCGCGTCTTTGTCTGGCTTAATCGTCGAACCCGCGACAGGCTTGGTAAATGGCGCTACCGTTTCTTGCCACGAAACCGCGTTACCTGTGGCCGACTGATGCCCGTGCGCTGCGCGCAATGCTGCGCCTAACGCCGCCGAATTCGCCGTTTCAAAACGGTGTACCGGGCAGTTGTGTACATCGGCGTAGACGCGTAGGATCTCGGCGTTGGCCGAGGCACCGCCGGTGACGTAGAGCGAGGAAATGTCGACGCCCATCCAGCGCGCGTGGATGCTAGAAGAGAGCGCCTGGGCTTCGATAACGGCGCGGATATTGGCTTTGGCGTCGGCTTCGTTGAGGTCTTGGCGCACGACACTTGGCTCGGAGACTTTTGGCACGATCTCGGGGGAGAAGTAGGGCAGCATTAGGCCGTTATTATTACCGGGCACGGTGATGCGCAAGGCTTCGGCGAAGCTTCCCCAGTCGAAATGATAAATATCGCGCACTGCTTCGCGCGCGAGGCTGCCGTTGAGATAGCAGGTCAGCGCCATATAGTGCTCACCGTCGGGTGAGGCGAAGACGGCGCCCTCGCCGGTCTTGGAAGTGCGCGGTTGGTCCATACAGGCGAAGAGTGTATCGGAGGTGCCCAGGCTCAGCGCAACCTGGCCGGGCGTGACGAGACCGAGGCCGATTAGACTGGAGGGATTGTCGCCGGAAAAAGGCAAGACCAGACAGTCTTTGGTGAAACCGTAACGGCCCATGAAATAATGGCTGATGGTGCCGATGGCTTGGCCTGAGGGGGCGATGGGCAGCAGTTTGTCGGTGAGGTCGGGGGCGGTGGCGTCCAAGGCTGTCGGGCTCCATTCGCGTGCGGCGATGTCCATCATATTGGTGCCGCTGCCGTCGCCGGGGTCGACGCCGACGAGTTTGCCGACGAGCAGGCTGGCGATATAAGAACTGACCAGGCCGATGTATGCGGTGTTGTTATAGGCGTCCGGCTCGGTCTGGTAAAACTTGCGGATCTGCGGTCCGCTGAAACGCTCGAAGGCCGTATTGCCGGTCAGTTCAAGTAGCTTGTCTTGGCCACCGACGCCGTCTTCGATTTCGGCGCATTGAGCTGATGTCGAGGTATCCATCCAGATCGGTGTGGTATCGCGGGAGAAGATGCCGGCGAGTTGGTCTTTGAGCGGAAAGGCT
>Ga0233439_10003610_pt1 | contig 15839 bp, 17 predicted proteins | sample SI_123_September_6_FD_182713 | JGI IMG/M metagenome (GOLD analysis project Ga0233439, IMG submission 182713) | Seawater microbial communities from Saanich Inlet, British Columbia, Canada - SI_123_September2016_100_MG | ecosystem: Environmental > Aquatic > Marine > Inlet | place: Canada: British... | reverse complement strand
GTTCCATATTTTACTTCACCGCCGTTACCACCTGTTCCATATGATCTAACATCGTCACTTCCACCTCCACCTCCACCTCCACCGCCTCCACCGCCAATTACATAGTATGGGGTTATTGGTGATGTCATTTGTAAAGTCAAGGTTCCGCTTGTTTTAAACATATAATTCTTCAATGTTAATGGTTTTGTCATGTATTCTATATTTCGGTCAAACATATACAAGGTCTGCTGGGGAAATATACAAATAATATCACCTACTTTAGTTACTATAGATGAATCATTGACTATACTTGTTGAGTCATCAATGGTTGTTCCAAATACAACATCATAGGATGTATTTAATGCGGATACATTTACAGCATATTTAGTTCCAGCATTAAACACCAATGAACCAGCATCGTAATAATCTGTAGAACCATCAATGGCATAAATATTTTGGCCATGTGTTGCACTATTTACAACAGTCACTGTGTAAGATGTTGCTGACATGAAATTTAAGATTTGTCCTCCCATTCCACTATGAGCCGAACAATAATAAAATAAATCTGGGGTTCCTGCTGATATATCTACTATAGTATATCCATTGAGACTTCCTATTGTTCCTTCTGTGATCATCGAACTGTAACTAGTTCCTGCTCCATCTGTTTCACCAATGACTAAAGGATGGGTTACATTAGTAGAGTCACTTTGGTCAAACACATAGTATCCTTCAGTAAGAGCAAATACTGTTTGTCCAGGAGAAGTAGAACCATCTAAATAATATTTATTGGATCCGCTTGCATTTGAAACCGTAACAGCAAGAGTCTGGTTGGCTGTACCATGGACATTTTTGTAAGTAGAATTCACGTAAGTCATTAATACTTGTCTTTGTGATTCCTTAAGGCTTTTTTTAAAGACCGAACCAAAAGTGATATCCATGGAACGGAAATCAGACCCGACCTTACCAATTGCGTAAGGTTTTGTCCCACTGTTTTCCAAAAAGGCGAGTACATCGTAAGGATTACCCGAACCAAAGGAAATATCAGTAGAATCGACTAAAGATTGGTTATTATCATAAAGAAAGGATTTGATTACAGTAGGATCATCAGCGGGATTATAAGAGTAAAACGAGTGATAATACTGATTTTGAGAAATGTCATGAGTGGGGAAAATACTCATAGTAGTATAGAACAAAAAAGCAATGTATATATAATAATGTGTAAAAAAAGTGGCGACATATATTATAGAGGAAAATGAGGGGGTAATACGAGTTATAATCCAATTAAGAGCTTTTTGTTTTTACAGTTTTATTGCGTCTTTTTGTGTCGTAAATGCTCATACCAAGAGCGGCTTTTACAATGGTATCTGCATTCTTAGAATGTTTTAAATCGTTTTTGTATTTGTCATATAAAGTATCAGGTTCAACAATATTTTCTTCGATGGTTTTCATTTTGGACCGTAGTGTATTTAATTTGGAACTTTCTTTTTTTATTGTTTTCGTCATAGAATTCACTATTTTATCGGCTTCTTTTTTGAGTTTCAATTCTTCGAGAAATATACGAGCTATTTCTTTTACTAATTTGTACGGTAGTTCGTCTAATGGTGTATCTACAGTAATACCATATCCCACCACCGATAATTTCCGTCTCCATTTTTTAAGCGTAAAACCTTTTATATATTTTCGAATAAACACACGTCTAACTCCATTTAAGAGTCGTTTTTCATCATTTGATTTTGCATTATTTTCCAGTACCATGACCAGTTTTTTCTTTTCTAGGTCTGTATTAATTGACTCATTTTTTCTACCACCTTTTGCAGTTTTTCTAAATTCCTTTTTTCGATATTTTTTTGTTTTGGAAGGCATGGAAAGTATATAATGTATTATGATTTTATTTCTGGTTTTTCTATATGAAAAAAAATACATGGGAGTATGTATTTTTCAAATAATGCCCATTATAGAGGGGGGTCTAAAAATTGGTAATATTTTTAGTTTGTTTATACCAATTTTTCGTCAACAGGTTGTCCAATATATAAATCCAATAATTTTGGATATTTATTTATAATCATATCAAATAATTCATCACGCTTTAATACTTTTTTCTTTTTTAATAATTCAGCACATTGAGCCATCATTGGCTTACAATGACGTAATATATAATCCGACATGTGATACGCATTTTGAATTAAAATCAATACTTGATCATCGATTTCCGTTTTGAATTTTTCACTATTTGACGGATAAATAAGGTTTTTCCCCATACCATAATACAATACCATTTTTTCAGCCAATTTCAATGCTTCTTCGAAATCATTGATAGCACCAGTTGTTACAGATACATTATAAAATATTTCTTCAGCAACACGACCCGCTACCAATATCATCAAATGTTCAAAAAGAGAATCGCGTGTGTACATGGAAGTAGTCGATCCTTCAAATACAGTATAACCGGGTGTTTTGGGCGAAGATAAATTTATCACAATTTTCGATAACTTACTATGTTGTTTCATTAGTAATCCAATCATAGCATGTCCCATTTCATGTACAGTAATACGATCAATCATATCTTCGGTGAATTGGTGTTCATTTGGTTGATATCCAGCCATAACACGATTCATGACCGTTTCTATATCATCCATTGTAAATATAAAACGTTTTTTACGTATAGCATGTAACATGGCTTCATTGAGTAAATTTTCCAATTGTGCTGCTGATAATCCTGTAGAAAGATCAACCATGTCGTCTAATTTAATGGAATTATCATGTGGCTTACCTCGCATATGTATTTGTAAAATGGCTTTTCTAGTAGCTGCATCGGGTAGTCCAATGAAAATATTTTTATCAATACGACCAGGACGTCTCAATGCTGGGTCTAATAAATCAGCACGATTAGTAGCGCCAATTACAAAAACACCATCGCTATTTTTAAATCCATCCATTTCTACTAGTAATTGATTTAGTGTATTATCGCGTTCTGCACCTGAAGTGTCACCATCATTAGAGCGTTTTCGACCAATCGCATCAATTTCATCGACAAATATAACACACGGTTTGTTTTTCACTGCCAATTCAAATAATTCTTTAACGCGGGTTGAACCCACACCTACGTATTTTTCCTGAAATTCACTACCGGATACGGAAATGAAATTTGTTTTTGCTTCACCGGCAAAAGCTTTTGCGATTAAAGTCTTACCATTTCCTGGAGGTCCTTCTAATATTAATCCTTTTGGCACACGAATGTTGAATGGGCGATATACTTTGTAATTCAATAAAATATCAACGCATTGATTTAATTCTTCCTTGACTGAATCATAACCACCAACATCTCGAAACGTAGTATTAATTTGGCTAACCAATTGAAAGTTACCCGTTTTAGATTTTTCACTCGTTCCTCCCTCACCATATTGTAGAGGTTGATTCATAATAGTTATCCATTGGGGATTTTCTCTAGCCATTTTTCTACGTTCTCCAATAGAAATATTTGGATACAATTCATGAAGGTTTGATGGATTTAGATTTGGATTTGTATATTTTTCACCAAACATCAAGTCTTCGACATATGTTTGATTAAAAATTCGAGGAAATTGTTGTTGAAGCATATTTTGATACTCTTCCATTGATTTTGGTCTTTCTTGATGACTCCATCTACGATTCGGCATTCCATATTTTCCCAGAACAGCTTGTTCTTGAACAGGTCGGTTTCGTGAATTTAATCGTTGTATATAATTTTGAAAATATTCGTCCAAAAAACTAGAGTCGTCATTATTATTATTGATATTCATATTGAAACGACCATGTTTTATAAGCAATAATTTTGGTCTATGATGTAGTAGTAGCGATGTTTTTCCAAATGATTCCACAAATTCAATTGTATATATTAATGACAAAATAGGTAACAATGAGGCGATAAAATAAATCATAATTAATTACTGTGATATAGAATTTAGGATTTATATAGATTCCTTCAAATTTTTATTATTGGTAGAAGTATTTATCCTACAATCTTATAAAAGCAAGTCTCTTTTTTCGTGTCTGTCTGTCTGTCTGTCCGTCACGGTATGTATTGACGCTAGCGGGTACTTTAGAAATGACATTACTCGAAAGTGAATAACCTCTGCCACATGTCATGTGAAGCAACTCGAGCTAAAGTCCTACAATCTTATAAATCCATATTTGGTGGATTGAAAATCAATGAACCACCTAAAATTATCTATGAGTACTATATACATGGATTTACGAAAGTTTGCGGATACATTTGGAGGTATTCCATTATTTACTATTTTGATTGTGTATTTTTTTCATAATAACAGCAGAACCGTTTTTCAACGATACCTTTTGGTATTATGCATTATGGCTTTAGTAATTGATCTTTATTTGTCCTTTTTTTACAATCAGGATCCCGTACTAAAATATTAGAAAAAATGGGTCAATAAAAAAGATTTCTCATATGAATTCTTTTTTTGATAACTATGAGTAAAAAATATTTTTGAAATACTTTTCATATAAAAAAAAGTACCCCCCCCCTCATGAGAATAGTTACATAAAATAACAATATTAATTAACAATTTATTTTATTACTATATAACAGCAAGATATAATAAAACTATCATAAATAATGGATTTTCAGTAATGAAAAAAGACATAAAATGTAACCATTTTATGAATATATGTAACTATTTAGTAATTTTAGGTAACTATTTTTCAAAAAATGTAACCAATAAAAATAATATAAGAATATATAGTGATTGTTTTTATACATATAAGTAAAAAATGAGTGAAACATACTGTGAAGTTTGTGACTTGACCTTATCTTCAATCTACAATTTACGTAAGCATATGAAGTCCAATTTACATAAAAATAGATTAAATAATAGACCTATATCTAATGAGTACAAATGTATATGTGGTAAAGTCTATAAGCATCGTCAAAACCGATATCATCATCGTAAAAGTTGTGAAGTTTATATAAACTCTACAAGAGAACAGCCTATAACTGAACCAAATGAAGTAGAAGAATTACGATCAATAGTTTCTGAGTTATTGGAGAGAAATGCCGAATTAGAAGAGAAGTTATCTGACAATGATAAAGGGGCTAAATCAATTACTAATACCAATAGTCATAACAACACTACCAATAGCCACAACAATACGACCAATAATACTATAATCAATATAAACCAATTTGGTAATGAAAATCTGGATCATTTAACGAAAAAGAAGATTATAAAATGCTTGAAAGAAGTGTATAAATCGATACCATCTCTAGTAGAACAGATCCACTTTGATCCAAAACATCCAGAAAATCACAATGTAAAAATCACAAACAAGAAACTGCCCTATGCTTCAGTAATGGGTGAGGATAAAAAATGGAAAATGATGAAACGTAAAGATGTAATCGAAAAAATGGTCGATAATAGTTATACACAATTGGATGACAAGTATCAAGAACAAGATATCCGGAATAAGTTATCAGAATCAAAACAAGACCGAATCGACGAGTTCAAAGAAAAATATGATGCATATGATAAGAATACAATCAAAAATATACACGACGATGTGGAATTGTTGGTGTTAAATAATAGTGATCGAAAATAAGTACTTTAATTAGATCACGTATATGCTTTTCTCTCCGAATCACTAAAATGAAAAGTAAAATGCTAGATTAAAATATAATAGTAGGAATATTATGTATAAGATCAAGATTGCATGTATGAGAGACTGTGTTTGACAAACAAAGAATTTCGACTTGCAACCACCACAATTGACATAAAATAATATATACGGAAATTTGTGCTCGTTAGCAATGTGAATCAGTTGATTTCCAGCGGACCTTGTGATTTGTAAAAATAGATTTCATATAACAGTAAAATATATATATTATATGAAATCAGGTGTTTTTATTTTTTTTTACTAATAGACCTTTTCCTAAAATCAAAAACCGAGAGAAATCGGAGAAACTGAAAGGATTGGTCGGGCTTACGCCCGACCTTTCGGCGAGCGTAGTGAGTCTCTAAATAGACCTATCTCGATTACGTTTAGTGCGACCAAGTGATTTTTTATTCATATTGGCCGTTAGACTGCGGGTTCTTTTTCCCTTGGAATGATTTCTTTTCTTTTTATTCGAGATTTCTTTAATTGCATAGACTTGATAATTTAGGTCACTTTGACAATGATCAGCACTGACTACATTACCTAATGTAAGAACTTGTTTGGAGACAACTCGTTTCACTATTTTCGATCTTTCTTCTAAAGAAAAAACCAGTGCATGATCAAAGTTTCGTTTGTATTCAATTGGAGAGAATGCGATTTTTGTTACTGAATTTTTCCCATTATTATTCGTCTTTGTAATGGTCATGGTTTTGGTTTTGGTCACACTATCTACTACCTGTTTTGTAGATTTATCGACGCATTTTCCAGTCTTTTTATCTCTAGTAGATCTATTTGGGCATCTTTTTTTACGGGGCGTTTTTGTGTTACTAGTACTAGGATTACCACCACCTCTGGCGTAATAGGTATTGTACCGATTGATTGCTTGTTTGATATTATCTACGTGGATTAATCCATCGCGGGTAAATCCCATGGTTCGAATACTTAAATATGGTTCGTTAAAAAAATCATTTTTCCTAATATTGAGAGCAGTATAAGGGACATGACTTTTACAGGGATATTTTATATTACTTGGATTTGTAACCACATTTTTCAGGTTATCTAAGCTAATAGTAATAGAAGAATTGTCTAATTGGAAAACCATATCATAGGTTTTTTTCTCATTCAGACTAGGGGTCTTGAAAGTCATACTTAAAATATCATAAGGTTTCACCTTTGTTTTTTTTACAGTATCTAATAAGAATTCCGCATCATTTAGTTCGAGGTACCAAATACGAGCCTCATCGGATCTAGCAGTTATGAGTGATTTACTGTCTTTCGTGAATCCAAATGAATGTATATTTCTGGTAGGTATGACTTTGTAAAGTTCCTGTGATTCTGTTTTTACAATGTAAATTAAATCCTTATCGCCAGCAAATGCTAATAATTTACCATTGGGACTAAATGTAAGGCACTTGGCGTAATAGGGATCTCGATTTAATATATGTAAATTGTTTCCATCAAGTTTGGTCAAAGAATTGAATGTCATTAGATTAACACTTTTACGATCACCGCCAAATGCAAGTGCCTTTCCGTCAGGACTCATTGCAAAAGATGTAAAATTCGTATTACTAAACGTAAATAGTTTTTCTTTGGTTTGAAAATCCCATATAATACATGTGTTATCAATACTAACCGAAGCAATATATTTGCTATCGGCACTGAATGAAACCGATGTTATTGTATCTTTGTGCTCATTACATACATCTCCTACTTGGTCATGTGCATCAATATCCCATATTCCGATTTCATTTTCATTATTGGAGGCTGCAATATATTTACCATTAGGACTATATGCGAGTGCTGTAATGGTCCCACTCAATAGATCAATCGGTTTTTGCTTTTTTGTTTTTCTTCGCGAGTCATCTAATTCAACTAGAATCATATTAAATTCATCCGAAACAGCAGTAACAATATGACTTCCGTCAGGACTATATGCGAAAATATCCGTACAACCAAAAATACTTCTTATTTCAACTGGCGTTCGTTTTTCTACATAATTCATTATATATAGTTTCTGATCGCTTGAAACCAATGCGTGCTTGCCGTCAGGACTGACGCAAATTTTACCAATTGGATCTTTAAAATGTCCTAAACTTCGGGATTTAATTTCTGACATTTCTAAATTGGTATGTACTATAATAGTAATATAGATTTCATTTAAGAGGAGCCCTACTAAGATGATCTGAATATCTGCTCACTGCGTTCGCAGAAAGGTCGATCCGTTATACCGGACCGACCAATCGAATATTTTATTGTACAGTAATAATATAAATCCAAATAAAAAATGGAAACGGAGAGAGATCTTTTGATGTTTTATCAGACAACACTAAGAAACGTAGGCTTATATACGTCATTGTCGTTTGCTGCGTTAGGATATTCCCGATTTTACAGAGGTAAGAGTAAATTGTACAATATAGCACTAATCATATTTAGCATAGTCATATTATGGATAGCGATTTATTTGACGAAATATTTGATTGAAGATTTCGAGAGATATCAGCTCAAGGTAAAATCAGTAGAAGCAAATAAATGGTTACTGTTACCAAAGACAGTATATTATTTCAATATTGGAGTAGGATTACTAGGATTCTATACCTTGTTTCGAGAGATTTCAGCATAAAAAAGGTCCTTAAATAGACCGTTCAATTGTTTCTTGTACAGTAAAAAAATTAATACTTTACAAGAAGTTATATCTATATTTGTACTGTTACTTTCCTAATAATTATCCCAACTTATTGTATTGAAGCATTAAGACAATGGAACGAATAAACGAAAAACAAGCGCCAATTGTAAAGATTAGAAATCTCAGCTTTTCATATGAAAAAAAGAAAGAAAATATAAAGGGACTCGATTGTATAATTCCTCCAAATGCAAAGGTGATTTTAGCGGGAGCAAATGGTGCAGGAAAAAGTACATTACTACGTATTTTGACTGGACAAATATTTTTGAATTTAGAGTATGATGAATTCGACATAAATGGAAATGCAAGACCAAATGATCAACATAATGGTGTAGCATACCTAGGCGGACAATGGAACAGGAGACGAAATGGTTTCGAAGGTATTTGTCCTTATACCATGGATATAGCGGCAGGAGATATGATGGCGAAATGGCAAGAAGAATTTTTAGAGCGACGAAATGAACTAGTCCGTGTTCTAGGTATCAATTTGAACTGGCGAATGCATGAATGTTCTGATGGACAACGTAAGAAAGTGAGAATAATGATTAAGCTATTGCGACCATTTAAATTTTGTGTGATTGATGAGTTTGCGGCAGATTTGGATATATTTTCACGAACACGTTTGCTTGATTATCTTACATGTGAGTGTGAAAAACGAGGTGCATCGGTTATTTACTGTACGCATATATTCGATCAGGCAGATTATTGGGCTTCACATGTGGCGTTTATGCAACTTGACAAGACTCTTTCCCCGATTCATTACTTGAAAACGTATGAACCTTATCAAGAAATATTAGCCCGGACAGGTGATAAACGTTCTATGTGTCCAATGCATACGTTGGTATTAGAGGAGTTAGAAAGGCAATATAAAACACATTCTAATCTATTTTCTGAAGATAATCAGTGTTTAACGGATATTATCATAGAAACTCAAGGAAAGGAAAAAGAAGGGAACCACCATGAATTCGTCAATCAAGACGGTCAAAGTGGATGGGTTGATGGACGATTGGCTCGAACTTATTAAGTTCATCCGTATTTTTATCATAATATATTTCTCTCATTATACTTTGCTTTTTATAATACGGAACATTAGCCCATTCCATATTTGTATGTTTGCTTTTTTAAAATACCAGATACAATATATTTTTAATATGATTTAGTCATAAAAATATATTATGCTACTATGTACTTTCTCTCCAAATATGATTTTTGGAATGTATTTGTACAATAGATAATAAAATGTGTTTTTAATAATCCTTTATCAAAAAATAGGATTGAAATGCTAAATTTAGAAAAGCAAATACAATTACAGTAGATAACATATGAAAAATAATATTGTTTTTCTTATTTTTTAAATATATGACAAAAAGAACACAATATAATAATATTACAAAAGGTAAATATGACATAAAAAATTGCGATATAAGCATCAACCAACCATTTAATTTCATAACAGTTAAATTATTTACAAAAAGATTTCTGGCAAACCGTGTATATCTTCTGGTAACTTTATCGCAAATATCTGTTTTTGCATAGTGTAGTTTTAAAAGAATACGTTTCTCTGAATCGGTTGATTCATCAATATCAATGTAATGGAGAGTTTTGGAATAATCAAAACCTAAAACATCATATTTATTTAGTTTATTTGAGTAATTGTCTGGTGGTATATGGGTTGTCACATTTCCATTTGCCTTTATACAAACAAGAACTCGGTATGTATCACAAGCGTAAAATGGAGCATCTGTATGTAGATTTTCAAATGATTTATCTGAATTATTTGTTTTATTTGCTGTAATATAAACTTCGTTCATTTTTGGGATACTGGAATATTCATTTCCAAGAATTTGTAGAAGTTCATCGTCTACTATATCAATTTTTTGTCGGATATTTTCTGGCATATCTTCATAATATTTATGAAATGTTGTTTCATTATTTTCGATATGGTTTTCAATATGATTTTCAATATTTTGTAACAAATCATCTACATTTTGTTTATTTTGTATTTGATGTACAATTGTTTTCTCTCTTGTAAAAACACGTAATAACCATAAGAGAGTAAGATATATAATAGATGTAATAATTAAATAATACCAAAAGTGCTTGTAATTTTTAAACGTAAAACTCATATTTAATATATAATATTAGGTATAAAAATATACACTTAGCCTACACTTAAAATCATTAATTTATTATATTTTCATATATATGCTAAATGTATTTCTAATATGAATGATAGACGGAATAAAATAATTTTCTATTTGGAAGTGTGTATAGCATAAGTAGTTATATTATGAAATACATTACGAGCCATGAAAGAAATTGAAACACTTTTGTATTTTCGTATTGAACATTTTTATTGGTTAAGATATCAATTATTAGGAACTAGATAAAGACATAATGCTAAATGGCAAAAAATAAAAAGTGTTTGTAAATAATGATAACAAAGTTATATTACTTATATTCAACATAGAAGGTTCATTTGTTATATAGTGTGATAAATTTGGTAACAAATAAAATACTAAAAATAATAAAAACACATTTAGTGATTTTAATTTATATTTCTTTATGAAATATACCATAACAAATAAAATACTAAAAATGGTAAATGTAATAAGTAAGTTATTAATTGTAAATAATATTAATAATGAGTATAGAATTAATAATACATTACTATAATTGTTTAATAATAAAAATAAAAATGTCATATAAACAAATCCACATAATATATGAAAATATATGTTATAAATATTTTTATGATATTTTTCAAATTCAATAAATTCCTTTTTTATGATTCTATTCATATCCATCTTTATTATACAATACCATAATATTTAAAAATCCACTCAAAACGATAAAAAACAAAACCAAAATAGACTTAAACTGTATTCATGTATAACACTATACTGTAAATAAACCAAAAAACACTAAAACGAAAAGATGGAAACCGGTAATATTATTATGTGCTCACTATTTGGAACTGTATTTTTGATTTCAATAGGGTATTTAGTTTATAAAATTATAGAAATAAATTGCGATAATTGCGGTAATTGCTGTGTTTGTAGTAAAATTAGTAATATATTATTACGTAATCGGGTTCATTCCGAAACTAGTACAACATCAACTTCATCTACAGTTCCTGTACATATAGTAAGTAATGACATATATACTGGAGTATAAAAACCGAGAGAAAATGTATTGTATTGGATCATTTCTCTCCGCAAAAGAAATTAAACGTAACCCATAATAATAGTATATATAGTTTAATAACTATTTAGGACTATTCGTTTCTTTTACTATACTATATTAATATGAGTAATAAATCATTTTGTGACGTTTGTAAAATAACTTTATCCTCTAATTATGCACTACAAAGACATTTCAAATCCAATAATCACAAAAAAAAGGAAGCCCTGGCGATGACGGAAGAATTGAACCAAGATGATGATCAGGATCAAAACCAAGACGGAGACGAGGATCAAGACAAAGACGAAGACGAAGATGAAAACGAGTATGACGACGAATATCATGCTCAAGTCCAACAGAAAATTCAAGAATCAGTACAAGAGATAATTGATCGAGAAGATGGTCATGGTGATAAGGATGTACAGCGACTTATAGTTGTACATAATGTCATGCCAAAAGAAAAAGAGGCTATTTACCAGAGCATAATAAAAGAAAAAATGAATATAATCCGTATATTAAAACTAAATTTAATAGATATTCTAAAAGATTTCGCTCAGATAAGGAAAATAAATGAAAGTGATATGGCTGATATTGATAAAAAACAGCTAATCTATATGACGAATATTGTTCTAGACAAGATCCGAGAGGAATACGAAAATAAAGGAATATGTCCTAATTGTCGACAAGAGTTTTCAATTGAGAATTCGGAATAATTTTACAGTTAATAAAAAATATTTTATTAATGTATAATCAAGATGCCTTCGTCAAAAGTTACACACAAAAGCTCTATTATAAACCAAAACCAATGAGGTGGAAATAAGAAAATGGGTCTCTATCCATCTGAAACAATACCAGCTTCTGTCTATTTAGCAAGAAAGTCACAAAAAAATAGTTTAAAATTTCTTATGAATATTCAAAGTACAACCACAACCACAACCACAACCACAACCACATCTACTGTAGCAACTGTCAATACAATCAGTTTGGTAATTAGTGGTGCAAATGGTTCTAGTGATTATATATTTGAATCTAATCCAGCAGTTGAATTTGATGGAGGGAATGATCCTGCTATTACTGTAAAACAAGGTGATATACTTGAAATAACAAATCAGATGAGCGCACATCCGCTTTATATTACAGATAACACTGCTACTGGTAATAATGCGGCAGAGGCAAATGATGGTACAGATGATAAAAGAGTAACAACTGGAGTGACTGGTGCTCCAGCAATAACTGGTTCAAGTCCAACAATTAGATGGGACACTGCAAATGTACCTTTAGGCACATATCATTATCAATGTAGTGCGCATGCTGGTATGTCGGGTACAATAACTGTTACAGCACCATAAAATAATTTTTATCCCAAAGAAAGTGTTGCGAAAAAATGCGTTAAAATTGGTAAAAAATAATTTATGCTAATATTATAACAGGGTGGCGCAGCGGAAGCGTATTAGGCTCATAACATAAGGGTCGAAGGTTTCATCCCTTCCCTCTGTTATTTAAAAAACAGATGTGATGTAGTGGTAACATATGGACCTTCCAAGTCTATTCCCTGGGTTCGATTCCCAGTATCTGTATAATGATATTATCATTCTAATGATAATATTATTAGGTGTTTCCTGGGGTATGGTCTTTTAGTACGTCACCAATAGGACCAGGGTCTAATCGTTGTAATTCTGGATCGTCTTCATCTACTTTCATAAGACGTAAATGGGTTACAAAAAAGCCTTTTCCTTTACTACAATCAAGTATTTTAAAATTGTAGGATAATTGAGGATAGTGTATTTTCAGAGCATTTTTCAATGGTTCCATATCAGCGTCTGTTTTGTTCCAAGTAGAAAGAATAAAAGTAATATGATGATTCGGGTCTTGTAAATAGTGTCTAAAATTATCTATTCGAGCTTTATAACGATCCTTGAAATGTTGAAAATCATTGATAACAAAATGTTTTTTTCCATGGGGCCATTGTTCAATACAATAAAGATCGGCATGACCGGGGCTTTCGTGATTGAATATAAAGTTGTATTTCGTGTTTCGAATAAGATTATATCTTAGTAAATTAGGAGGATTAGTATGAGGATATTCTATGGTTAAATACTTTTCGTCGAAGAAGTACTTAAAATCGTCTTCAATGCATTGAACAATACCTCCAAAATTAGACAACATTTTGTCGAAAGGACAAGTCTTATAACCATTCATTTTTGTTGTACGTATTCCAGTACTGACACCATGTGCTGCACTGTCACAGTTAAATCCCAATGATATGGCTACAGAAGATAGATGTGATTGATCGGAAACTGACATGTATTATATTTATTTGAGAACATAGAGTATTTATATATATTTTTACAGTTAGAATAGAAGAGAGAGAGAGAGAGAGAGAGTAAAAAATGAAAAACAAAAACTAATCTTTTTTTTGTTCATCCATTAACATAACTGCCATAGCACTATAATTATATAAGTCCATTAAGGTATCACGGATAGTTTCATCTTCAACAAGATTAACACCCGAAGAAGTTACAGAAATTAAACGAGAAATTTTATCACCAATACGAACAATAACACCAACTGGTCCATAAGTTGCAAAAGCATCACCATAATCTTTATTTTTTCTTATGAAAGTATCAAGTGCATCTTTCTGTACAGACTTCATTTGCATAACACGATCAGTATTATTTTTAGAATTTTCAGTTGTTTCAGATAAATTACTCATTATTTATAATAATATATGTAATGTGGATTTAATATGTTTAAAATATATTTTCATTAAATTTTATGAAAATATAGGGAATCTCGGTTGTGAGCCTATTGGTAAGAAACCATTATGATGCTCACTGCGTTCGCAGAAGTGAGCCTATTCAAATGATTATAGTAAGTAAGAATCGAATGTAGGAATATTGTGGTGTATGGTGTTCCCTTAATGTATTTTACTACGACCTACAGTATGCAAATTTTCTAACATAAGAGACCATGCTTTACTGTAACTAATATGGTAATAAGGTAAGTCCCATTTTTTGGCGAATTCCACTAATTCTTTCGATACCTGAGGTTGTCGAAACTGGGGCATTTGTGGAAATAAATGATGAACACATTGACAATTCAAATATCCCATAATCCAAGAAATCAGCGGATTTTGAGTATCTATATCTACAGTATGTGCTAAACTATATTCTACCCAATTCGGATTTTCAAAATTTTCAACAATGGGCATGAATGTATGAGATAAACTAAAATGTCCGAATAAATACATTCCAGTAATATACATTGAAAACATCATGTGAAGATAACAGTAGAAAAATGAATGATTGAATCCTACGAATTTCGACAACAAATATGGACGTGTTACATGTCCCATCAACATGAACATTGCCTGTAAATAATCATTATCTCGTATTACTTTACGGGGATGTAAGTAAAACATCCAAAAGGATAATACCAAAAATCCACTTGTAATTGGAATGAATGTGTATGCTTGGTATTGTAGCCACGTAGAGGAAAAAGGTATATTTTGTCGAATTGCTTTTGGATGAAACAATACCAATGGCATTGTATCCAAATCAATATCGTGGTCTATTTTTTGAGTGGTTGTGTGATGTTTATTATGCATGCTATTCCACATGGAATCACTTACCATTAAACCACAACCCATTGTAATTTTTTGCAATAACTTATCTACTGTAGGATAACCGGATAAAGAATGATGTCCGGACTCATGTTGAAGCCATCCACATCGTCCTCCAAATAATCCAAATATCAATGCCGATAAAAAATGACCAAAGTAGGAATCAAAACTTAGTAAATAAGTTCCCAATACAAAAAGTGATACTAATTCAAGATTACGATACAAAGTATGACTTATGCTATGTGAAAAAAATCCTCGTTCTTCTAAAGATATTTTCCATTTCTGGAAATCCTCCAACATTTGTTGTGTAGATGAATCATGTTGGATTACATCCTTTTCTACAGTAGGGAGACTATGAAGCACTTTCCAGGCTTTCTTTGAATGTCGATGCATTTCTTCAAATACCATAGTTGCATCTTGATTTATATAAGAACGTATGACACTTCCACCTGGATGTCTCTCGGCGAAATCATCTATATTATACCAAGTACCTTGTATGCACAAAGTAGAAACTGATGGACTCATATATATATCTACTGTAGAAAAGGGTATTTTTCGAAAGCCTTTAAGTGATATATTAAAGGCTTTTTTTACTTATGCTATTTATTTACGGGAGAAGTGCTCACTGCGTTCGCAGGAGTTTTTATCAGGATTATTTAACGATCCTTATGTCACTATTATTTAACGATCCTTATGTCACTATTATTTAACGATCCTTATGTCACTATT
>Ga0233439_10003603_pt1 | contig 15848 bp, 13 predicted proteins | sample SI_123_September_6_FD_182713 | JGI IMG/M metagenome (GOLD analysis project Ga0233439, IMG submission 182713) | Seawater microbial communities from Saanich Inlet, British Columbia, Canada - SI_123_September2016_100_MG | ecosystem: Environmental > Aquatic > Marine > Inlet | place: Canada: British... | reverse complement strand
ATCAAGTCAAGTGGCGCGCCTGATTTCGCATCGATGTCTGCTGACCAGCGCCTAGCCTATCACACCGCCCGCCTTAAACAGTAACCTTGTAAGGCCAAGCGATAAAAAAGGGCGGTCTTTCGACCGCCCTTCGTAATTTACTGAGTACAGATTATTCCTTCTTCTCTTCGATAGCTACGGTCTTGTAACCACCGATGCTCTTGAAGTAAACCATGAGCAGTAGATAAATCACTGCCATGGCTGCTGGGATGAACGAGTCGGCTTTAAGCGTTCGCCGATCGCCTTCGATAGAGGCTTCGGCGACTTTCATTTCATCTTCATTTGGACTCTCTTTTTCTTTGATGGCACTCAGTTTTTTTGCATCCAACCCGTTGACTTCATCTAGGAAAAGCCAGTTGCTCGGTGTCTCGGATTTATATTCAGTGTAGAGTGCGGGGCTGGCCTCATTCAATGCTTCGCCGGAGAATCGATCCTTGGCATATCCCAATCCGGGTGAACCGAGAAGACCTGATGACATCATACCAATACCACCCATGATGCTGATGGCGATTGCCCCGGAACGCGGGAATCGATCGGAAGCAACAGCAAGCATGGTTGGCCAAAAGAATGTCTTGCCGAAACCGTAAATGGTCAGTGCAATGATGGCTCCTGTAAAGGCGGTGGCGCCGCTGACTAAGTTTAGTCCAATACAGGCCATCACGGCGCAGATGAACAATAGGGTGACTGGCTTGATCTTGAGGGTTTTTTCCATCCAATGCGCACAGAAACGCAGGCCAAACATGCAGGCTGACGTCCAGACAAACAGGATTTTGCCCTGTTCGGAACTCAGCATGTTACCGGTAATGTTCTGGATCCAGCCATCCGTACCCAACTCGACGGCACCCACGAGAGCGTGAGTTATAAACAGGACAAAAAGCAACCAGTGACCAACGGAGAAACCGGTGATGACAGCAATTGTAACCAGAAGGCCGCCACCGATTATCCAGCTAGCAAAAGCGTAATCTGCCGGCAGAATACTTTGGAAAAACAGAACCAACAGGTAACAAACCACAAGACCGCCGAGTATGCCGACTTCCTTGAACATTTCACCCAAGCTCAAGCCTTTTTGAGCGGCTTCAGATTTCGGGTATTTCTGCCCCATAAACATCAGTCCGTAAATCACTGTGGGGACAAGGTAGAGCGCCAATTGGTACTGCCATTTCCACTCGAACTTGTCGTCCAGTACCCAGCCGATGATCCCGCCCAAAACCAATCCGGCAGGCCATGAGGCATGCAGGATGTTTAGGTAGTGATTCCGATTATTAGGGAAGAGCGTGGCAACCAGTGGATTGGCCACTGCCTCCAATGTGCCGTTAGCAAAAGCGAAGATGAACATACCCCAAGCGAGACTTAAGTAGGCGGTATCCCCTGCAGCCGTAAATGTGACCAAGGCAGACAAGAAATGGAAAAGGAATGCCACGAAAACCAGTTTTCCGTAGCCTATTTTGTCCACAACAACACCGCCAATGATGATGCCGAAACAGAAACCGGAGAAGCCCATGCCTCCGATCGCCCCGAGTTGCGCCCCAGTGAAACCGTACTCGGCTCCCCAGTTGTCGAAGATTCCGCCACGAATGGCGAACCCCACACCTGCTGCAAGAATGGCCATGAAACCAGCCCAAAGGAGCCGCTTGGCATTCACTTCACTTATGTTGTTTTCGTTGCTCATTATTTATTTAGTAGTTCAGGAAAAAATTACAGGGTGAAGGCGGGGAGGTCGACTCTTTGGCCGCCTTGCTCGGCGCTTTGGTGGGCGCAGATGCCGACGCAAGTCCAGTTGGCCGCTGTTTTGGCGTTGGGCCATGGGTCTCGGTCCTCGACTAGTGCGCTGAAAAATTCGTTGACCATGTGCGGGTGGCTGCCTCCGTGGCCGCCGCCCTGCACGAAGGAGAGATGGTCAGCGTCCTCAATGCTTTGTGTGTATTTCTGGATGGGCTCGGGCAGTAGATGCGCGAAGTCTGGCACCTCAACGCGTTCGGGAATCTCGGCCTCGGGCCGCTTGGCCACGTGCAGGATGTGAGGGTCGTTTTCTGTGAGCGTCCACTCAAAACTTTTCTTGGTGCCGTACACGTCGATGCTCTCGCGGTACTGCCGGGCTACGTCGTAGAGGAAACGCCAGACGTGCGCGGAGAGGTCGCTGTCTTTGATTTTGATGTGGCAGCTTTCGACGGCGAACTTGTTGCCGCTCTTTTGCGCGATGTCCTCCCGCACGGTGCCGCTGCCGAAACAGCTCACGTACTCGGCGAGGCCATCGACCATCCCGAGGCACGGGCTCACGACGTGCGTCGCGTAATGCATGGGGATCATCTCCTCCCAGTAACTTGGCCAGCCGTCCATGTCCTGCGGATGACTCGCTGCGAGGTACTGCAGCTTGCCGAGTTCGCCCTTGTCGTAGAGCTCCTTGATGAACAGAAATTCGCGGCTGTAAACGACCGTCTCGGCCATCATGTACTTGAGGCCGGTTTCGTCGACGGCTTCGCAAAGCTCCTCGCACTCGGCGATCGTCGTTGCCATCGGCACGGTGCACATGACGTGCTTGCCGGCGCGCAGGGCTTTGATGGATTGCGGTGCGTGATCGGGAATCGGCGAGTTGATGTGAACGGCATCAATCTCCGGATCGGCCAGCAGTTTTTCGTAATCCGTGTAGCGTTTCGCGATACCGAACTGGTCGGCCACGGCGTTCATTTCCGCCTCGTTGCGCCGACACACCGCGACGAGGTTGGCGTTGGGATGCGCCTGGTGGATGGGAATAAACTCTGCGCCAAAACCGAGGCCGACGAGGGCTATATTAAAGGTCTGTTCGCTCATTCAGCGTATGTCCGGTCACACACGACGGGTTGCAGAGGTTGGGTTGCATCCATCAGGTCGCGGGGATGACACCCTGCAAGCCCTGGTCTGTCAACGTCTTTTCAGCAGAAAAATAGCTGAGAGGGGAAGTGCCGAGACGCGAAAAAGCACACCCAAGCCGGGTGTGCTTTTTCGCGTCTTGGCCAAGCGTCCCCTTTACTCGTCCTTGAAGAATCGCTCGAGGATGCCGTCGATCCGTTTGCCGGTCTCGCTTTTCGGCGCGAGCTTCTGCGCCTCGAGCAGCATTTCCTTGGCCTTGGCCTTGTTGTCGGTTTGAAAATGGATCGAGCCCTTGTAAAACAGAGCCTCCTGGAGGGCGGCACCACTGGGCTTCTTGTCTTCGATCAATTTGTCGATGGCGGCGAGGGTGTCTTTCGGGTCATCGGCACCGGTGCGCATGGTGGCTTCGAGTTCGCTCTTGAACCCCACGCTGTCTTTAAGTCCTGCAAACTTGGCCTTGAGGCCAGCCTTGTTCTCAGCGTCCAACTCGATGATCTGTGACACCACGTTGCCGTAAGTCTTCAGCGCCATCTCGTCGTCCACGAGCGAAAGGCCTTCGGCAAGCAGCTTGGCTTTCTCGGTACCGGAGGCTTTCTCAGCCTTGGCGAACGCTGCGTCGCGCTTGGCCAAGGTGCCGAGTTGATCCTTCAGGTTGGCAACATACTTGTCCGCCGAGTCGCCACTGTAACCGACTGTCTGGTAATACGGCCGGCCCTTGGCATCGGCGAGGAAGATGGTTGGCACACCCTGGATACCGTACTTTGCGCTGAGCACTTTATACTGCTCGATCTCCTCCGGCGTCTGCTTGGACTTGTCGCGCGGGCTGTCGAGCTTGAGTAGGACGAAACTCTTGGGCATCTCCGTCTTGAAGACGTCCTTGGAGAGGACATTTTTTTGCAGCGCCTTGCAGGGTGGGCACCAGTCCGAGCCGGTGAACTCCATGAGGATGCTTTTGCCTTCCTTGGCGGCCTGGGCTTTGGCTTTCTCAAAATCCACAACCCAGCCTTCGGCGGCCTGTGCGGCGACGGTCAGAGACAGAATTGCAGCGGTTCCAACGCCCAAAAGGACGTTCCGAGGAATGAATCGTAGTGAGTTCATTGGCCGGCTTTGCTACGCCTGCAAAGGGGCTTTGGCAACCGTAAATCGACAAAAAAACAAAGTTTTTTCGCCCGGTTGAATTCTCCAGTGATTTTTGGCAGTTTATCGCCAATGAGCGACGACAAAAAGAAAACCAAGCTCTACGGCGAGTCGATGGAAATACTCGGCGCGGATTTGGGCGAGAGCAACGCCAAGCTGGGCGGCGAAGCCAAGAACGACGAGCTTGGCCAAGCGGCCGCCGAAGCCATGCGGGCACTGCTGAAAAACAAGAAGGCGGACGCCGAAGATTAGTCTTGGGCCGCCTCGGGTGTCTCGCTGGCCGGTGCTTCCACGATGGGCGGTGGTACCGGTGCAGCCGGCAGCGCACTCGCGCTTGGCCAAGCTTTGAACGCGAACAGCGCAAACATCACCACCGAGCAGATCAGTTTGCCGACCACTCCCAGCGCCATGCCGATCACCGCGCCCACGCCGGCCTTGGCCGCCTCGGGTGCCCTCCGGCCGAACGCCCACTCAAACCCCATCGCCCCGATGAACGGCCCCACGATTAGCCCGATCGGGGGAAACACGAACAACCCTGCCACCAACCCGAGCAACGCGCCGACCATGCCTTTCCACGTTGCGCCCAGTTTCTTCGCGCCGAGCAGCGTCGCCAGGTAATCGAGCCCGAGCGCCAGCAGCCCGAACGCTGTCAGCACCGCCACCCACCCCCAGCCGACGTCGCCCTGCCCGGCAAAGTAAAGTTGATGTCCGACAGCACCGGCCAAGATCAGCGGTGTGCCTGGGATGCCGGGGATGAGATTACCCATCACACCGATGAACATAATCAGCAGCACGATGCCGTATCCGGTCCAGAGTTCGATCATGAATTCATTTTCGTTTTTGCTTTGCGCAACTCGTCGAGCACCCGTTCAAAGTCGCCTGGCCAAGCGGCCTCGAATGTGAGTCGCTCGCCGTTGCGCGGATGCGTGAACGCGAGCGACCGCGCGTGGAGCATCTGCCGTTCGGCGCGCACGCCGGTGTCGCTCGCCAGTTGCGCCGTCGCCTTTGTGCCGTAAAGCGAATCGCCCGCCAACGGAAAACCGATGTGCTTGAAGTGCACGCGAATCTGGTGTGTCCGCCCCGTGAACAGCGTTGCCTCAACGAGCGTGCAATTGGCCAGGCGCTCGACTACGCGCCAGCCGGTGCGGGCGTTGCGGCTGGCGCCGGGCTGCACCGACATCAACTTGCGGTGCACCGGGTGCCGTGCGATTGGCGCGTCGATCTCTCCCTCGTCGTTGGCCAAGCGGCCGCAGACGATCGCGTGATATCGCTTGTCCACCTCGCGCTCTTTGAACTGCGCAGCCAAGCCGAGGTGCGCCGCGTCGTTCTTGGCGGCGACGAGGCAGCCGGTCGTGTCCATGTCCAGCCGGTGCACGATGCCCGGGCGCACCACGCCGCCGATGCCGCTCAGGCTCCCGGCGCAGTGGTGGAGCAGGGCGTTGACCAGCGTGCCGCTCTCGTGCCCGTGCCCGGGATGAGTCGGCATGTTGGCCGGCTTGTTGACGACGACGAGGTCGTCATCCTCGAATAAAATATCGAGCGGCAAATCCTCCGGCTTGGCCTCGAGTTCTTTCGGCACCGGCCAAGTGACCTCAACCGTTTGGCCGGCGGCGGGGTGCTGCGTCGGCTTGGCCGGTTTGCCATCGACGAGAATGCAGCCCTCGCGCATGAGCCGCTGGATGCCGCCGCGCGAGATGTGCGGCAGCCTCGTCGTGAGGTACCGGTCGAGTCGCTCGCTGGTGAGCGTCTCATCGATCGTTACCACCGTCGGTTCCGGTGCGGCCTCGCCAGTTGAAAGTTCCTTGTCCACGTCGCTGAGCCAAGTTGCCGACAACCCCCGCCCCGACACAAGCCAAAGCCGCAAGTGATTATTGCGCTTGGCCAAGGGCGGCGGTAGCTTCGCGGGCGTGAAAACTAAGGCGGCTGTTCTTCGGCAAATGGAGTTGCCTCGCCCGTATGCGGAGTCCCGCCCGCTCTCGGTCGAGGAGGTGGATCTCGTCGGCCCCGGCGAAAATGAGGTGCTTGTGCAGGTGGCCGGTGCGGGGTTGTGCCACTCCGACTTGTCGGTGATCAACGGCTCGCGCCCGCGCCCGGTGCCGATGGTGATGGGGCACGAGGCGGCCGGTATCGTCCGCGACGTTGGTCCCGGGGTGAAGGGGCTTGCGCCGGACGATCACGTGGTGTTTTCGTTCGTGCCGTGCTGCGGCGGATGCCCGATGTGTGCCGTGGGCCGGGCGCCGCTTTGCGAGCCGGCCTATGAGGCGGCGGTCGCCGGCCGGTTGCTACATGGCGGCCGCCGCTTCAGCGTAAGCGGCGGCGGAGAGGTCAACCATCATCAGGGCGTGTCCGGTTATTCGGAGTTCACCGTGTCCTCACCGGAGTCGCTAATAAAAATTGATAAGTCGTATTCGCTCGAGATGGCGGCGCTGTTTGGCTGCGCGGTCATGACCGGCGTCGGCGCGGTGGTGAACACGGCCAAGGTGCAGCCCGGCACATCGACTGCCATCTTCGGTTTGGGTGGGGTGGGGCTGAGCGTTGTACTTGGACTGAGGCTCGCCGGCGCGTACCCGATCATTGCCATCGACCGACTGGAGAACAAACTGGCCCTGGCCAAGGAGGCCGGCGCGACGCATGTGATCAACGCTGCCGAGGCCGATCCGGTGATGGCGCTACGGGACATGACCGGCGGTGGTGCGGCGGATGTGTTCGAGGCGGTCGGCAGTGAGAAGGTGCTTGCCCAGGCGTACGCCGCCACGCGCAAGGGCGGTCGCACGATCACCGTCGGGCTGCCTGACCCGGCGCGCGAGTTGACGATCCCGGCGTTGTCGCTCGTTGCCGAGGAACGTCAACTCATGGGCTCGTACATGGGTTCGTGCGTGCCCAAGCGGGACATACCGCGCTTCATGCGACTCTACGCCGAGGGCCGGTTGCCGGTGGATGTTTTGAACAGCCGCTTCATCGACCTCGAGCAGGTCAACGAAAGTTTCGACGCCCTCGCCCAAGGCGAAGTTGCCCGGCAAATCATCAAGTTTGATATTTAACCAGCCATGAAAAAAATCATTCCAATAATGGCTGCGTTGCTCGCCCCATTGGCGTTGCTGGCGCAGGAGAAAAAAGGGCCATACGAGAGCGACTTCGAGTTGCCTGGTTCGCGAGCCGAGGTTTACAAGACGATCGGCGACGTGAAGTTGAAGGTTTATATTTACGAGCCGAAAGGACACAAGGCCGGTGCCAAGCGGCCGGCGATCGTGTTCTTTTTTGGTGGTGGCTGGCGTGGTGGCACACCAAAGCAGTTTCAGGAGCACTGTCGCTATCTCGCTTCGAAGGGGATGGTGGCTATGACGGCCGACTATCGTGTTTCCAGTCGGCAGGGCACCAAGCCAGTCCACTGCGTGCGTGACGGCAAATCGGCGGTGCGCTGGATTCGCCAAAACGCCGACCGACTCGGCATCGACCCGGATCGTGTCGCGGCCGGCGGCGGCTCGGCCGGCGGTCACGTCGCCGCCTGCACTGGCACGCTGCCCAAGCACGACGAGCCGGGCGAGGATGCCAAGGTCAGTTTCGTCCCCAACGCGATGGTACTGTTCAATCCGGTCCTCATCACCGCCGAGGCAGAGGGGTTAAAAACATTCGGCGGCGACCGACTGGAGAAACTGAAGGCACGACTCGGGGTGGAGGACCCGAAAACGATGTCACCCTATCACAACATTCGAAAGGGCCTGCCGCCTACCCTGGTCCTTCACGGCAAGGGCGACACGACGGTGCCGTACTCAACTGCCGAGGCGTACGTGAAGCAGGCCACCAAAACCGGCTTGCGAGCGGAGTTGGCAGGTTATGAAGACATGCCGCACGGCTTCTTCAATTTTGGTCGCCGCGACAACAAAATGTTCCTCGCCACTGTCACGCGCATGCACGAGTTCCTCAGCTCGCTTGGCTATGTGAAAGGCAAACCGACGGTCGAGAAACATCTCAAGCGTCTGGCCGGGCAGAAGTAATTTGTCTTGAGCGCCGAGCCGAAAAAGTTGGGGTTGATGGTGTCGGTGGCGGCGGATGCCCCCGGCTTTGGCCAGGCTCTCGAATTGGCAACCAAGGCGCTTGGTGACGGGGAGAAGGTCTACCTCTACTGCATTGATGATGCGGTGCCGGGCATCGGCGATCCGCGCTTGGCCGAGTTGCGGGAGGATGGACTGAACCTGTTCGGCTGCGCGTACAGCATGCGCCAGCGCAAACTCCCGCTCGATGACTCGGCGGTTTTCTCCGGCCTCTCGGTGCTGAGCGACATTATGGCCGACACCGACCGCTTCGAGAGTTTCAACTGACGCCTGGCCAGGCGCGCTCAGCCGGGGACGGTGAGCGACTGGCCATTGTCTTTTGGGCCAAGTGCAAGCAGGAACGGCGCGGCGACCTTGGCGAAGGCATCTGGCTTACGCGCGGAGTCGGCTCCGGCGCTGAAACAGCTTTGCAGCATCCCGGTGTTCACCATGCCGGGGCTGATCGGCACGCACGCCATGCCGCTCGGCAGCTCGTCGGCCATCGCCTTGCTCAGGCCCTCCATTGCCCATTTGGTCGCGCAGTAGGGCGCCACCTCGGGCGAGGTGCCGCGGCCCCATCCGGAACTGAGGTTCACGATTACGCCGTGGTCGCGCTCGATCATCGCCGGCACGAAGTGCCGCGTGACGTTGGCCACGCCCTTGATGTTAATGTCGATCACCGCGTCGAACTCCTCCGCCGACACGTCGACGAGGTTGGCGTTGCGGTTGATGATCGCCGCGTTGTTGATGAGCAGGTCGGGTGCGCCGTGTTCGGCGAGCGTGCGCCTGGCCCAGTCGGCGACAGCGCGGTCGTCGGTGACGTCCACTGTCGCGAAGTCGTGTACTTGGCCAAGCGCGGTTTGCAACTCGGTGACCTGGTCGTTGGAGCGGCCGCACCCGATGACTTTGTGGCCCAGCCGGTCGAACTCCCCGGCCAGGCCGCGGCCGATGCCGCGAGTCACGCCGGTGATGACAATGGTCTTGGCCACAGGCTCGCGCGGTTACGGCTTGATCGGTTGCAGCCGGATGTTGCGGATGCGCGTCACGGTCTGGAACGAAGTGATGCCGATCGGCACCGACAACTCGATCGGCCCGGCTCGCAGCGCGATGGCGCGATCCTCGAGCAGCAGGTCCACCACCATCTCGTCGTCCACCCAGCACTGGATCTTGCCTGGTGTCACGCGCACCCGGAAATGATACCACTGGTGGGTCTTAAATTGCTTGAATGTGGCGGTCTCGTTTTCCGCAGCGTCCATGCCGTCGATGCTCGATAGGCCGACCACCGTGCCGCCCCAGCCGCCTGGAATGAACGACGCGAACGTGTCGCCCACGGGGAAAGTCAGCCCACAAAAAAAGTCGTTGCCATCCAGCTTCATCGCCTCGGCCTCGAGTTCGTAGTTCGTGCGCGGGATATTTTCATGGGCAAGGTTGATTCCGGAGATCAGCTCGCCCATGGCCATGTGGATCTCGCCGTCCTTCACCTCGATGGCGCCCCCGCCGGCAAAGTCGGTGACTTCCCAGCCGTCGAGGTTTTTGCCGTTGAACAGCTCGGTGCCACCGCCTCCCGGTGTGACGCAGCCCGTGCTCAGCGCGGCGATCAGCAACCCGGCGAACCCGGCTGCTCTTGATTCAAATATTCGATTCAATGGTTTCATATGACGGCGACGGACAAAATGGCGGCATCCCACGGATCAATTCAAGTTTTATTCCGTATCGGATTCCGTTTACGATTCCTCCTATGAAAGAACGTGTTCGGTGTCCCCTGCTTCCTCGGTCGATTCCTCCACCGCATCGCCACTCGGCGATGTCTCCTCGGGTCCATTATCCTCAAAGTTCTCGACCAACATTTTGGTCAAGTCCAATTCGTCCAAAGGACCGTCTAGTCCGACTAGTCCGGCTTCTTTAGGGAGGCTTTCCGATGTCTCGACTGCGTCTACTGCCATGCTATTCCTGCAAGTTAGGATTATTCCCCGGCCCAAAAAAACCGTGCCTGCAATAGACACGGTTCCGGCCAATACGGCTAATTGGTGTTGACCTGTTATTAATGGTTCTCTATTATTTAACGCACGTCAGGACTATGAAACACCTCATTCAACTTGGATATTTATTATGGATACATTAAACACAATAGTACAAATAGTATTGATGATAGTCGGCTTAGTTTGCTATGTCGCAGTAATAAAGGAGCTATGGGATGATAACTCGACATATGGAATCATCATTCTCGTTACAACTCTTTGCACAGGAATCGGAGGGCTTGTATTATTTATCTGGGGGTGGTTTCAGCATGAACTAAGGCCAACGATGATAGTATGGACTGTCGTTAGTTTGCTACTAGTGGCAATGCAAATTCTATTCGGATCTTTGTTTTAATAGAAATTGCTTGAGACTGAACGATAAATGGAACACCTCCTACTCACAACAATCGCAGCCGTGCTTCTGGTGGGGTGTGGTCCGAGTGTTCCAGATATTTCAATGTATGATGCGGCCGAAGTCGGCAATATCGAGGCCGTTAAACAGCATCTGGCGGCTGGTACGGATGTAAATGCTAAAGACAAAGATGGATGGTCACCATTGCATCCTGCATCCTACGAAGGTCATCAGGAGATAGTTGAGTTGTTGATTGCTAAAGGTGCGGACGTAAATGCGAGAGTGGAGTTGGGTCCACAACAAGGGATGACTCCGCTTGATTCTGCTAACAATAGCGGTCGTACTGTAATCGTCTCACTCCTTCGCAAACACGGCGGCAAGACCAAGAAGGAACTGGAAGCCGCTGGTAACTAAATCCGCCTGTACCGGTTCAACGTCCCCATCACATCCTGCAACGCCTGCGCGTAGCCAGCACGCCAGTGGCTGGTCATCGCTGCCGCTGCCGTCACTGATCGCACTGGCCACACTACTTGGCCAAGCGAGCTTGCATTTCCATGGTAGTGCGGCTCAATTTCCTGCCGATGTCCTTGAAGAAACTTTTCGCTGACTTCCTGTTTCCGCTTGGCTTGGGTCTGTTGGTCGTGTCGTGCGCAAGCCCCGGGCGCGGCCCGGGCGGGGCGAGGCACGATGTGGTCATTCAAAACGGGACGATTTACGACGGCAGCGGCGGCGTGCCGTTTGTCGGGACGGTGGCCATTCGCGGCGACCGGATTTCGTACCTGGGCGCGCCGACGGAGCTGCGCGGCAAGACAGTGATCGATGCCACCGGCAAGGCGGTTTCGCCGGGTTTTATCAACATGCTGAGCTGGACGGCCAAAGCGTTGCGCCGCGACGGTAAGTCGCAGGGCGACATCCGGCAGGGCGTCACGCTCGAGGTGCTCGGGGAGGGCTCGTCGCTTGGCCCGCTCAACGCCACCATGCGCCGGCGCAAGGACGGTACGGACGTGCCGTGGACCACGCTTGGCCAAGGGCTCGAGCATCTCGTCGGGCTCGGCGTGTCGCCGAACATCGCATCGTTCGTCGGCGCGACCACGCTGCGCGTGCACGAGGTCGGCTACGAAAACCGGCCGGCCACCGAGGCCGAGCTGGAGCGGATGCAGGCGCTCGCCCGGGCCGCGATGGAGGAGGGCGCGGTGGGCATCAGCACAGCGTTGATTTATGCCCCGGCTGACTACGCCTCAACGGAGGAACTGGTACGCTTGGCCAAGGCGGTTGCGGAATACGACGGGCTGTACATCTCCCATATGCGCAGCGAGGGGTCGCAACTGCTCGAGGCGCTCGACGAGCTGTTCACCATTGCACGCGAGGCCGGCATTCGGTCGGAGATTTATCACCTCAAGGCGTCGCGCCGGGGGAATTGGCACAAGCTCGACGAGCTGATTCGGCGTGTTGAGCAGGCGCAGAAGGACGGCCTGCAGATCACCGCCGACATGTACACATACAACGCCAGTTCCACCGGCTTGACTGGCGTGATCCCGACGTGGGTGCAGGAGGGCGGGCACGAGGCGTGGATGAACCGCATGCGTGAACCCGAGGCGCGCAAGCGACTGCTCGGCGACCTGCGTGAGCAACTCGCCAACCAGCCGCCGGAAGGCATCATGATGGTCGGGTTCGAGAACGAGGAGCTGGGCAAAAAATTCATGGGCAAAACCGTTGCCGAGGCGGCGCGCATCCGGGGCCAGTCGCCGGAGGACGCCATCATCGACCTCGTGCTCGAGGACAACAGCCGCATCCAGTGTGTTTACATCAGCATGTCGATGGACAACATCCGCAAAAAAATCGCCCTGCCGTGGGTGTCGTTCTGCTCCGACTCCGCTTCACTCGACCCGGCCAACGCCACCGACATGACCCACCCACGCGCGTACGGCAGCTTCGCCCGCGTACTGGGGAAATTCTCGCGAGACGAAAAAATCATCTCGCTGCGGGAGGCAATTCGCCGGCTGACTTCCTTCCCGGCTGCCAACCTGAAAATCAGGAACAGGGGCAGCCTGAAGGAGGGTTACTTCGCCGACGTGGTGGTGTTCGATCCGGAGACCGTCACCGACCATGCGACCTTCAAGGAGCCACACCAGTTTTCTACGGGCGTGGCGCATGTTTTCGTGAATGGCGTGCAGGTGTTGAAGGACGGCGAACACACCGGTGCCAAGCCCGGCCGCGTCGTCCGCGGCCCCGGCTGGAAAGGGCACAGAAAGTCGGAGTGATCCAATCCAAGTTCAGCCGCCGCCTGGCCGAGGGCTAATTGGGCACGCGGACTCGGAAGAAGGTTGCTGTTTCCCCCTGGCCAAGCGGGACGGTGTGGCGAATGAGATCGTCATTGCCGTTTGCGGTTTGAACCTCGCGCCAACTACGAAGATCGGCCGATTGTTCGATGATATAATTTACACCATCCTCACCGTGGAATGTAAAGGTGAAGGGCTTTTCTGAAACGAACGCCAACTTAATCGGCTTCGTCGGGCTGACGATTCCGCTTTCATTTTTGGCACCAGGAGTGGCTTTGGCCAGGGAGGTTGGGACGCCCTTATCGTTAGATCGACCCATGGCCTTGTCCGATTTTTGTTCACCGAAGGTGACCTCGTCGGCCAAGCGGCCCTCGGGATCGAATAACAAAATCGATTCGCCCTTGGCCGTGAGCTTGAACGGCACGTGGAATTCGTCGCCGGTTTGCAGGGGTTCGTCATCAGCCCAAATCAGCAGGTAGCCTTTGGCCGGGATGGTTGCGCCCTCTGGAAACTGCCATTTGCGTGGGGACGTTTTTTCGTCGGTCAGCCACCAACCGGAGAGTTCGACCGGTAGTTCGCTGCGGTTATGCAACTCGATCCAGTCGTCGAAGTTGCCGTCGGCAGTGTCTTTGAGCGTTGAGTCGTTCGACGCCATCCATTCGTTTATTTGAAGGCTTTCGTGAGGGAAAGAGGCATCTCCCGTGTAGCTCACTTCAATGGATTGTGAGGCGTCTTCGATCGGTTGACCGTCGCCTGCGATGGCGGTGAGTGTGTACGATTTTTGAGGGGCTTCGACTGGCAACACCAGTTGCCATCTGGTGAGCTGTTTCCATTCGAGTTGCTGGGGCACGCCGTTGACTTGGAGTGAGCGCATCCGTAGCGGTGCCGATCCGGAGAGGGTAACCGTGAGTTCGTCCGTTTGAATGTCACTCAACTGAGTGACAGAAAACTCGTTGTCCAGCCGGTCGATGGTTCTTTGGAGGTAGGAGGAACGGTCCTTGATAAAGGAGGTGAGCGATGTAGGCGGGTTGACGGTTTGCTTGTTGGCCTTGAGGGCGTTGTATTTTTTATCCACGTATTCGTTGAATGCATCACCGTTCATCGGGCCGTCGAGCATTTCGAGCACCGCCCTTAGGTAGTGGCGCTTGAAGTGGTTGACGCGGTAAATTTTCTTGATAATTGGATCGCCTGTCAGGCTCCAGAAATAGGGGTTTCTGGTACTAAACAATTGATTGTTACTGCCGAATGATCCCTTGCCCAGGCCAAGGTCAATATCCCACGGGATCATTTCAAAACGGCCCTTGGTCGGTTTGAAAGTGGACATATTTTGGCCGTTGGATGCACCGTAACTGTCCCAGTTGCTGATAATGTTTTCCACCGCGAATACACGCATCCACTGTTCCATGTTGGCGACCTTCTCAAGGCGCTGAATGTACTCTGGATTTTTCGTGTCGTTAATCCGTTGGGCCAGTTCGAACAGGTTGGCCATTTGGTTGGCGGAACCGTCATAAGCCCGAGGAGACCAGCTCAAGCGATAATACCACGGCTGAATTCCGTTTTTATCCTGATTGCCGCCAAGAAATGCAGGATGGGATTCGTACTGGTAGTTTTGGCTTCTTTTGGGGTTGGTGAGTTCCTTCCACATCTGGATTTTATATAGCTCGCCACCGGCGGCGGGATACCATTGCCGAACCAGATCGCGGTTGGGACGTTGGGTATCCTCGTAAACCTTTGCGCGTTTGCGTCCGTTAACATAGAGGTTGACGTATCTCCTGTGGATGGTCGTGACACCCGCCTTGTACATCAACCAGAAGGCTGCCTGTTCGATTTGCGCTGTTGGTTCAGGAACGCGATCAGAAGGGGCACCCGGCATGCTCAACACAATTTTCTTGGCGCCCATGAAGCGGTTGTCGCTTGGGAACGTGGTGTTGTAATCGGACAATGCGCCGGTCGGCCCGGTATACACGCGGCTATGGTAAGAACCGGCACCGTAATACATTCCGGCGTCATAAATCACACGTTCACCGTTATAGACCATCGTCACCGGCAGGGGAGCATTGCTTCGTTTGTGATTTTTGCTCCACTGCAATGAGGCGTCTCGGTTGATCAAAAAATGGTATTGGCCCAGTTCGTTGATCTTGGCTGGGCTGGTTCCCATGCGGATTAGGCACTCTCTCGCCGGAGCAGTGCTTGGATAGGAGCTAGTCTTTGCTTCCTCAAGTGCATCCTCCGCTTCGATCTGAAAACAAACCAGTTTGGCCATGGTTTGTGCAGGTAGCTGGCCGGTGAAGATACCATCGTTGGCGACTTGGTCTTGCGCCGTTCCGTTGTCTACCATCTCAACTTCAGTCGTCGTTTTGCTTGGATCGATGCGGTAGTGCAGTGTGACTTTGGCCAAGCCATCCGGATCGGTGATTCGAGCACTGACTGTTGCCGGTTGATTTTTTTTTGGATAAACCGGCGAATGAATCACACCGGTGATGACGGGGCCAACATTCTCCACTTGGATTGAGTTCGGTCGGGTTGGCGTGCCCAGGTTGGTCGGAACCGGCAGACTGCCAAATGCCTCGTAGCCTCCATTGCGGGTGCGCATTAGCAACTCCGGGTGACCGCGCAGCCATCGCGCCTTGGCCTCGATACGCATCTTTGTTGGATTTCGACCTGACAATGATAGCCAGATGCCATTGCCTTCCGTGTCGCCACGGTTGGATGCTTTCACATGTAACGCCTTGCTTCCGTCGGTGCCTTTGCCGGCGATGATTTCGGTTTGATCGTGCGTGCCGACGAGTTCCAATGTGGATTTTTTTTCAAAACCAGGATTCTGTACCCGCTTGGCATCGGTTCTGGCATCGTAGACTTGAACGTCGTCCACGAGACACTCGCCTTTATCTAGCAGAAACATTTGTAGGTAATTTGGTGAAAAAAGGTGGTTTCGGGTTTTGTCCGGTGAACCCTCGCCGGAGATTGTCACCCAGTCGGATTTTCCGCTTTCGTCGCTGTCGGCCCAGTTGCTCGCCTGTCTATTGTCCGAGTGCGGATCTCGCAATTCAAGGCTGCTTCCGTTGGCGTCCGACCACTTGCCCCAGTTGCCGCCGTCGCCGTAAGTCACCTTGTCCACCGGCACGCGAACTGACTTCAACGCGCC
>Ga0233439_10003602_pt1 | contig 15853 bp, 15 predicted proteins | sample SI_123_September_6_FD_182713 | JGI IMG/M metagenome (GOLD analysis project Ga0233439, IMG submission 182713) | Seawater microbial communities from Saanich Inlet, British Columbia, Canada - SI_123_September2016_100_MG | ecosystem: Environmental > Aquatic > Marine > Inlet | place: Canada: British... | reverse complement strand
TCATTGATTGAGGGTTAAAGAAGCTAGAGGTGGATTAGTTTCGTTGAGTCGGTTGTATGATCAAACGCTTTGGGTCAGGTGGAATGTTTGTTGATTAGGTTTCGATTTGTTGTGTTTAGAATGTCCTTAATTCAGGGGAGTTGTATTCTGGCGGTGATTTGGTGGTTTTCGTTAGGGTAGAGTTCTGGTTGATTTGATTCCATTTATGGCAGTGCCTGACGGGCTGCGGCTGGTTGTGTAGATTCGTTGTTTCAATGACTATTTTTTTCGCATCTGAATTTTTTTCGTCTTTTCATCGTTCTTTGATTAGAGGCGGGATGTTGGTGTTTGGGCTTTCGATGCTGTTGGCGTTTGCTGCGGTTGGTTGCGGGAGTTCGGATTCTGATTCGACTGATGTGGTTTATAGCCTGGAGATTGCTGGTAATGCCGATCTGTTCAAGATCGGTTCGGTTGATGAGGCAGCGATTCGTTTGACGAATTCGGCTGGGGTTGATGTTTTTCCTACTTGGTCGCCGAATAAAGAACTGATTGCTTTTATTTCTGATCAGAACGGTTCTTCTGCATTGTGGTTGATGGATTCGAATGGCGAATCGAAGCGTCAGTTGACTGGCCCGGCTTTGGATGTTGTCGATTTCCGGTGGTCGCCTGATTCGGTTCGGATTGCGGTTGAGGTAGTTGGTGTTGGTGGTAGATCGATTTCAATTCTGGATACGGATACTGATGAGATGTCTTCGTTGACGGAGGGTGCTGAGGATGCCCGGGTTGGTGATTGGTCGCCCGATGGTGAGTGGGTTGTGTATGAGGCGGTTGAGGGTGCGGATAGCGAGATTCGCCGTAGGAATCCGACGGGTGTTGATGAGATTACAGTTGCTGAGGGGCGCGGGTTAAATCCTCGGTGGTCACCGAATGGTCAGTGGATTGCGTTCGGTAGGGTGAACGAGGATGGTTCAATTGATCTTGTTGTGCTTGATAAAGACGGGAATGGGGAGTCGGTGGCTGCTGCTGGTATAAATGGCGAAGTGGCGCATGAATGGTCACCGGATAGTAGGCAGCTTGTTTATGTGATTGGTTCGGGGAGTGACGCCGAAATTTACGTGATTGGGCGGGATGGCAAGGACGTGAAGCAGTTGACGTCGAATCGGGTTGAGGACCGTCAGCCTCGGTGGAGTTCTAATGGTTCGTCGATTTTGTTTTTGTCGGCTGGCGACGGTGCGTTTGATGTTTACCGAATGGGTAAGGACGGAGATCAGCAGTCGCGTTTGACGCTGAAGAGCGAGTTGGTTTTGGGCGCTGACTGGTAGGAGTTGGGCATTAGCGTTAGTTTCCATCGCCGTTGAATGACTCATTCACGCGTCGCAGTCTCCTACCCTGTCCCTTCCGTCTGGAAGGGGGCTAATTGTGGACTTTGAACGTTGGTTAGCTGCTGTATCCGATTACTGAAATTGGTCGATTGACGCTGAATATGAATTCAGGGTGACTGGGTTGGTGGATGGGTGAGTGCTGAAATTATTTTTGGATAGTTTAGACGAGGGCTACTCGGGCTAGGTTTTTACGGCCGAAAATGTAGGCGTAGACTGCTTCGAGGAAGAGCGTGAGTGACCATGCTCCGGCTCCGACCCAAAGTCCGTTGAGACCGGTGAAGTTCACTGTGCTGATTATCCAAATGGCTAGTGTGAGTAGTCGCATTGAGTTGATGTATATGATGGGTCGGGTGTTGCGGGTGCGCATTAGGGCGGCGGTGTATAGCTGCTCCATGACGAGGGCGATTGGGAGGATCGAGAGAAGTCTGAATCCTGTCGAGCTAAGTTCTTTGAGTCGGCCTTCCGCTCCCATGATGTCCCCAATTACGAATTCGGTTACTGGTGGGATGTAGGCGATAATGGCGACAACGGCAAATGTGATGATGCCGACAGAGAGGGCGAATCTTCTGACTCTGAAGGGGTTGTATCCGCTAGCGAATAGGGCGAGTGCGGTGTTTTGGGTGCCGTTGGTTGCTACCGCGATTAGCTGGAAGACGTAGAAACTGAGGGCGACTGCTGCTATCGATACTTCAGGTTCGGGTGATCGTGCGATGCCGGCGTTGAGAATGGGTTGGGTTGCTGCGGGAAGGAATGCGGCGAAGAGGAGTGGCCAGAAGAACAGTGCCATCGCTTTGATTGAGAAGTCTTCGTTTTTCTCGTTGGGGAGACCTTTGAATTTTCGGATTGGTTTGATTGAGAGCACGGCGAGGCTTGCTGCTTCGGCCATTGTTCCTGCTGACATGGCGATGGCGGCGATGCTTGCTCCGTGAATTAGATCAGTAGAGAAAAGTGCGAGTGCCACTGCGACTACGGTGATGGCTCCAGTGCCGGTTCCGTACCAGGCGAGGCGAGGTTTACTGATTCTTAAAACGGCTCCGTAGTAGTGCATTTTTATTATCAAAAGTGCGGGTAGCGGGATCATCCAGCGTAGGGCGTCTTGGGCGTTCTGCTTCAGTTCACCTGTTACTGAGAAGACCGAGGTCATCAGAAATTCGGTAATAGATGGTATGACGACGATTAGGGCGATTATTGTGACTATAGCGACCCAGAATGAGATGAATTTCCTGAGTTGCCTGAGCGATGCGTGATTGTCGAAGAAGACAAGTGTGAGTTGCTGTGTTCGGAGTTGGGGGAGTCCGACGAACATGGAAATGCCCAGGGCGACTGAGAACCCGCCGATAGCCGCGTCAGGGTTGTCTGTTCGAGTGAGTATTCCCGATAACAGGAGGGAGAGGATGGGGACGACGGTCATGTTTGCTGCTGTTGGAAGCAGTAGCGATATGGCGTGTGGCGTCATGCTCCGGGCGTCGTCGGACGACTTGGTAACGCGTCGCATTTTTCCTACCCTAGCCCTTCCGTCTGGAAGGGGACTTATTGTTGGCTGAGGGACTTTTCCGGTGACTTGGTCGAAGGGTTGATTGCACAGGGTGATTTTTGACGGGAGCGGTTGATCAGTTCTCCCTCACCCTAGTCCTCTCCCGCTCGGAGGGGTGGACTAGGGTGAGGGAGATACTTCGTATTGTGTCGATATCGTGAATCGAGTTCAGTATGACGGTGTTTTGGGTGCAGAATCGCTCTTGGTGATGACGTCACTGCTTTTGTCATTCTCAGTTCGCTGATAGTTCTTTGCAGGCTTGGTGGCGGGGGCAGGTTATTTGGTGGTCGTTGGTTATGCCGCCTGATTGCATGAATGAGTATGTGATTGTTGGGCCAACGAAGGTCATTCCGCGCTTTTTGAGGTCTTTGCTCATTGCTACGGATTCGGGTGTTGCGACGGCTGGTACGTCGTTCATCGAGGCGAAGTCGGGTTGCAGTGGTTTCGAGTCGAGAACGAACGACCAGAAGTAGGCGTTGAGCGAATTATGTTCTTTTTGAATGTCGAGTGCTACGTTGGCGTTTTTTACAGCGGCGTTTACTTTGAGTTTGTTGCGGATGATTCCTTCGTCTTGAAGTAGTTCAGCGATTTTGGATTCACCGTACTTAGCTACTTTTTCGATTTCGAAATTATCGAACGCTAAACGATAATTTGCGCGTCGTTTGAGGATGGTCTCCCAACTGAGCCCAGCCTGTGCACCTTCGAGGATTAGGAGTTCGAAGAGGTGGCGGTCGTCTCGAATGGGTACGCCCCATTCGTCATCGTGGTACGCCTCGTAGATTGGTGATCCGGTGCCGAAGCACCTGGTGGTGTCTAGGTCGGCGCGGGAGGGTTGGTTTGTCATGTAGACGAGGTTATCGCGTGAGAAGGCTGATTTGGTAGGAGGTGATGTCAGTCAGGTTACTTACTTCGGATTATCGGACGGTAGCGGAACTGTTTGAAGTGGGGCAGTCGCGAATTGATTGTTCCGGGATTAAGCTGAGCGAGGCAAGGATCATTACCATCGGCCCGAACCCTACGGCGGAGACTTTCATCCGCGTCCATATGGGCATGGAGGGACTGAAGAATCACTTCCAGATGGATGCGTTTTTTGAGGTGTCCGTCCGTTACGGGTTGGTGGTGGCGGTTGGTCATGCTCGCAGATATTGCGTGCAGAGGATGTGTGTAGCGCAACCGTGTGGGTTTGTGAAGTAGGGTAAATTCGTGCATGCGAAGTATTGTCGTAACATGGGTGGTGTGCTTGGCTTCGGATGATGCTAGGTGATTTGTAAACAGAGGATCAGGTTATGACAGAGCAGAAAAAGCAAGTTGCGCCTCGGCTGACGCAGGCGATGGAGAATTACTTACTGTCGATCTACGTTGTGATTGAACGTGGTGGCAAGGTTAGTAATTCGAACTTGGTTGGTCAGTTAAGGCGTGTACCTGCGAGCGAGAATTTGGGTACTTCTCTTCCGGCTGTTTCGGGTATGTTGCGAAGGATGGAGAAGGAGTCGCTAATTCGGTTGGGTGACAGCCGTGATATCGATTTGACCCCACGGGGGCGCGGGTTGGCTGAATCGATGATTCGCAAGCACCGGTTGGCGGCTCGGATGGTGGTGGATCTTTTGGATGTTCCGCTTCACGAGGTGGATGCGGAGGCGCACATGCTGGAGCATGCGCTTTCGGATACTTTGGAGAAGCGAATTCAGGAGAAGTTGGGCAGTCCGAAGACTGATCCGTTTGGTCAGCCAATTCCGGGTAGTGGGTATCGGGAGCCTAAGGGTGTTGTGACGTTGGATAAGGCTCCGATGGGTGTGCCGATGATTGTGGATCGGATTCCTGAGAATGATTCTGAGTTAGTGCGGTATTTACACGACAGTGGTGTGTTGCCGGGTGTTGAGGTGGTTGTTGTAGAGATGGCGCCGTATCGGGGTGTTGTGACGTTGCAGATTGGCGATGAGAGTGCGGTGCTGGGTTATAACGTGAGCGGTGAGATTAGGTTGAGGGAGCGTTAGGCCATGTGAGGTTTTGGCACCGGGCGTCGTCGGACGACTCAGTCACGCGTCGTAATTCTCCTACTCTAGCTCTTCGGTCTGGAAGGGGACCGATTTTAGCTTGGGTCGATTAATCCTGAAAATGAATTCAGGATGACGAGAACGCATGGTTGGCTTAAGAGCGGATTTTCACCACCCGTCTCGAGGTTCCTCGGCTGCGCTCGGGACGCGGTGAGTCGGTGTTACGTTAGTCGAGGTTGGGTTGATGGTGCTGCAGCAGGGAGTGGGGTTCTGAAATGACCCTTCGACCCATTCAACAGGTTCAGTACAGGCGTGGCTCAGGACGATGGCTTGGGTGTTTTTAAAGGAACAGTGGTCCGATGTATATTCCTAGATGGAACAAGATAGAAGATTCAGAGAAAATTCGTCAGTTTGTTAGCGACGTTGGTTTTGCGACGTTGGTTTCCCTGTCGGATTCCGAGTTGAAGGTGAGTCATTTACCGCTTTTATATGTAGATTCGCCAGGGAACGGTGTTATTAGTGGTCACATGGCGAAGGGTAACGATCATTGGAAAGCTTTCGATGGTGAGCAGGAATCGGTCGTGATTTTTCAGGGTCCGAATGCTTACGTTTCTCCTGAGTGGTACGAGTCGAAGCCGGCAGTTCCGACGTGGAACTATGGTGTTGTTCACATGCGTGGCGCTGTGACGGTGATTCACGACGGTGATTGGCTAATTGAGCACGTCGATGAGTTGGTGGATTATCACGAAGCTGGTATTAGTAAGGGTTCAAAAGAGGCTTCTTACGAGGAGATTCGGATGGAGCTGCTTGGTGGGATTGTTGGATTTCAGATGAAAGTGGAGCTTGTTGAAGCTAAGTTCAAGCTGAGTCAGAACCGGAGCGAGGAAGATCGTGCTGGCGTTGTCGAGGCATTGAGTGCTTCGGAAGTTGGGCAGTCGGCTGCGGTGGCGGAGTTGATGCTTCGGGAGTTGGAATAGGCCCTGGGCGTTGTGGCGTGTTTGTGCCCGGAGTAGGTGAGTTGATACTGCTGGAGTGGGTAGATATATCCTAAAATTATTTCAGGATGACATGAGGAGGGTTGGTTAGTGCTTTTTGGTAGGCAATAAAAAACCCTAGAGATGAGTGGCTCTAGGGGTTCGGGTTCCGGGATGAAAAATTTCAAATGAGGTTCACGAGTCTTTTGACGGGTTTTCGCTACCACAAGTGCAATCATTTGTTGAAATCGAGTGGGTTTTCATTTGCTTCGAGTATAGCCCTGAGGGTTTGACGCCTTGATGCAAACATGGGATTTATGGGGCGGTAAAATGGGGCGTACAGGTGATAGACCATCGGAAGTTGTGGTCATAGAATTGTTGGGCGCTTTCAACGATGCGTTAATTATTTTTGTCGTGTAACGGAGATCCTGATGACGCCGACCAATAATCCGGAAACCATTAGTGGTGAGCGGATCGAAGAGCTTCAGCAAATTGCTGGGGACCACATGTTCATGCACGCAGCCCAGACGAATGACTGGCGCGGCAAGCTGAAGGTTTACGTCAAAGGTGATGGGGTTTGGGTTGAGACCGCTGACGGGCATCGTTATTTGGATGCGATGTCGGGGCTTTGGTACAAATCTGCGGGGTATGGTCGAACTGAGATAGCTGACGCTGTCTATGCACAGATGAGTTCGATCGATTCGTCGCCTGCGGGTGGTGCAATTCCTGCGCAGATTGAACTTGCTGGCAAAGTTGCTGAGCTTTATCCGGATCACAGTGCTCGATCGTTTTTCGTTTCGGGTGGTTCCGAGGCTGTTGAGACTGCGGTCAAGATGGCTAAGAAGTATTCGATTCTGAATGGAAAAGCGGGAGCGTTCAAGGTCATAAGCCGTCGGTATTCGTATCACGGTGGTACTGCAATGGCGGTGAGTCTTGGTGGTAACGCTGCTGCTGACCCGATGGGGCCGTTGATGCCCGGTGCGATTCACGTTACGAATTGGAATTCATACCGATTACCGTTTGCGGGTAATCCGGTTGACGTGGCGATTCGTTGCGCCAACGAATTTGAGGAAGTGATTAAGCACCAAGGTGCCGACACTGTTGCGGCGATGATTGCCGAGCCTATTTCGGCTGCGTTTGGAATTCAGGTTCCACCCGCAGAGTATTGGCAGCGGTTGCGTGAGATTGCCGACCAGTACAACGTTGTGTTGATTGCTGATGAGGTTATTACAGGCTTTGGTCGTACAGGCGAATGGTTTGCTCCGACTAATTGGGGTGTACAGGCTGATATTACGAGTGTGGCTAAGGCGATAACGAGTGGTTACGCCCCGTTAGGTGCTGCGATTGCCACGAAGAAGATTGCTGACGCTTTTGTTGGTGGGCCGAACGAAACGTTCAAGCATTTGATTACGTTTGGTGGCCATCCGATTGCTGCTGCCGCCGCTTTGGCGAACCTGAAGATCTTTGAGCGAGAAGATCTGGTTGGTAATTCGAAACGGATGGGTACTTACTTGTTTGAGCAGCTTCAGACGTTGTTCAGCCACAAGAGTGTGGGTGACGTTCGAGGTGGACTTGGGTTGCTTGCAGCTGTCGAATTAGTCGCAGACAGGGATAGCAAGACTCCGTTCCCTGCGGAGTCTGGTTTGGCTAGTAAATTGCCGAAGATGTTGTTCGATAGAAACATCGTTAGTTTTAGGGCTGGTGATGTGATTGCGATATGCCCACCACTGTCGATTAATAAGGACGAGATCGACTTCATTGTGAGTGCTATAGATGGTGCTTTAGATGAACTTGAAAGCGATCTCGGAATTTAGGTGACGTTAACGATTGTTGACCGGTAGCGTTCGGGCTCAAAGTTTGGTATCGTGCCGGTCACTTCCGATGGTTCAATGCTTGTTCCGCCGGGTTTAATTTGTATATTGATTACGAGTCGTTGAACTTGAATGCTGAACAGATTGTTCGGGGTTCTGAATGACTAGACGTAACTACTAGGGGACTCAGAATGGCAGAATCCACCGACGCGGCAGTTGAAGAGAAAGAAGTTTCTTCTGCTGTGAGTGTTGACACTGATGGTTTCGGAGATAGCGCCGCAAGTGATGAAGTGGTCTTGGATGTAAAAAATCTCCAAACGCATTTCACTACCCGTTGGGGCACAGTGAAGGCTGTGGATGGAGTTAGTTACCACGTGAAGAGGGGTGAGACTCTTGGAATTGTTGGTGAGTCGGGGTCGGGTAAGTCGGTAACTGCTCTGTCTCTGATGAGGCTTGTTCCATCACCTCCGGGACAAATCGTTGGTGGTGAAGTGGTTCTTGGGGGTCGTAACCTTCTGGATTTATCTGAAGGTGATATGACATTGGTTCGTGGTGGAGAAATCTCGATCATTCTTCAGGACCCTATGCAGGCTCTGAACCCGGTTTTCAGTATTGAGAACCAGGTTGGTGAGGCGATCAAGATTCACCAAGGCTTGAAGGGCGAGCTTCTTTGGGACAAGGTTGTGGACTCGCTGCGTAAAGTTCGAATCCCTGCTCCAGATACTCGAGCTAAGGACTATCCGCACCAGCTTTCTGGCGGTATGCGACAACGTGTTGTTGGAGCTATCGGAATTTCATCGGCTCCGGCAGTAATTATTGCTGACGAGCCAACAACGTCGCTCGATGTGACGATCCAGGCTGCTTACCTTCGACTTCTACGACAGATTCAACAGGAAGAGGGTGTTGGCATTGTTTTCATCACTCACGACTTCGGAATTGTTGCGAAGATGTGTGACCGGGTTGCGGTTATGTACGCTGGACGAATTGTTGAAGTTGCGGATGTACGCACTATTTTCAACGAGCCTTTGCACGAGTACACCAAGGCTTTGATCGGTTCAGTTCCTAAACTGGAAGAGAAGACGGGGCGATTGCCGCAGATCGAGGGTCAGCCGCCATTGCTGTACAACCTTCCTCCTGGTGATTCTTTCGCACCTCGTTCAACGCTGACCTTTACAGCTGAGGATGCGGCCCGCCGCCCGCCGCTGCTTGAAGTCAAGCCTGACCACTGGGTACAGCTTTCGAAGAGTTCGGTTGCTGATTACGATAAATTCGCTCACATGATGCCTGCTGAAGACGCAGAGTAATCGACACTTTCAGAATATTTACGATCCACGAGAATCGGTAACGACAAATGACAACTACTGAAAACGTTTCAATTCCAGGTGCACCGGGTGTAAACCCGAGTGCAGATGCGATTATTTCGATTCGGAATCTTCGCAAGTGGTATGAGATCGGCGGGGGCTTTATGGGCTTCGGCGATAAGAACTACTTGAAGGCTGTCGATGACGTCAGCTTTGATATCGAACGTAATAAGACATTTGGTCTTGTTGGTGAATCGGGTTGTGGCAAAACCACTACTTTGAAACTTCTTCTTGGTCTTGAAAAGCCAACCGGTGGCCAGATTTACTACGAAGGTGAAGATGTTTCAACGTTGTCGAAGGCGGGTAAGACCGAGTTCCGACGTTCGGTTCAGGCTGTGTTTCAGGATCCTTGGTCTTCGTTGAATCCTCGTATGCGGGTTCGTTCGATTGTTGGTGAGCCGCTTGAAATTGCTACTACAATGACTAAGGGGCAGATTGCTACTCGTGTTGGTGATTTGCTTAGTGAGACTGGTTTGAATCCTTACCAGGCGAACTTGTACCCACATGAGTTCTCAGGTGGCCAGCGACAGCGTATTGGTATTGCTCGAGCTTTGGCTTTGAATCCGAAGGTTATTGCTTTGGATGAACCGGTTTCGGCTTTGGACGTTTCGATTCGTGCGCAGATCATGAACCTCTTGGTTGATCTTCAGGAAGAGCATGGGCTCGCATATTTGCTGGTTGCTCACAACTTGGCGACTGTTCGTTACATGTGCCACGATATGGCTGTTATGTACTTGGGTGTCGTTCAGGAATCGGGTGAGACTGAATCTATTTTCAATAACCCGATGCACATTTACACGAATGCTTTGGTTTCTGCTGCTTTGCCGTCGCACCCAGACATTCAGCGTGAAGAGTTCTTGCTTCCTGGTGAGGTTGTTTCACCTATCAACCCTCCACCGGGTGATGTGTTCATGACTCGAACCCCTCTTGAAGTTGATCCTAACCACAAGTGGGCGAACGAGCGTCCACCTTTGGTCGAGAAGGAACCGGGTCACTGGGTTGTTGAGACTCCGTGGTCTATGGCTGCTGATGCTGGACTTAAGGTCGAGTTGACGGGGCACCAAGGCGTTTAGTTCTGATGTGATTGGGTTGCATTAGTTGCCGTCGTCATCGCATGACTCGGCTCCGCGTCGCAATTCTAGTTATGGCTCTGGAAGTCGTCTAACGACTCGGTCGGAGGGGTAATCTCCTTCCCTAGCCCTTCCAATCTGGAGGGGGACAACGGTTCGAGTTCCCTTGATATGGGGATCTACATAGCAAATAAAAAAAGCCCTCGGCGTTTGCCGGGGGCTTTTTGTTTGTCCGTTTGTGTCATATGGGTTAATGCGAAAGAGCCGTTGCGGATGCGACGGCTCTTTTTTGTTTGGCTCCCGGGCCTGGATTCGAACCAGGATTAGAGGCTTCAAAGGCCCCTGTCCTACCATTGAACGACCCGGGAACACAGCTATCTAGGATAAGCGATATTTGAGTGTTTTGCGGTAGTTGTTGGTGCGGGTTGGTGAGGTTTTGTGGTTTGGGGCGGTTGTGTTGGTCGCGGTCATAATCGGATGACTCGGCTTCGAGTCATAATCTATCCTCCCTCAGTCCCTTCCGGATGGAATGGTTAGGGTAGGAGAATTGCGACGCTGAGCCGAGTTACAAAGTAACGGGCGCGACTAACGCAGCTAGCGATTTGGGTGTGTTGGGGAGTCTTGGTGGGGTTTGGTTGCGTAGTGTGTATTGTGTATCCGGTTGGAATGGGCACGATGTAGGATTGTCCTCAGTACACTATTGGACTTGGCACTCGATCTAAATGACTACTAATTCACCAATTAATTCAACTCCACTGTTGCAAGTGCGCGATTTGCGTACTTCATTCAACACTCCTGAAGGCAAAATCGGAGCGGTGAACGGTGTGTCGTTCGATGTGAATCACGGCGAGACGCTTGGGCTTGTGGGCGAGAGCGGTTGTGGCAAGAGCGTGAGTGCGCTTTCGATTATGCGGTTGGTACCGAATCCGCCGGGTGTGATCGAGAGTGGTGAGGTTTTGTTCGAGGGGGTCGATTTGCTGAAGATCTCCGACAAGGAGATGCAGTCGGTTCGAGGCGCTGGTATCGGAATGATTTTCCAAGAGCCGATGTCGTCGTTGAATCCGGTTTTAACTATCGGTCGACAAATTACCGAGCCATTGGGCGTTCATCTGGGTCTTAAAGGATCTGCTGCGGAAAATCGCGCTGCGGAGTTGCTTGAGATGGTTGGTATTGCCGATTCTAAGCGTCGGCTTGACGATCATCCACATCAGTTGAGTGGCGGACAGCGTCAGCGGGTGATGATCGCAATTGCGTTGAGTTGCGAGCCTAAATTGTTGATCGCAGATGAAGCTACGACTGCTTTGGATGTGACTATTCAGGCGCAGATTCTTGAGTTGATGAAGAATCTAACTTCTCAGCTTGGAACGGCGTTGATGATTATTACGCACAATTTGGGAATCATCGCTCGATATGCCGATCGGCTCAACGTTATGTATGCGGGGAAGATTCGAGAGTCGGGGAATGCCGAGCAGGTTTATTTGCGTCCGAGTCACCCATATACCGTTGGATTGTTGAACTCGGTTCCTCGATTGGATCGCCCGGCTACCGAACGGCTTGATCCGATTGAGGGTGAAATTCCTGATCCTGCGAATTTACCGAGTGGGTGTGCATTTAGGCCCAGATGTCGGTGGGCGACTGCGGAGTGCGAGGTTTCTGAACCGATGCTGGAGCAAATTGAGGATCGTCAGTTGGTGGCTTGTTTCGAATCGAAGGCTGTGTCTGATTCGGTTGGGATTGCGTTGCAATGACCAATAAATCTGAATTGTCAGAACAGTCGCCCCCCAGCTCTCATGGATCTTCCGATTCGACTCCACTATTGAGCGTCCGAGATTTGAAAGTTCACTTTCCACTAAAACGTGGTTTCATTGTGCAGCGAGAGGTTGCGCGGGTTAGGGCGGTAGATGGGGTATCGTTCGACATTATGCCTGGCGAGACACTCGGGCTTGTTGGCGAGAGTGGTTCAGGGAAGACGACTGCTGCGAAGGCTGTAATTCAGCTGAACCAGCCTGAAAGTGGAAGTGTTAAGTTCGAAGGGCAGGAGCTTGTTGGGCTTGGGACTTCTGCCATGCGGCCTGTTCGCCGGAAGATGGGGATGGTGTTTCAGGATCCTTATGGATCTCTGAATCCGCGCATGCGGGCGGGTGACATTGTTGGTGAGCCGCTGAAGGTCCACCAACTTGCTGATTCGAAGGGTGATTACCGTAAGCAAGTTGCTTCACTGATGTCTAGGGTTGGGCTTAGCCCGGCTATGGCAGAACGGTATCCGAACGAGTTTAGTGGTGGTCAGCGGCAGAGATTGGGTGTAGCGCGGGCGATTGCGGCGAGGCCAAGTTTGCTGATTTTGGATGAATCAGTTTCGGCGCTGGATGTTTCGATTCAGGCTCAGATTTTGAATCTTTTGCAGGATTTGCAACAGCAGTACAATTTAGCTTATTTGTTTATTGCGCACGATCTTTCGGTTGTTCGGCATATCAGTCACCGAGTTGCCGTGATGTATCTGGGCAAGATCGTTGAGATTGCCGATTCGAAAGATCTATACGAACGTCCGTTGCATCCTTATACGCGTGCGTTGCTATCGGCTATCCCTACACCAAATCCGGTTCTTGAACGTTCACGAGAGCGGATTGTTTTACGGGGTGATTTGCCGAGTCCGCTTGCGCCTCCACAGGGATGTGGTTTCAGTACTCGGTGTCCGATTGCGACTGAGGCGTGCGGGGAGAGTGTGCCGGAGCTAAGGACGCTGGCGCCGAATCAGCAGACTGCATGCTTCCTGGCGGAGAGCGTTAGTTAGCGTTAGTCGTGGGTTTGTGTTAATCGCGGTCGTCATGGGGGACTCTGCTCCGGTCTGCAGTTCTCCTGCCTTAGGCCTTCCACACGGAAGGTGGCTGGTTGTTCGCTTGATTGAGCAAGTAGTGGAGTGGTTTTGAGTATCGAATGTGTCGTTTAAGGCGCTTGACGAGTTTATGATTCTGAAGTTCTGCACTTGCATTATTTTTTCTTGAGGATATTGATTTTCTATGGCGAAGTTTAAGGCTATTTTTCTGTACCAGGACTTGTGGGAATCGGATCGATTCCGTGACGGGGTTGGCGATGGAATGGAAGTGATCGCTTTTCCACAGAAGACCGATGTGGCGACAGTGGGATCGGAGAATTTCGACGCTGACTTGGTTGTTGGTGGGGCTGGAATTCGAAGCGAGGAGACGGCCCGGTTATTTTCGAAGTTGAAGTTGATTCAGACGCTTAGTGCGGGAACTGACACTATTCCGAAAGTTGCGATGTCGGAGATGGGTGTTCGAGTGGCGAACAACATGGGCGGTAATGCTGTGGCGGTGGCTGAGGTGACGGTTGCGCTCATTGTTTCGACGTATCGTCGGTTGATGGTGCAGTGGAACGACATGAATAATCTCGGTAAATACGGAGACGGTTTTAGTTCCGATTGGGGTCGTTTCCACGAACTGACGGGTAAGCGTGTGGGAATTGTGGGGTTAGGGCAGATTGGTTCACGTGTAGCGAAGCGTTTGGCCGGGTGGGAGTGTGAGATAGTTTATTCAGATGTTGTTTCGCATTCAGACGACTATGAGGCTGCTGCAGGAGCTAAACGGGTGGATTTCGACGAGTTGGTTGAGACCTCAGACGTGATTAGCTTGCATGTGCCGTTGGATCGTTCAACCGAGAAGATTTTGTCGGATAGGGAATTTTCGAAGATGAAGCCGGGAGCAATCGTGATTAACGCTTGCAGGGGACCGGTTGTTGATGAGGTGGCGCTGATTCGTGCTTTGGATGCGGGTGAGATTGCAGGTGCTGGATTGGATGTGACTGAGATTGAGCCGATTGAGACGGCGAATGCGTTGATGGGTAGGGATAACGTGGTGTTGCTTCCGCATCGTGCTGGGTTGAGCGTAGAGGCGCGTGAGAAGAGCGTTGATAGCGCTGTTGGGAATGCGCTTCGGTTGATGGCAGGTGATGATCCGAAGGGGATTGTGCTGCCTGTTTAGGGCGTTTGGCTGGTTGGCTCTTTTGGTCGCGCTCGTCATAGGATGACTCGGCTCCGCATCGCATTATGCCCGTCTAGCTCCCGCGGTCGTTAATTGTGATTAACGCCTGGCACCTTCCGGCTGGAAGGGCTGGGCTAGGAGAATTGCGATGTGGACCAAGTCGTCCAAGGACGCCCGGAGCTATAACGTTAGTTTGGTTACGGCGGTTTCGTTTAATTCAATACCTAGTCCGGGTCGATCCGAGAGGTGCATTTGGCCCTTTATAGGGATTACTACATCGCCATAGAGTTCGTGCACATCGTCGAGTGGACCTGAGAATTCGGTTGAGAATTCGTGGGGGCGTGTGGCGTTCTGAACGGTTGAGTAGGTGTGCAGTGATGCCATCGAGTTAATCCCCGCTTGTGGGCTGTGCGGCATTACCGGCTTGTTCCACATCGTTGCGAGGTCGAAGATTTTCTTTACTTCGGAAGGCCCACCGGCACTGAGAATGTCGGGTTGCAGAATGTCGGGGTCGCCAAGAAGCACGAGGTGGTGGAACCACCATCGGTAGGCGTCTTGCTCGCCGGCTGAGACCGCGACGTCGAGTGCGTCGGCTACTTGCTTGAGTCCGGGTAGATCCCAGTTCGGGAGCGGTTCTTCGAAGTGGTCGATGCCAAGTTCTTCGAATTTTCGTCCTTGCTGGATGGCGGTGCTTACTGAGTAGCCGTTGTTGGCATCGAAGCCGAGATATTGACCTTCGGAAAGGAATTCTCGGACTAGTTTGAACATTTCATAGTCTTTGGTTGGGTTGGCATCTTGTCGCCAGCCTTTCCAGTCCATACGGATTTTGAAGGCCTCGAATCCCATCTCAAAGCCTACTTTGACGATGTCGAGCATTTCCTGTGGAGTGAATTTCCAGCCTGATCCGGTGCTCCAGTAGAGGGGGATGGTTGTTCGTGCAGCTCCGCCCATGAGGTTGTAGACGGGCTGACCGGTTTCTTTGCCGAGTAGGTCCCACAGTGCGACATCTATGACGCCCACGACGTTGGCTGGGAGTTTATAGAGACGGTCTTCCTTGCCTGTGGCAAGGGTCTCCCAGTGGCGGTCGATTTCGAGTGGGTTTTCCCCGATGAGGGTTGGTTTGATGATGCTTTCGAGGTACGCCTCGAAGACGGACCCGTTTCTGCCGGGGACGATTTTGTTTACGCCGGGGCCTTCAGACCAGCCTTCGACTCCGGTGTCGGTTTGGACACGAACGAGTGATTTTCCGGTTTTGAGTGGAGTGGTGGTGATGTCGGTGATTTTCAAAGGCTTGATTTGCTCCGGGCGTCATCGAATGACTTGGTCGTTAGTTGCAATTCTCGTTAGTCGCGCTCGTCATCGGATGACTCGACTCCGTGTCGCAGTTCTCTTACCCTAGCCCTTCAGTCTGGAAGATGACTGATTGTGGCAGTTGGCAGTTCGTTGTGGCGTAAACGTAAGGCGTGGCCACACTTTACGACGTTTTTGCTGGTAGTGGTGAGGTGGGTAGTCGGTTCAAGGGTGTCATTGGCTAGGTCGATTTATAGGATTTGTGAAATTAGGTGGTTAACTCACGCTACTTTTCGGATTATTAGCCTTACAATGATTATTCCAGTTTGGGGCTTTAGCTCAGCTGGTAGAGCGCCTGCTTTGCAAGCAGGAGGTAGAGGGTTCGAGTCCCTCAAGCTCCACCAAACTGGCGACAAACTGGAAAAGCCCTCGCAGAAATGCGGGGGCTTTTCTGTTAGTTACA
>Ga0233439_10003599_pt1 | contig 15858 bp, 13 predicted proteins | sample SI_123_September_6_FD_182713 | JGI IMG/M metagenome (GOLD analysis project Ga0233439, IMG submission 182713) | Seawater microbial communities from Saanich Inlet, British Columbia, Canada - SI_123_September2016_100_MG | ecosystem: Environmental > Aquatic > Marine > Inlet | place: Canada: British... | reverse complement strand
AGGAGACATAGCTGCCTTCATCGGCAATGATCAACGTCCGTTCGAACTGGCCCGTATTGGCCTGATTGATGCGAAAATACGTCGACAGCTCCATAGGGCAGCGCACGCCCTTGGGAATGTAGACGAAGGATCCGTCCGTAAACACGGCAGAATTCAGGGTCGCATAGAAATTATCCGAATAAGGCACGACGGAGCCGAGATATTTCTGTACCAGCTCCGGATAATCTTTCACGGCTTCCGAGATCGGACAGAAAATCACCCCGGCCTTGGCAAGCTCTTTACGGAACGTGGTCGCGACGGAAACACTGTCGAAGACAGCATCCACGGCGACACCGGCCAGCATTTGTTGTTCATGCAACGGGATGCCCAGTTTTTCGTAAGTGCGGAGGAGCTCCGGGTCCACCTCATCCAGGCTTTGCGGGCCGTCTTTCTGGGATTTCGGCGCGGCGTAATAGTAGGCGTCCTGAAAATCAATTTCCGGATACTCAACCTTGGCCCATTCCGGCTCTTCCATGGTCAACCAGCGTTCATAGGCCCGCAGTCGCCATTGCAGCATCCAATCGGGCTCGTCCTTTTTGGCCGAGATAAAACGGATGATGTCTTCGTTCAGGCCCATGGGGGCCAGTTCGGTCTCAATATCGGTGACGAAACCGTATTTGTATTTCTCCCCCGCGATAGAGGAAACCTGGTCCGCCGTTTCTGTCGTGTAACTCATTTACGACGCACTTTCGATATGGGTTTCTCCAACATTATCAGAATGTTGAAGTTCGTTTCTGATGTCTGACTTTAATTTTTCGGACGGTGGTACAAAGGCGAAAGGCCGTGGCATCATGTCGGCAAGACTGACGCTATCCAAGGCTGCCTGAATAGCCTGATTGACCTGGTTCCAATTGCCGCTCATGGCGCATTGCGGCATGGACCCGCAGGATGTATCTGCACCATCAATGCAGGCGGTCAAGGCAATGGGGCCCTCCAATGCGGTGACGATTTCCGCCACGGATATATCGCCAGGCGAACGATCCAGGCTATAGCCGCCGCCGGCGCCGCGGTGCGAGCCTAATATTCCCGCCTTGCTTAATTGTTTCATCAATTTCGAGACAGAGGGCAGGGGCACGCCCGAATCTTCTGCCATCTGCACCGCCGTGGTCACGGATGCGCTGTCGCCGGCCATATGGCTCAACATAACAACGGCATAATCGGTCATTTTATTCAGGCGGATCATTGGTAAATACCTAGCAGGAATTCTATGCAGTTTCTCAAACAGGACTAAATTGGTACTGTTTAAATAGCCGATTGTCCCATGAAGTCAAGCGGCAAGCTGTCGCACCCCGTATTTAGCTAACATCCCGTCTGCCCTTTGCTATTCCCCATGCTTTATTGCTAGAACAGAAACGCCTCAACCATTTCCAGAAAGCGCCATGATGAACCATAATTTCCGACGAGCTGCCCTGGTGTTCATCGCGGCGGCAAGCCTGCATATGACGCCGGCATTGGCAGAGGAAAAACCACTGTTTGAGCTAGGCGTGGCGGGCGGTGTCGGTTACATACCGGATTATCCGGCTGCGGGGCAAAGCCATTTCAATGGTATCGCCTTGCCGTTTCCCATCTATCGCGGCGATTTTTTCCGCTCGGACAGCAAGGGCTTGTTACGGGGGCGGTTGGTGCACAGCCGTGATTTTGAATTGGATATCTCGCTTGCAGGGTCGTTGGATACCGATTCCGATGATAACGATGCCCGCCTTGGCATGCCTGACCTGGACCATATGGCGGAATTGGGCCCGCGTATCCAATGGACAGTGGCACGGGCCGCGAAATGGGCCAAGATCGATCTGGAACTACCTATTCGCGCCGTATTTTCAACGGATTTCTCAAGTGTAGAGCATCGGGGTTTTTTAATTGAACCGCAAATCGCCTATCAGCACGGCAACTTTTTCGATAGTGGCGCAAAGCTGAAGCTGGGTATTTCCGCCCTGATTGCGGATGAGGATTTGCAGGATTATTTCTATCAGGTGGATGCCCCGTTTGTGACCTCCGCCCGGGCCGCTTATGACGGGCAGGGGGGCTATCTGGGCAGCAAATTGCGATTACTTCTACAACTCCCCTTGAGCAAAACCATGAAGGTTTTCATGGCTGCCGATCTGAATTCCCATCATGGTGCCGCCAACGAAGACAGCCCGCTCTATCGGGAAGATCTAACCTATGGTGCAGGCGTCGGCCTGATCTGGTCCTTTTATCAATCCAGCCAGACCGTCAACGAATAGGGTCTGGATGCCCTCTATTGCGGGGCCTGTCTGATCACGCCGGCTGCATCTGACAGGGCCGTTTTGTTGCCGCAGGTATTTGCGGCCTCCATGAAATAGTTGGGAGGCCCCGGTAGGCACCTTGACATCTGAATGCAATCGATCTAAATATTAGGTCGGTCGACCGAATGGATAATCCTATATTCGAGATCTCCTGGTCGATATGTGGCTTCAGTTCAAGGAATGATGATTAAAATGCCGGACAGCACCACGATCGAACACTTAAACGAGGGAAAACGGCAGGCCAAAAACAAAGATGCCCGCCTCACTCTCATGATGGCCGCCGAACACTGTCTGCAGCACGATGGCTACGCCGCCCTTTCAACCCGACGAGTGGCCGAGAGGGCGGAGATGCCGCTTAGTCAAATCCACTATCATTTTGGTTCCAAGCAAGGTTTGCTTCTCGCGCTTTATGAGTATCTCAATGCCAGCCTGCTTGACCGGCAAAAAGCCATGTTCGAAAGCGATCTGCCCTTGTCGGAGCAGTGGAACCTAGCCTGCGACTATCTGGATGAAGACGTCGCCTCTGGCTACGTTCGTGTGCTGCAGGAATTGACGGCGGCGGGCTGGTCGGACCCGGCAATTGCCGCGGCCATACGCCTTAACAGCCAGGGTTGGATTGATCTGCTGACAGATGTCGCGCGACGCTGGGCTGCCAACCAAACCAACATCAGCCCTTTCACCCCGGAAGGTCTGGCCAATTTAGTCGGCTCATTGTTCCTTGGCGTGGAAAGCCGATTGCTATCTCAGGATAGTCAAAAAGAGACAATCCTTCGCAGCCTCCGCGATGTGGGTTCGCTTATCAAGACATTCGAAGACGCCAATAAATAGGGAAACCCGCCATGCGCGCAAAATATCCTGATTTAGAAGGCAGCATTGATCGAGATGGCGTCAACATCCATTACGAAGTCTATGGGGAAGGTGCGGAAACCCTTCTGTTTATGCCGGCCTGGGCCATCGTTCATTCCCGCATGTGGAAAGCGCAAATCCCCTATTTCAGCCAATACTATCGCTGTATTACCTTTGATCCGCGTGGCAACGGCAAGAGCGACCGCCCCGAAGAGGTTGAGAAATACGCTATCCATGAATATGTCGCCGATGCGTTGGCAGTGCTGGATGCGACGAACACGAAACAGGCGACACTTTTAGGCGTCTCCCTGGGGGGCCTTTTAGCCCCCATTCTGGCGGCGCATTACCCCGAACGGGTCCGCGCCCTTGTCGCGATCTGCCCCGCTTCGACAATTGGTCCTGACCTTGGATACGCGACGCCGGATCGTTTCTTTGGCCAGACGGAAAACCATGAAGGCTGGGAAAAATACAGCCAATCATATTGGCATGAAGACTATGAGGATTTTACGCGTTTTTTTATTGGCCAAATCTTTCCCGAGCCACACTCAACCAAACAAATTCAGGATGGGGTTAGCTGGTCCCTTGAGACAGACGGCCAGGCCTTGGGCAAAACCGTCGAAGCGCGCATGACCCTGGCACCCCATTTCACAGTGAACGAGGATTTGTATCGCAATATCAAATGCCCCGTATTGGTTATTCACGGTACGGAGGATCGGATACAGGCGCATGATCGTGGCAAATTCTTAGCCGCGTTAATGCAGGCCGAATTCATTTCCTTCGAAGGCGCCGGTCATAATCCCCAGGCCCGTTTTCCAGCAAAAACCAATGCCTTGATCCTGGACTTTCTGGATAAAATCTTGGCCCGACCCCGACAAACCCTGCCGGACAAAAATGGCGACAGGAATGGCATCAAATATAACGCCAATGGCGGCGGCAAGCGGGTGCTGTATCTATCTTCCCCCATCGGACTTGGTCATGCCCGACGGGATCTGGCCATTGCGCAGGAGCTGCGAAAAGGCCATCCCGATATTCAGGTGGATTGGCTGGCCCAGGATCCGGTGACCCGGTTTCTGGATGCCGCGGACGAAACCCTGCATCCCGCCTCTGCCCTGCTGGCCAACGAATCCAACCATATTGAGGCGGAGGCCGGCGAACATGATCTGAATGCTTTCCAGGCGATCCGCAATATGGATGAAATCCTGATCGCCAATTTCATGGTCTTCCAGGAGGTTCTGGAACAACAAAAATACGATCTGGTGATCGCTGATGAAGCCTGGGATGTGGATCATTTCTGGCATGAGCATCCGGAGCTGAAGCAAACCCAGCTGGCCTGGTTCACTGACTTTGTCGGTTTCATTCCCATGCCTGATGGCGGTCCCCATGAGGCATATCTAACAGCGGATTATAACGCCGAGATGATTGAACATATTCAGGCCGCGCCCAACTTGCGGGACCGGGCGATCTTTGTCGGCAATCCCGATGACATCGTGCCTGGCACCTTTGGCCCCGATCTGCCTGATATGCGGTCCTGGACGGAAAGCCATTTCGATTTCTGTGGTTATATCACCGGTTTTGAGCCGGACGAATTTGCCCGGCGGGCTGAGTTACGAGAGCGGTTTGGCTACAGAGAGGGTGAAAAGGTCTGCATCGTCACGGTTGGCGGCTCCGGCGTCGGTGGTCATTTATTACGCCGGGTGATGGATGCCTATCCAGCCGCCAGGGCGCGGGTCCCGGAACTGCGTATGATCGTCGTGACAGGTCCGCGTATTGATCCCGCCAGCCTCGTCGTGCCTCCAGGCGTTGAAACGCGCGCCTTCGTCCCCGATCTGCACCGCCATCTGGCGGCCTGCGACCTCGCCCTTGTCCAGGGCGGGCTGACGACTTGTATGGAACTGACGGCAGCTAAGACACCGTTTTTGTATTTTCCCCTGCGTAATCACTTCGAACAGAATTTTCATGTCCACCAGCGCCTGCAAAGTTACAATGCCGGGCGGCGTATGGACTATGCCACTGCCGATCCTGATAGCATTGCTGCGGCGATGGTCGATGTTCTGGCGAAACCGGCGGCATTTCGCGATGTGGAAAGCAATGGTGCCCAGCGCGCCGCCGCTATGTTGGCGGAGTTGCTTTAGTTCGGGCCACAGGCCTCGCGCGCGCTCAGGTCCACGGCCTGGAATTGACGCATCTGATCCCAATCAGCGAAATATGACTGCGCGGGCAAAGCGGGCGTCGGCAATTTAAAATAGGCGCTGAACAGATCGCGATAGATATTCACTGTGTTGTAGACGCCATTTTTGATGACGGGAATTTCCGGCCTGGTCTGAATGGCAAACAAATTTGAATAACGTTCCCAGGCGCAGCCGCGTTCCAGCTTGTTGTGGTGATAGAAGACGCTGCCGCCATGATCACTTTGCAGAATAATCACCCGCGGTTCAGGAATTTCTGCCACGACCTGATCAATATAGGCCAGGATCGCGCGGTTGATATATTTCACCTTCTCCAAATGGCCGTCCAGGTAATGCTGCCGCCGGGCCTCATCGCCATGGATGACCGCATTCCCGGTGGCGATGAAGCGGGTGTATGGCAGCCATGCTTTGGTATCTTTACCTTTCGCAGTGATCGCAAAGGGCGGATGCGGGGCCAGGGCATGTTGATAAAGGTGGATGGGTGCGCCGCTTGCCGCCGCAGCCTTGATTTGATCGCGAAAATTGCTGAAATCGAAACCGTACCGTAAGTCCCGGTTCATCTGCTGAAAATTATTCCAGGCGACCCAACGGCCCAAACCAGGAATGGCGTTGGCGAAGCGATCGCTCATCAGTGTCTGTTCAAAGGTCCAGCGGTTGCGCTGCTTCGTATCGGACAGCAGGATCGTGTCGTCGGGATATTGATAGAACCCGGTCATCCCAATAGAGGTGGCGAAAAAGCGATAGCCCCGTTGCGCCAAAATATTATGCACCGGTCCTTGGGTGACATTATCGAGCAGGCGGCGGCGAAATTGTGCGTCGCCATCATTTAATCCAGCCAATTGCCCGGCATTGAAATATCCACCCTGAAATGTTGCCCCCAGGGAGAGATGGGTCTGATTGTAAGGTGCGGTCGATTGACTTGCGATTTCAAAGCCCCGTTGACGCAAAGCCTTTAGAAACTTTGAATTATCATAGCCATAGGCTTTCAACATCACATCAGCGCGGGAATAACCGTCAAGCACGATATGCACGATGTTGGGGCGAATTTGAGCTGTCGGCTCGGTTCGCTCTGTGGCCGCAATGGGTGTTGTTGCCGCGATGCCGTTTAAAGTGAGGGCGGTATCGCGAGGCACCGCGCGCCAGTCTTCCACAAGGATGCTGCCACAGGCCCAGATAATGGCTGCAAGTGTCAGAATGTTATAGGCAACGTGAAAACGACTGGCAAAGCGTCCCTTGCGGGCGAACACTAAAACCGTCACATAGATGAAAAATCCGATCCAGATCAGATGCGACAGCAGGCGTGGTTCGCCGCCTGGCTCAAACATGATCTGAATAGGCAGGATCAGATATACGAAGGCAAAGAAACAAACCGCAGACACCACGGCACCGAACGGGCGGGGCAGGGCATGCGCGGCAGCGATCAGTATGGCCATGCTGGCGGACGAGAGCAGTAGATAATCCACCGCATCCGCCAAGCGTACCTGAAACAGATTCAATTGATAAATGTAGAGGACGAAATAGACATTCACCAAAAGTGGATAAAGGGGATATTTCCCAACCGTCTTGATTATCTCCCACATCCGAGTAGGCATGACTTATCCTTAGTGCGCTTGGTCACAAATTCGGTGAATAAAGCTAGCATTTATCAAAGCCGTTAATATTTTAAATACCTAATTGCTATTTCAATGGTAAATGCAATTGCTGCCAGACACTTATTACTTAGTAAGTTATTTGATTGAGGGATATTCACGTCATGAAACGCGGCTTAAGGTTTCTCACCCCACGCAAAATGTACATACAGCTCGTTGTACTGACTTATTTCGTTGTCGGTGCCAATAGCGCCTACGCATACGTTGACCCGGGCACTGCGGGCATGGCCATTCAGGCGTTGTTGGCAACCCTTGCCGCAGGTGCCGCTACCATTGCCGTGTTTTGGCAGCAGGTCAGGGCCAAATTCGACAACTTGTTTGGCGGCAAAGCCGATGCATCACAGGTTGACCCAGGCGAATGAACAACCCCGTTGCCGGATCATTTCGTGACCCGGCAGGCCATGTCTACGATATTGATGGCCGCATCATCAGAACCATTGCACCTGAGGCGGTGGAAGATTTCCGCCAGGTCATGGCAGCACCCTGTTTTCAAAGTCTGATAGATGATGGCTGGTTGATCGACAGCAATATTCTGTCCGCCGAAGACTGTCCCCTTGATCTGCCGGACAAAACAATGGCGATTGAACATAGCCGCATACCTTTTATCAGCTATCCCTATGAATGGTCTTTTGCCGCCCTGAAATCTGCCGCGTTGTTGCATCTGGATCTGCATATCCGCTGTATGGACGACAACATTACCCTGTGTGACGGCAGCGCCTATAACATCCAGTTCATCGGCCCCCGCCCGGTCTTCATCGATCTGTTATCCCTGCGCCCCTATCGGGAGGGGGAGCCATGGGCGGGATACCGGCAATTCTGTGAACAATTCATCAATCCCCTGTTGTTGGGGGCGAAGCTGGGCATCGCGCCGAACGCCTGGTATCGCGGTGCCTTGGAAGGCATTACCGCTGGTGATCTGGCGTCCATGTTGAAATGGCAGCATCGTCTGTCATGGAACATGTTCTGGCATGTCTTCATGCAGGCCAGCCTGCAAAACAAAGCCACGGCGCAGAGCGGAAATTCCGTTCCCAAAATTCCCCACGTGGCGCGCGCAGGCAAAATCGCGATATTGAAACAGCTGCGTAAATGGATCGCGAGCCTAAGCTTAAAATCCAGCGGCATCTCCACCTGGGGAGACTACGCCCACAGCCACAGCTATGACAGTGACGCAGAAAGTCAAAAACGGGATTTCGTAGCCGCTGCCGTAAAAGATGTGACGCCAGCGACCCTGCTGGATCTGGGTTGCAATGTGGGGGATTACACTGTGCTGGCGCTGGAAAGTGGTGCCGGTCGCGTGCTGGGCGCGGATGCCGACCATCTGGCATTGGAACGCGCCTTCAGTCGCGCCCAGGCAGAAGACCTTGATTTTCTGCCGCTTTATCTTGATGGTGCCAATCCCACGCCCAGCCAGGGCTGGAATGGTGTGGAGCGCGATAGCTTTACCACGCGGGCAAAATCGGATATGAGCCTGAGCCTCGCCGTCCTTCACCATCTGGTGATCGGGCGCAATATTCCCCTGGATCAAGCCGTGCCCTGGATCGTCTCTTTGGCCCCCAACGGCGTGATGGAATTCGTCACCAAGGACGATCCCATGATCACCCGCATGCTGGCCCTGCGGGAAGACATATTCCCCGACTATACCCAAGCCAGGTTTGAAGAAATCCTGTCCGAACACGCAACCATAACCGCCAGCCAAGTCGTCCTGGGCGGCAACCGGGTGCTCTATCGCTTTACGGCTAGGGCCTGAAGACCCTTATCCCTGGATGCCCGTGTCAAGCACGGGCATGACATGAATAATCGATTTTAGGCCGCATCCTCCAATATCATGGCGGCGCCTTTTTCGCCGATCATCAGGCAGGCCGCGTTGGTGTTGCCAGAAACTAGCGTCGGCATGATGGAGCCATCGACCACCCGCAGGCCATCAATGCCGTGGACCTTCAATCGTTCGTCCACCACATTGCGATCCGGCGTGCCCATGCGGCAGGTGCCCGTGGGGTGATAGGTGGTTTCCGCCGTGCGTCGGATCCAATCCAGCATGGCATCATCACCCTGGACCTGTTCGCCGGGCGCTTCCTCCACCCCGCGATAGGCATCCAGGGCGGCGGCGTTCATCAGATCGCGAACCTTTTGAGCGCCATCCAGGATGCACCGTTGATCGGTTTCGGCGTCCAGAAAGTTGAAATTGATGGCTGGATAGTCCTCCGGGTTGGCGGTTTTGGCGTGAATATGGCCGATGCTGTCGGGGCGGCACTGATAAATCGTGGCGATCATGCCCGGTTCTTTGCCTAAGTAGCGCTTGTTGGGATCGTCATAGCGGAAGGGCACCAGGTGCAACTGGATATCCGGGCTCTCCAATTCTTCCCGCGTACGCATAAAGGCCAGCATGGGCGCGGACGGCATGCCCAAAAACCCCTGCCGATTAAACGCATAACGCAAGGCCTGCCATCCCAACCCCAGGCCATTGACCTTGCCATTATAGGTCGCCTGTTGTTGGGTCACTTTCCATTTCATGCGGGGGGCCACATGGTCACGCAGGTTCTCACCCACGCCCCACAGATCATGCTTCACCTCTATCCCAAGGTCCTTTAGGCGCTGGCCCTGGCCGATGCCCGACAGCTCCAATATCTGGGGGGATTTTATGGAACCGGCGCACAGGATCACCTCCGCCCGGGCCTTGGCCTGTTGCCGCTGGCCGCCCTGGCTGTATTCAACACCGACCGCGCGTTTGCCCTCCAGCAAAACCCGCTCCACCAGCACTTCCGCCTCAACCCGTAAATTCGGGCGGCTCATGGCAGGTTTCAAATAACCGGCAGCAGCTGAGGCGCGCTTGCCGTTACGAATGGTGGTCTGGGTCTTGCACATGCCTTCCTGGGTGGCACCATTGTAATCAGGATTAAACGGCACCCCAATCTCGGCCCCGGCTTTTATCCAGGCGTCATACAGCGGGCTTTCATCCTTGCATTCAGAAACATGGATCGGCCCGCCTTCACCACGGATGCCGTCGTCCCCACCTTCGAAATCCTCCAGCTTGCGGAAGTAGGTTTTGACCGTGTCAAAGTCCCAGCCCCGGTTGCCCTGTTGGGCCCAGGTATCATAATCCAGCGGTTGCCCGCGCACGTAGACCAGCCCGTTGATGGCAGACGAGCCGCCCAAAACCTTGCCGCGCGGCACTGGAATGACGCGGTTTGCGGTGCCCTCTTCAGGCTCCGAGCGAAAGCGCCAATTGGCTTTGGGATCATCCAACAGCAGGGCAAAGGAGATCGGAAACTGCGTCCAAAAATTACTCTTCTTGCCGGCTTCGAGCACCAATACCTTATGCTTGCCATCGGCACTCAACCGATTGGCCATGACACAGCCCGCAGAACCCGCACCCACAATAATATAATCGTATTCCATGACCTACCCCTCCCAGGAACAACTAGATTTTCCACAGGGTACGACGTTGACGTCGGTGGGTCTATGGTTGGTGGCGCTCAATCAATACAAAAACGGCGGTCTTGAGTGACCGCCGTTTTGGAATTTCAGTATCGCATTTCCTGCTCAGATGTTTAAAACCCGACGCTTCCGATAACGGGCAAACCCTAACCCGGCTAGGGCCGTTACGAACAGCGGCAGTCCGGCAGGTACTGGAACAGTGGCTGATAATAGTCCCGGCCCGGGGGACCCGTCAGTTGGCAATATGTCTGAAATCGTCACTTGGGCTGGCGCGCCGAAGGCATAGCTGTACCAGGGATCGCCGAAAACCTGGCCTTCGCTTTTTAGTTCAAGGCCGGACGCGGTCGCCGTCGCGCCGCCCAAATAGGCTTCGTGAAGGCCGTCCGCCAGATACATGTGCAAATTCGTCGTTGCACCGACGACAGGTGCGGTATCGAAAAATACGTCTGCCGTGAGACCGCGCCGATAGCTGATTGAGGTGACGTCGCCGATATCCCAGGATTTGGAGCCAAAATTCGCCGATAAATTCGATATTGAGGCGATTGAGAAACCGTAAAAATCGCTGCTAAGGTTACCCAATGATGTTGAGGTGCCGGCGGTATGAATTGTCGCGCCATCGGTGTCTAGATCGAATGAGACAAGCAATGTCCCACTGCTTCCGGGATTAACGCCAAATATCGCGTCCTGCCCAATAATATCCAGGGTAGATTCGAACTCTACCTTAACGATTGTTGCAGATGCGCTGGTTAAGCTAAAGCAGCCGAATACAAAGCTGGCGACGACCGTCGTCAAAAACTGGGCACTGATGGTATTATCCTCACTATTATAATCAGACGATCCAATAATAAGATCGCCGTTAATCCAGTGACGTCATTCGATGTGCCCTCAACGCCATATTCATTCCTGCCAATCCAATCTGTACCAAAGTAATGGTAAAAAACTGGGCATGGAATCAGTATATCCAATTGTATCACATAACCGCACAAACCCGTCAACACTTTAAGAATGGGTTAACCAAGAAAAAAGGCCCGCACCAATGATGGCGCGGGCCCTTCCATTCGAAATTCGGACGTTTGGTACGCCTGTTACATATAACCGCGACCCTCTGTGCCGGCGGCACCGACATTGGTTGGCCGCAGGCCGATGTCCTGCCGGATATGGTTATCCACGGTGGCGATCGGGGCGTTATTGAAGGATTTGAAAAATCCCGTCACACCATTGACGATGCCGTGAAAGGCCAGCCCGAACAGGCGGCTCATTTCAGCAGCCTGCAGACGCCGGCCATAAAAGACGGCATCTTGATAGTCGACCAGGATGGTCTCTCCTTTGGTAGAGAAATCCTGGGCCAGTTGTTGTTCGATTTGCTTGTGAAAGCTCATGTCATGTCCTTACTTTTGTCTACACGGGTCTTGCAGGAACCCCATGTCCGTGCCCGTACTGATATTTTTATTGTGCACTGCATATAACCTATTTATTAACAAAACCAATATCTTGCTTGGATTATTTGATTGTTAATATTGCATTGCAGCATTGCGTTTAAGGCATGGCTCATGATTTCGATTGCCACGTTGCCAAGCCTTACTCCGCCACGGCATAATCGGGTCTCGTTTTGGGGCGCAAAAGTTGGGGCGTGAAGATGCAAAGTGGTGGTGAAAATTGGGCTGGACGTCTGGCCAGCTTGCGGGCAGAGATGGCGGCGCAAGGGCTGGATGGTTTTGTCGTGCCCATGGCGGACCAATATCAGAACGAATATGTCCCGCCCCAGGCCCAGCGTATTACCTGGCTGACGGGCTTTACAGGCTCCGCCGGCATGGTCGTGGTCTTGGCGGACCGGGCCGCCGCCTTCACAGATGGTCGCTATACCTTGCAGATTGCCGAACAGGTGGATGGAGAGCTTTATGACTGCCTGCATATTGCCGAAACACCGCCCCCCGATTGGATTGCCAAAAACCTGAAATCAGGGGACAAACTAGGCTTTGATAGCTGGTTGTTTACCCAAGACGGCGTTGGCCGGTTCCGCAAGGGGGCGGCGGCGGCGGGGGCTGAGTTAGTTGCCGTAAGCGAAAACCCCCTCGATAAGGTATGGCAGGATCAACCGGATGCACCCATGGCCCTGGTGGTGCCCCATGACATCGCCTTTGCGGGTGTAACATCGGCAGAAAAACGGGCTCAACTGTCGCGTGATCTGACAGAGGCCGGACGCGATGCGGTGGTGATCACCGCGCCTGATTCCATTGCCTGGCTGTTGAATATTCGCGGTGGCGATGTCTCGCATTCTCCCCTGCCGCTGTCTTTGGCCATTCTGCACAATGATACTAAGGGGGACGGCCGGGTTGATCTGTTCCTTGATGACGCCAAGCGGGGCAGGGGGTTGGGCGACCATTTGGGCAATGAAGTTTCCATTCAGCCCCCCGACAAATTCGCATCCGCCCTGGATGCCCTGTCCGACAAGGTGGTCCAGGTGGACCCTGGCGGCACAGCAGCCTGGGTGTTTGAACGTCTGGGCGCAGCGGGCGCAACGATTAACCCGGCGCCCGACCCCTGCCAACTGCCAAAAGCCATCAAGAACGATGTTGAGCTGGCGGGTGCGCGGACCTCGCATGCCCGTGACGGCGTCGCCCTGGCGAAATTCCTCCATTGGTTGGAGGTTTTCGCCCCCCAGGGAGAGTTGGACGAAATGGCGGCCGAGGCGCAGTTGGAGGCATACCGCCACGACGGCGATCATTTCCGGGATCTCAGCTTCCCCACGATCACCGGTTCAGGGGCCAATGGCGCCATTGTGCATTACCGGGTCACGGAAAGCAGTAACCGGGTCTTGCGGCCGGGTGAGTTCTATTTGGTGGATTCAGGTGCGCAATATCTCGATGGTACCACTGACGTCACCCGAACAATTGCGATTGGTCAGCCCAGTGACGAGATGCGGGACCGCTTTACCCGGGTCCTGAAAGGCCATATCGCTATCGCCACCACGCGCTTTCCCACCGGGACCACGGGGGCGCAGCTCGATGTGCTGGCCCGCCACGCTTTGTGGCAGGCGGGGCTGGATTTCGATCATGGTACGGGCCACGGGGTGGGCAGTTACCTCAACGTCCACGAGGGGCCTCATTCCATATCGAAACGGCAGCAAACCCAGGATCTTCGCCCTGGCATGGTGGTCTCGAACGAGCCTGGATACTACAAAACCGGGGCCTACGGCATTCGCATAGAAAATCTGTTGGCGGTGCGGGAGGTGGGAGAGGAGATCCCGGGCGGCGAACGCAAAATGCTGGAATTCGAAACCCTGACGCTCGCCCCCATAGACCGCAATGCCATGATGATCGAACTATTGACGGAACCGGAAAAGACCTGGCTGAATGGCTATCATCAACGGGTCTATGACGCCCTGTCCCCGAAAGTAGACGACCCCACCCGTGAATGGCTGGATGAGGCGACCCGGCCAATTTGACCAAATATCAGAAACTGGTCGGTTTTCGCCGGGTTCGACCTCGCATTTCAGGACGCTAAACGCAATAAGCTGCGGATCTGGCAGCAACTTTTACGATTTTACTTGCGGCCTAACTCAAATTAACCAACCATGACTGCGTTTGGAATGTTAATTGGTGAGTGAGATGAATGTGGCGTCATGAAAACCGCCCCGCTGCCTTTGCGACTTGGACCCATCTGTCGGATGAGGCTGGAGAAAGCCTGATGGTCCGCATCGGAATTGACAATACTGGCGTTGCGAATGGGGACGAAGTGTGGACGGGATGAGGGCGTTATAGATGAGCATCGCCATATCAGGCCCTGAAATTTCACGCGGTATCATGCGGATGGTCTGTGGGTTGCTGCTTTTGGGGATTGGCGGCTGTGCCTTCCCGCAAGCGCCGTCGACCGAGCCGTTGTCGAAAGAGCAGTTGACGGAGATCGACAAGCGGCGTCACGCCTTCATTTTGAAGGGCGAAATGATCTTCGAGGGGGAACGGGTTCTCTTCGACGATATGATATTGTGCGGTCCCCGCATGGTCACGCGCGGTACATGGCCAAGGCGCGGCATCAATTTCGGCCCTAGTTTGAGCCGGATTTCCCGCAAACTGAAAGGTGGCGGTGCCTTGCACGTTCGGGTGCCGTCAGCTTGCCAATTGTGGCGGGATATTTGGGAACTGCCTAAGGGCGCAAAGAAGCCTCATGGCGAGCGGTACTTCGAATACATGCTCCGCCCACCTGATAATTTCCTGCCCTTTGTCGCCTGGACAGATAATTGGCAAGGACCTGAAGTGGCGCAGATTTTCGCTTCGGAAGGCTATTACGACCAACCTAAAGCGCGGTTGAAGATCCTTAACTTCGCTATCGAACAGGGGCCCTATCCACTGGACGCTGCCGCCGAGCAGAGGATCGAACGGGATTTTCAAGCCAATCGGAAGATCAAGTTTTATCCCCCCATACCGAAGCCAAAAACTGATCCACAGGGTCTGGAATACCGGAGAATACGGGCCGAGCATGCCTATGATGGGCGTTATTTGATCCCCATGTATGAGGCGGAATGGCGTCAAGCACCCCTGATCGCCGCCTTCATCAACGCCCTGCCCCCAGGCGATGAATTGGTGCAACTTCCTGCGGCTACATTTACGCCAAAAGACTTTAAACCCAAAGGGTCACGTAGAACCATGACACAGCTGCAGGGCCGAACTTGGCAGCGCAGTCAATTATGGCTCAACGCCTACCGAAAGGGAATTCCCCAGCGAGGCGAGCGGCATGGGCTGCTTTACACTAAAAGAAACCGGGCCGACGTAGGCGACCCCACCTTGGGCGGACCTGGTGCCAAGTTGCTCAGGGTGGCCGACGACTTGATTCCGCTGGATTGCAAATTTGGCGTATGCAGCGCCCGGTTTGAACAACAGGGTTCGTTTCTGTTCCGCCCGCGCAACAAGGCGCGCAAAGCCCATGGGCGCGAACCGTCCTTTTTCCGGAACAGAACCCTCGTGTTCGATGGCCGCACCATACCTTACCTGGTGCAGTTCAAGAACCAAGAGAAAAAAATTGCGAAAGCGCGCGCCTTTTACGCTAGCCCGAAGGCCTGGAAGCTAACGGAGGAGCGTAAGAAATGGGAGCTCTTTTTCGTCGATAAGGGGCATTCCGTCGTCTACGACCAAAGGCGTCGCACCATCTTTCGCATCAATCAATCGGATATGAAGTTCTAAGGACAGGAGAACCAGTTCCATGACCATCAGCTTACAAGACTACGCCTTGATGGCGGCAGATGCATATGATCAGTTTGCGGATAACGGAACTGAATTCACTAGATTGAAAATTGAAGAGTTGTCCGATTGGGAGTATCCCACGACGCTTACCGGCGACGATCTGGACCCAGCGGTTAGGGGCTTAGCCTACAAATTTTCCAGTTATTACGACGCTGCGACCGGGTTGAATGCGAATGTATATCAGCGTGAAATTCCTGGCAGT
>Ga0233439_10003594_pt1 | contig 15868 bp, 12 predicted proteins | sample SI_123_September_6_FD_182713 | JGI IMG/M metagenome (GOLD analysis project Ga0233439, IMG submission 182713) | Seawater microbial communities from Saanich Inlet, British Columbia, Canada - SI_123_September2016_100_MG | ecosystem: Environmental > Aquatic > Marine > Inlet | place: Canada: British... | reverse complement strand
GGTGGCATAGACCGACCAACCTTGGGCCGCGAACCGCGTCACCAGAACGGCACCGATCATGCCGTCGCCACCTGTAATGAGGACTTTAGGCCGGTCGTTTACCACAGCAAAGCGCCAGGTAATAATGGGCCATGGGCCAGAAACCCGTATGCACCACCTCGTCATTCATGGAAAAGACAAAGACGTTATCAAAGAATTTTTCCATCAACGCCTTGAAATCACCGCCATTCTTACAATTGATATGGCCGGCCTTGCTTTGCGGCGAGGCATAGTCCTGGCTATCCAGAGACGGCATGCCGACGATCATCACACCGTCACTGTTCAACGATGTGGTGATGTTCCGCAGAAACGTTTCTTCGTCTGCCTGGGGGATGTGTTCCAGCACATCAAGGCTGTAGGCCGCATCGAAAATGCCCGGATATGGCCCCGACATCATATCGTGGACAGCGGGCGTCATGGGCCAGTCCGGATGCATGCGCTGTTCGATATCCTGAATAAAAACCGGGTCGATATCCAGCACGGTCAGTTCACCGGTTTCCTGCAGGACGACGCGGGAGCCAAAGGCATCACCGCAACCGACCTCGACCACCCGGCGTTTGCCCGACAGCATCTTGGCCACGAACTTATAGCGCGAAAGCAGGATCGCCATACGGCGGGGATCATCCCGCCAGATTTGATTGGTCATCACACCGAAACGGTCAACGCCGGATTCTTCTGCCGCGCGCAGACAATCTTCATATTGTGCTTCCTTGGTACGTGCCATGGTCTCTACCAAAATATCCACCTATTCAAATGTGATGTAGCCATAATCGCCCTCATATCCAGCCTGTTGAAAGGCAAATTCCCATTCATCGGGCATCATGAAAGCCCGGCACGTGAGCTGCCAATAGAGCAGGTTGGCTTTCTCCCGCTCGTTTCGATAGCTTTCAATGGTGATGTGTTTTGCGCCCTTCCCCACCCGTTGCATTTCCTGCAAAGATGGATGAAGTTCATAATTAAAAAGATTATGGAAGGTATTGATTGAAAACACAAAATCGAATTCATTATCATCATATGGTAAGTCAATACAATTGCCCACCTGGAGGTTATCCCGCACCTCTTCCTTGGCATTCTCAATACCGTATTGAGAGATATCGATACCGCTGACCTGCGCCTCTTCAAGGGCCTGGGTAAATTCGTACAGCAGGAAACCCTTGCCGCAGCCGATATCGAGGATCTTGGCACCGGGTGTTAGGCCATAATGGGCAATCATGGCATCGGCGACCTTGCGCCAACGGCCATCGTAGTAATAACCGCCAAAGCCATAACGGCGGTCACCATCCCAATAATCCTTGCCGAACTGACCGGCCACCTCGGCGCATTCGGCCTTGTCGTGCTCCACCACCCGCTGGACATAGTCCCGGGTGGTTGCCTTGTGCACGATGCCTACGAAATCAACAAATGCCATTGTAATCTCTAACTCGCCTGCAGGGTGGATATTGCGTGACGGTCAACCATGAAGATGTCTTCCAGACGGGCGGCATCTTCCGGGCCGCGAATGGCCATATTTTCCAACGCGCCGTGCAAATCCGCGCCTGCTTCGAATATCCGTTGATAAAGCGCATGCCGTCGTTCCGCCCTGCTGGGCAACATAAACAGGGAAAAACAGACCACGCCCTGAATGCTGTCCAGTTCGCCCAGAACCGTTTCAAGGTTCATATAGCAGGCGTCCATGGCGTATTCCGTAGCGGAGAGTAGATAGTGCAAATCATTGCGCTGGGCATAGTCACGCACCACAAGATTTTGCACATGCTGGGGCCAGTCCTGGCCGCGTACCGGACGGGACGCGATATAGCCGCGATGGCCTAATCTGTTGGTCTGATTATTCAACGAAGCCTCCCGGCATTTCATAACTCATCCCCACGCGAGAGGCAGGGCGGACGGTAATGGGCTCAAAAAACTCCCCCAAACGCTTGCCGGCATAGGGCGAAAACAGGCCTTTAAAACGGCAATTCATGGTCCAGCGGGTGCCGCCTTCCCGGTTGATACGATTGCCGTGCATCAGGTTCTGATTGAACAAAAGGACCTGGCCATAGGGTACGTCCAACCAGGTCAGATCCGCTTCAATGTCGTTGAACAGATCCTCCGTATCGCCGCCGTCAAAATCCGCCATCCGCGCTTCCACGGCATGACCCTGTTCGGGCGGCAGCAAAAACATGGTCTTGGTATTGAAGCAATCCACAAAGGGCAGCCAAACCACGACCTCGAATGGACTGTCGCCATCCCAGACGTCGGCGTGCACTGCCAGCAACGAGCTGTCATCACCGGGTAGCTGGATCGACAAATTCAGACGCCGCTGCATGGCCAATTCGTTGCCGACAATGGCCTCCAACAAGGGCCTGGCCAGCTCGAAATAAGTTTGCCGGGCCCAAGGCAGATCATTGACGCCGTTTATCACCGTCATGCGCAGGGCATTCAGGTCCGTTGCCTCAACATGTCCGTGGATATCGTCCAACAAAGCACCGGTATCCTGTACCTTGCCCAGACCCAAATGTTTCGCTGCGATTTCAGCCATGGCGTCGCGCAGACGGTCCAACGCGCCCAGGTCGGCAACAGGTGCAATGACATAGCCGTGTTCCAGGAAATGGCTGCCAAGTGCTGCCTCATCGGCACGAAGGAACCCTTCTGGCCGTGGCAGGGTTTCCGATGCTGTGAGTGGTAGGCCGTAGTTCATGCGACCTGGGCCCCTTCCCCTTTCAAGGTGTCGCGAATGCGCTGGGCGATTTGGAAGCCTTGCAGGCCGTAATATTCCAACAACTCATCTTGGGTGCCGTATTTATCGGCGAAGATATCCGGGATGCCGAGGCGTACCAGGCGGCTGACGGCGTTGGGTGCCTTATCAAGCAACAGATCACCGACCGCACTGCCCAGGCCACCGACAAGAGTATGTTCTTCAACGGTCACCAACAGCTCCACCCCATCCAATTGCGACAGGATTGCGGCTTCATCCAAGGGTTTTACAGTGTGCATATGCAGCACACCGCAATCGATCCCCTGGCCTTCCAGTTCTTCCGCTGCATGCAGGGCCCGTGTGGTGGTGATGCCCGTGCCGATGATCAACACTTTACCCGGCTTGCGCATCTGAATGGCTTTACCAATCTCAAAACCCCGCTCTGCTTCCGAGACGACTTCATCGCCACCCTTAGCCAGACGGATATAACAGGGCCCCGTCATATCCAGCGTTTGGGGTACCAGGCGGGTCATCGCCTCCCTATCGCATGGTGCAAAGATGCTCATCCGCGGCAAGGCGCGCAGGATAGCCATATCCTCAATCGCCAGATGGGTCGGGCCCAAGGGGGCATAGACCAGACCGCCGCCATTGGCGATCAGCTTCACGGGCAGATTATGCAGACACAGATCCACCGCCAGCTGTTCGTAACAGCGCCGGGTGATGAAAGTTGCAATGGTGTTGACGTAAGGAATGAAGCCTTCCATGGCCAGGCCCGCTGCCATGCCAATCAGGTTCTGTTCCGAAACCCCTTCCATAAAGAAACGATCCGGCATTTCATCGCGAAATTGATCCAGGGTACCAGCCCCAAGGTCGGAGCCGATGAAGACCACCCGCTCATCCTGTTTAGCCAGGTCATATACTACGTCGAGACATGTTTTGCGCATGCTCAGCCCTCCCCTTCGATCGCTGCCAGAACGCCGTCGATCTCTTCAGTTGTCATTTTTGATTTGTGATGCCAGGCCGGATCACCCTCGGCATGCGCCACGCCACGGCTTTTGATGGTGTGGGCAATGACCGCGCTGGGCCGGCCGTCGGCAAATGGCAGGCTGGAAAATGTACGGCGCAGGCCTTCGACGTCGTGGCCATCCACATTGCGCACTGCAAAACCAAAGCTTTCCCATTTGGAGGTTAGCGGCTCCAGATCCTGAACCACTTCCGTGCGGTCATAGGATTGCAATTTATTATAATCAACGATGATCGTCAGGTTATCCAGCTTGTGCTTACCTGCCGCCATGGCCGCTTCCCAGACGGAACCCTCGTTAATCTCGCCATCACCGGTGACGCAGAAGATCCGATGGGCAGCCCCCTTTAGTTTGGCGGCAATCGCCATACCCACGGCGATGGAGGGGCCATGCCCCAGGGCCCCGGTGGAAGCTTCAACGCCAGGCACCTTACCAGCATCAGGATGGCCACCCAAAATACCGTCAAAGCGGCAAAACCGGTCCAACTCACCCATGCGGAAATAGCCGTGGTCGGCCAAAATGGCATATTGCGACAAACAGCCATGGCCTTTTGAAAGCAGAAACCTATCCCGTTCGGCCCATTCCGGTTGATCGGGCTGATGAGCCATGATGTCATCGTAAAGCACGCGGACGATTTCGATTGCCGACAGGGCCGAACCTAAATGCCCTCGCCCGCCGCCAACCAGGCCCCGGACCACCAGGCGACGCAGATCGCGGGAGCGTCTATCCAGCGCCAGTGGTTCATATACGGAATGGGCCTCGTGCTCTAATGCGGCGAAATTAATCATCTTCAAAAACCTCTGTGTTGGCATCTTTAAGTTGGTCCAGCATGGCGTTTGCCTTGGCCAGCTGAGCATTCAGGGCATACTCCCGATCCTGGTGCGCACCGGCGTAATCGCGGCGCTGCCAACGTTCGGGCAGAAATTCGTTTAGCAAAATCAGGCACCAGCGCATGGCATAGAGCGGAAACAAGGCGCGCAGCCTGACATCAAAATCATGGTCGCCGCCAAACACGGCAGCGGCACCGCGGCGAAAGCGCCGGCGCAATTCCACATCCAGGCTCATGCCGGGGTGGAGCAGGAAATCCGCCACCAGTTTCACCGGATCGTCCCAGCCAAAATATTCGAAATCAACAAAGACCAGGCGGCCGTCGGCCCGGCGAATAGCATTGTGAAAACCAAAATCCGATGGCGAAAGGGTCAAGGCCGAATGCGGGACCGGTTCAGAAAAATTTAAATCCCGTCGCTGATAAAGTGCCATGGCGCGCTCGCAATGAGTTTCATAGGCCTGGGCGAAGGTGTCGATGAGAAAGGCGCGCAGACGCTGATCGTCGATCATCAACAAACGATCCAGGCGACGGTCGATTTGACGGGCGACTTCCGCACCGGACAAACATGCCTCTGACGCCAGCGGCAGGGCCGCAGCCTCAGGCTGTTCGGTCAGGCGGTAAAGATCCAAGACAAAGCACAAGGCTTCAAACAAATCGCGGGGTGTGGGCTGGCCGACCGCATCGCCATCGACCCAGCCAAACAAAGCACAATGACGCTCGGGGTCGCGGGCCACGGCGCGGGGCACCTGGCGGTCCAGGCCCTGGGCCCGCAGAAACGCCAGGCCACCAAATTCCGCACCGAGCCGATCACGGTCATCGCCGGGACGTTGCAAATAGGTTTTCAGGGCATAACGGCGACCATCCGCCGCCTCCACCCGATACAGGCGGTTGTTGCCGCCGCCCCGTTGGCGGCTAACCTCACGCACCGGATCACCCAATAGCGCCGTCGCCGCCGCCATGGCGGCCTCCGGCGTATCAATACCAGTGGTGCTATTAGTGGTGGGAGCCAAAGACGTGCCCCCCAATCTCGTCCCAGTGGCGGCAGCGTAAAAAATCTGTGGCACCGCTGCTACCGGCCTCAACATCCCCATGCGGATCATAAAGGACCGCACGGGCGGATGCGGGAAAGCCCGGTTCCGCGAAAACCTCTTCCAAATCGTCGATAAACCAGTTGCAGTTCAGGTCGGAAATTTTGGCCACCTTGGCCGCACGGGTGTCGGCAAAGAAGACATCGTCGGGACGGAATTTCAGACCCGCAGGATCAAAAAAGCCATGCTCCTCCATCCAACGGATCGCGGCCTTGCGCAGGTCCGTACCGTCGGAGGCAAAATTGGCATGCTGGGTTTTGTGGGAGACGATGGATAGAGATATACCGGCCTGACGGCAGGCTTTTACGAAACGATCAACCCCGTCCAGCAATTCCGCATCGCTCATACGGCCACCGTAGGCCTCCGCCTGCAACCGCCGCCATGTCAACTCCCCCTCGGGCCGTTGACGCAGGGCATCACGTAAATCTTTCTTGCCCACAGGCGCACCAAGGAGAACACCATGCGGCGCGCTATGGCGCGCGTTCTGAAACAGGCCGCGCTCCTCCGCCAATGCGGCGAAAAGCGCGTCATACCCTGCAATGGTGTTATCGAAATCGATGCCGATCCGCATACCCAAACCGTCCTGACTATGTGACAGTCCAATTAGGCGCGAAAATGGTTAATAATGCCCTACGGCTGGCCATTTTTTCAGGCTGTTTTAACCACTATTGCAGGTGAATATCCTGCATCAGCTTGACGTTATAGTAACGGGCGTCCTGCATGGGGTTGGGCACTTTACCGGCGGCAAAGGCCTTGGTCAGGCTGTTGACCGCATCATCGATGCTGTGGCGGGCAACAAAGCCCAGTTCCTGCTTAATTTTGGCGGATGACACATGGTAGGAGCGATCATCGTCCGAAGGCGTGGTGACAATATCCACTGCCTCGCCCACATTGCTGCGGACCATCTCGGCGATCTGGCTGACCGTGTGGTTTTCATACCCGGCGTTGAAGACCTTGCCGTCGATCATGGCATCGGGATATTGCAGGCACTGTACATACAGATCGGTCATATCCTCTACATTGATGTTGGGACGTTTCTGCGCCCCGCCAAAGACCGTAATCTTGTTATTGTTGATGGCATGATTGGTCAGAATATTGACCGTCAGGTCCAGGCGTAATCGAGGCGCATAACCACAGACCGTGGCAGGGCGCAGGGTCAGGGTCACAAAACCAGGCTCCCGCTCTTCATCCAGGACGTCTTCGCACATGGCCTTGAATTTAGAATAATCCGTCAACGGCTCCAACGACAGATCTTCCGTGACATTCTCCGTTTGCTTGATGCCATAGACGGATGACGAGGAGGCATAGATAAAACGTCGCGCGCCCGCATCTTTGGCGGCACGAACCAGGGGCCGGAAACAGTCAAAATTGATGGACTTTCCCAGATCGGGGTTCAATTCAAAGCTGGGATCGTTGGAAATGCAGGCCAGATGGATCACAGCATCCGCATTCTCCACCGCCTTGGCGACTGCCTTCGGATCGCGGATATCGCCCTTGATGCAACGCAGATTGGGATGCTCGCCGTCACCGTTAAAAACCCCCATGCCATAGATGAACAGATCCAGCACGGTGACCTTGTGGCCGGCGGCGAGCAATTTCGGAATTAAGCAGGAGCCCACATAGCCGCCGCCGCCCGTGACCATGACATTCATCTTGATGTTTTCCGGGCTCATGCCGCACCTCTTTCTTGGTTTATCTTTTGCGATTGATTGGATTTGTTCCACAGGCCCGTTTCGGCCGACCAGCCCATGAAGATATCCAGCAGAGCGTGGATCAGCCCGCCATGTACGATCTCAACAAAGCCGTATTCGCCCGAAGGCACGAAAAGATTGTAGTCGCCCATCTGGCGCAACTTGTTGTCTGCGCCCAGGCCCGACAAGGTCAAAACACCACAGCCCTTGGCACGCGCCGCATGCACCGCATTGATGATGTTTGCCGAATTGCCCGATGACGATATAGCGACCAAAAAATCGCCTTCGATGGCGAAATATTCGATCTGCTTGGCAAACACCTGGTCGTAACCTTCATCATTGCTCAACGCGGTCAAGGATGCCGCATCATTGAAGGCCAGTGCCGGCACTTTGCCATTTTTGGAAAAATCAAGCGCCATGTGCGAGGCGATAGAGGCAGACGCTCCGTTGCCCACGAACATCAATTTGCCGTCACCATCACGATGGCGGGCAAAGCGTTCGATCATGATCGGGAACAAATCAGCCATGGCCATTTCCCGATCCTGATTATCCGTCACCAGGGTTTGTTCGGGCAGCCGGGCCAGCTCCGAGAAATAGTCCTCTACCCGCGCCTGCATGGCCGCCACACTGTTACTGTGCATACTTACTATCCCGTTTCCTCAAATTCACTATTTCAACAACGCTGTCAGGAACTTCATCAACGGCACCCGCTGTACCGATGACCGGTGGCCGACGATGCCCACTTTCATGGCCCCCACCGCGTTGCCGATCAGCCCCACCAATTCCATATTTACATCTGACTGCACCAAAGGCGCCGTAACCGATAAAAACGCATCGCCGGCGCCGACAGTATCCACCACCTGACGGGTAAAGGCCGGGACTTTGCCCAGACCTTCCTTACTATCGAAGGTGATACAGCCGTGCTGGCCGTGGGTGACGATAATGCGATTGCATTCGATCAATTCCCGCAATGGCCCCTGAACCAGATCGCTGACCTCGGAAAACCGGTCGCGGACCGCCAGGCGCGCCTCGGGCGCATCGATGCAGACGTAATCCGCCTTGGCGTATTTGTTGACCGGGTTGTAGCCGTGGTTGGCACTGTTACTTTGCGCATTGACGGCCAGGAACTTTGAACGCCGAATGATTTGATCGATGGAACGCGGCGTCATCATGCCGTGGCCGAAGTCATTGACCACGACCAGGTCAAAGTCCGCGGCCCTCTCCGCGATAAGGCTGCAAAGTTCGTCTTCCTTGCGACCGCTTAACGGCGTGTCGTCGAAATGATAGACCTCGAACAATTTCCGCATATGGCCGGGATCAACAAACCGGCATTTGCGAATGGTCGGCACGCCTGGCAGACGCACGAAATGCACATTAACATTCTGCACCACGGTATCGAGGATCAGATCTTCGTAAGAATCTTCCTCGCCAATACAGGTGATGACATCAACCTGTTCGACGAAGGAGGCGACATGATTGGCAGAGGCTATGACCCCGCCCGCAAACACTTCCCGGCCTTCATAGCGGGAGGCGATGATGTTCTCCTTGGCGGATTTCCCCATGGGCGCGGCGTATTGATATTCGTCTATGATGGCCTCTCCCACCATCAGGACCCGGTGGTTTTGAATACCTTCCAGGGCCTGAACGACCCGGCCTGCCACATCATGTTGGCGTAAACCATTCAGATATTCGTGTACTTCTGAATCGTACACATTTAAATGACGGTTGATCAGGGAGGATGATGAATCTGTAATATCGTCGGTAAAGACTACGCGGCCGCCAAAGCTTTCAACCAGCTCCCGCTCCCGCCGGATACCACCCGTTATATCGTCATCTTCATTGGCATAGTCCTGGCCCTTGACCAGAATGGACGGACGAATAAATCGCAACACGCCCTCGGCTGTAGACCAGTTGGAAATACCAACCCCGCTGACACAGCTTAGTGCCGCGACCATTTCAGCCCGGGTCATCTCGGGGAATATGGGGCGGCCGGGACCTTTGTTGACGTATCGGTCCGCGGTCAGGGTAACGATTAAAAGGTCACCTTCGGCGCGGGCTGCTTCCAAATGACGGACGTGGCCCATATGCAGTAAATCAAAGACACCGTGGGCAAGGACAACCTCGCCACCTGCAGCGCGGGTTTCATCCGCCATGCGGGCCAGTTCCTCGATGCCACGAATTTTTTCGCGCGCCGTCTCAGGCGGGCCGGAAGACCCACGTTTTACGTCTAGAAATTCCAGTGTCATAGGCGGCTACCCGTCCGAACAGCAATAAGGCACAAAGTGTGATGGGTTAGTTTTCCCCATCGACGTGGTTAAGTTTCCATTGTCGCGGTTAATGTTTCGTAAACTGCAGCGCTTTATCCACAACATCGGCAACATTAATTAACCAAATGAATTCATCGGTCGTTAACCCGTTACAGGCAAAATGTCGGATGGTGGAATTTCGTTTGGAGTTTTTTTGCCACCTACCCGCCAGGTCGGCGGACAGGAAGACGGCCCGCCAATTACGGCGGGGCGAAACAGTAACAAGGTTTATGGGATAAACCGATAGATGGTTCACCAATAGATGGCACTTAGTCCAACATCCGGATTGCAACCTGTTCAGTTTGACAACAATGTCCTGAGTGCGTTCTATTCGTCTGGCGTTTCGTTGGGCTTGTCTGGCCATGCCTCGAAAATCCAGGATGAACTGCTAAGCGATTCATTCGCCACCGTTGACCCTTCGATCATACCGCCCTGGACTTTACCTAAAGCCAATCCATTCGAAGAGATCCTGCAACGAATTTATTCGTCGGGCCCCTTGATCGATCTGTCAGATCCGCGGGTAAACAACACTGCAGGCGATGATCAGTTCAAGAATTTGTTCGGCCTTTACACGGGCCTGACAAAGCTACGGGAAATGGCCACCTATGCCGAAAGCGAAACAGGTGCGGCCAGCCAGTCGCGATTGCTGCAAAACCGCTTCGACGGTTACATAGATGAGTTAAGCAGTTTTGTCGGTGATTTGAAATTTGAAGATACGACGTTGCTGTACGGCATTAAACAAGCCACGCAAACATCGACACAGTCTTTCCCCAAGGATCCAAAATACACGACACCCTTCCATTATTCGTCCCAGGTAACCGAAAACCGCACGGATGCCATCCCGGGCCTGACGGGTACCGAGACCTTCGATATAACCGTCGTGAATTCTGTCGAGACCAAGGTCATTACGATTGACCTCTCCCAGGTATCGGGCGGGTTGGATGTAGATAACATCTCCACCTATGTGAACTCTCAGTTGAGCGCGAATGGCGTGACCTCGACCATGAATGCCCAGCGCTTCAGCGAATTTTCCTACGGTTTCCACCTCAATTTAAATGCCACAGAAACCGTAACATTCGGAAATCCGTCTGATCCATCTGCTGGTGTCTTTGTCGCTGGCACCAATAATGTCGGTGACTATTCCTCCGGTTTCGTGAAAAAAGTAGACGATTTGGGCAATACGACGCCCAACGATGCTTTCCGCGCTGATATCGAAACCTCCGAGGCCGATAGCGCGAATTCCGTTGCTGTGGATAGCCAGGGCTATGTCTATTCCGTTGGTTCTACCGCGGGCGACCTGGAAGGGCTTGCCAATCAGGCCACGAACGATGCCTACCTACGGAAATATGATGCCGCGGGCGAGTTGGTCTGGTCCCGCATGTTGGGGGCTACGGAAGACGCCAATGGTTTCGCCGTTACTGTCGACAGTAGCGACAATGTGATCATCGCGGGTAGCGTACGGGGTGATTTGAGCGCGACCTCGTATGGCGGCAACTATGACAGTTTTGTAACCAAGTTCGATAGTTCCGGTGCCGAGCAATGGACCCGGCAGGCCGCACCCTATGCCAACGATGCCGCCCTGGCCTTAACAACAGATGCTTCGGGAAATGTTTTCGTGGCCGGCCAGACCTACGCACAAATCAGCTCTGAAGTGACCCATGCGGGCAGTTCTGATGGTTATCTGACGAAACTTGATAGCAGCGGCACGCTGGTCTGGAACAAACAGTTCGGTGGTACCGGCGATGACCGCGCCACGGCGATTGCCACGGATGGCGCGGGCAACGTCTATGTCGCCGGCGAAAAGGACGGCAATGCCATATTGCGCCGTTACGTGGATAGTGACGCCTCGCAAACGCCGGATTGGGAAGTCAATCTGGGTGCTTTGAACACCGACGGCACGGTGACCGATATTGCCGTGGGCAGCAGCGGCAATGTCTATATTTCAGGACAAACCACCAACAGCGCCCTTTCGGGCAGCATCGTCAATGCCCATTCAGGGGGCAGCGACGGCTTTGTCACCCAAATTGTGGATTCGGGTGCATCCGCCGCCGTGGGCTGGACCACTTACGTGGGCAGTAGCAGTACAGACGCCGTCAACGGTATCGCGGTCAAGGCCTCTGCCGGGGCCGATGAAATCTATCTGACCGGCGCCACCCAGGGTGCGGTAGATGGTGGTGCCAATGCCAGCGTCCAAGATGCCTTCGTCATGAAATTGGATAATACCGGCACAGAGGCCTGGGCCAGCCAGGATCATGGTGCCGTTTCGCAAAGTGGTAATGGCATCGTTTTTGATAGCGCGGCAACATCCGTAATCAGCCGCCTTGGTCTGCCAACAGGCGAATTACCGATAGCACCGCCGGACGAAATTCTAAGCACGACAACTCTACGGCCGGGACAATATTTTTCGATCCGGGTTGATGGCGGGTCCACGAAACGTATTGAGATTGAGACCGATGATACCTTGGGTTTCCTATCCTATAAGATCAAGAAAGCCTTGGGCAATTTTGGCACATCCAACGTCATTAATAATCTCGATGACTCCGGCCTGAAGATTGAAGCGAAAAACGGCGCGGTGGTTGAAATCCTTGCCGGACCCGAGGGTTTTGATGCCCTCGCCGGCCTGGGCTTTGAGGAAGCGACGCTTTACGCTGCCCCCGAAGGTTTGGATGATGAGGAGGAAGAGAAGATCAAATCCTCTATCTTCGAACTTGGTCTGGTCGGGGATTTGTCATTGGAAACGCCGGCAAAAGCCGCCGAGGTTGGCGTACTGATTGATAGTGCCTTGCGGGAAGTGCGCAAAATGTTCCGTTATATCGCGATCGGGCCTGACGCTGATTTGGAACCACCAATTAGTCTTAAGGCCGCAGACAGGGAACGCCTGGCCCAGTTGCAAGGTGCCCTTGGTGCCATTACCTCCGTGGCATCTTCCATGAACCTAACCAATCAAATGCGGCTTCAGGGTCAGACCGGTGGCAGCACGCAGAATATGCTGAACATCGTTACCTAAAAAATCTTGACCGAGTTGGTGTCACCTTTGCGACCCAAGTGATCGGTTCAGTTTTTCTTTTTCCTAGTTTGTATCAGCATATTCTAGCGGAAACTTCGGGGCTGCGGGATCGGGGCTGCGGGGTTTGCATTGCGGGGATGGCCCCCATGACTGCCTTGACCCCGGCGGGCGAAAGGTTGCGCGGAACTATTGACGCCCCCGCCAATTCTAGGATCTTCGCGCAGACGATCCAATTCCACAGATAGATCGATCAGCTCTTCAGCCAGGACATGGATCACCATGCCTTCGCGTTCCACCCGGCCCCGTGCGCCCAACAACCGGGCGGACAGCACCACCCGGCGATAGGCCTCGAATACCGGGGGGCGCACAATGATATTGGCGACGGCCCCCTCATCCTCAATGGTGATAAAGATCACCCCTTGCGCGGTACCAGGCCGTTGCCGTACCAGGACCAGGCCCGCCACGGTGACCCGGTTGCCCGCCGACAGGTTCAGTAATTCTTCATTCTCGATAATGCCCCGCGCATCCAAGGCCGGGCGCAGCAGGCGCAAGGGATGATCCTTCAGGGACAGGCGCAGATTGCTGTAATCCTGCACCACCTGTTCGCCAATGGGCATATCCGGCAAGGCAACCTCGGCCTCCCTTGGTGCATCTATACTGGGGGGACGGATTTGGGCCGCGGCAAACAGGGGTAGCTCGGGCTGGTTCAAACGCTTGAGGGCCCATAACGCTGCCCGCCGGTCCAACCCGGTGGAGCGCCAGGCATCACCATCCGCCAATGTCTCCAACCCACCGGCCCCCAGGCCCGTGCGCCGCCATAAATCCTCCGGGCTGTCATAGCCCCCGCCCCGTGCCGCCATTAAAATATCAGCGGAGGCCTCCCGAAAACGGCGGATCTGCCGCAGGCCCAGACGTAAAGCGCCGTTATCTTCCAGGGTGCAATCCCAGTTCGAATAATTGACATCCACCGGGCGCACCTCTGCCCCATGTTCCCTGGCATCGCGGACAATCTGGGCCGGGGCATAGAACCCCATGGGTTGGCTGTTCAACAGGGCACAGGCAAAGACCGATGGATAATGATGTTTCATCCAGGCGGAGATATAGACCAGCAGCGCGAAGGAGGCGGCGTGGCTTTCCGGGAAGCCGTATTCGCCAAAACCTTCGATCTGTTTGAAACAACGTTCGGCAAAATCCCGCTCATAACCGCGCGCGGTCATCCCCTCGATCATCTTTTGGCGAAAGGTGTGGATGGTGCCGGTGTGGCGAAAGGTGGCCATGGCCCGGCGCAGACGGTCAGCCTCCGACGGCGTAAAGCCGGCAGCGACAATGGCGATACGCATGGCCTGTTCCTGAAACAGGGGTATACCCAGGGTCTTACCCAAAACCTGACGCAGATCATCAGAGGGGAAATCAACGCGTTCCTTCCCCGACCGCCGCCGCAGATAGGGGTGCACCATATCACCCTGAATTGGCCCGGGGCGGACGATGGCAACCTCGATCACCAGGTCATAGAAATTGCGCGGGCGCAGGCGGGGCAGCATGGTCATCTGGGCCCGGCTTTCAACCTGAAAGACACCAATACTATCGGCCCTACACAACATATCGTAAACGCCGGGGTCCTCCGCCGGGACGGTCGCCAAACTGAACCGCTTGCCATAATGGGCCGCGATCAGATCAAGGCCCTTGCGGATACAGGTCAGCATGCCCAGGGATAGCAAATCGATCTTCAGAATACCCAAGGCATCCAAATCATTCTTGTCCCATTCGATCACCGTACGATCCGCCATGGCCGCATTGGTGATCGGCACCACCTCTGACAAGGGGCCACGGGTGATAACGAAGCCACCCACATGTTGGGACAGATGACGGGGAAAGCCCTTCAACTCCCGGGCCAGGCGGATGGCCATGGCAACGGTGGGGTCATCAGGGTTCAGCCCGATCTCTCGCACCTTGTCGCCCTCCACCTCATCACCGCCCCAGCCCCAGACATTGTCCGCCAGGGCGCCGACCACATCCAGGGACAGGCCCAGGGCCTTACCGACCTCGCGGATCGCACTTTTCGACCGATAACTAATGACGGTGGCGGTCATACCTGCGCGGTGGCGGCCATATTTCTCATAGACATACTGGATCACCTCTTCGCGCCGCTCATGCTCAAAATCCACATCGATGTCAGGCGGCTCATCCCGCTCGGCCGAGATGAAGCGTTCGAACAAAAGATCCAGGCGGGCGGGGTCCACGGCTGTAATGCCAAGGCAGTAACAAACGGCGGAATTGGCGGCAGAGCCCCGGCCCTGACACAAAATATCCCGCTCGCGGGCAAAGCGGACAATGTCATGCACAGTCAAAAAATAGGGCGCGTATTCAAGCTCGCCAATCAGTTCCAACTCATGCCGCAACAGTTCAATCACCTCCTGGTCGATCACCGTGCCATAGCGTTCGTGCGCCCCGGCCCAGGTCAGGCGCGCAAGTTCCTCTTGCGCCGTGCGGCCTTTCGGTACCGGATCGGCAGGATATTCATAGGCCAATTCAGCAAGGGAAAAGCGGCAGCGGTCCGCCAGCTCCACCGTACGGGCCACCGCGTCCGGGTGATCAGCAAACAGGCGGGTCATTTCATCGCCGCTTTTCAAATGCCGTTCGGCATTGGCGTTAAGGTGAAAACCGGCCTCCGCCAAGGTGCAATGTTCACGGATACAAACCAGAACGTCTTGCAGGATCCGCCGTCCGGGCGTGTGATAATGCACATCGTTGGTCGCCACCAGGGGTGTGGCGGCAGCCTCTGCCAGCGCGGCCAGGTGGGCCAGACGGCGGCGGTCATCGCCGGAATAAAGATAATGCCCCGCCAGATAACAATGCCCCGGCCAAGTCTCACCCAGGCGATGGAGTTGCTCGATAAATGCCTGATCAGGTTCGGCGGGTGGCAGCACGACGAAAATCTGACCCTCATCATGGCCCAGAACATCATCCAGTTCCAACCAGCATTCCCCCTTTGGGGCCCGCCGCCGCCCTGTGGTCAGCAATTGCGACAGGCGGCCATAGGCGGCCCGGTCAGTTGGAAAACACAGCAAACTCAAACCACTTTGTAAATCCAGCCGCGCCCCCACCAACAGGCGAATACCGGCGGTCTTGGCCGCACTATGGGCCCGCACCACCCCGGCCAGACTGTTACGATCCGTGATGGCAATGGCTGTGAGGCCCAGGGCGGCAGCGCTGAT
>Ga0233439_10003589_pt1 | contig 15881 bp, 11 predicted proteins | sample SI_123_September_6_FD_182713 | JGI IMG/M metagenome (GOLD analysis project Ga0233439, IMG submission 182713) | Seawater microbial communities from Saanich Inlet, British Columbia, Canada - SI_123_September2016_100_MG | ecosystem: Environmental > Aquatic > Marine > Inlet | place: Canada: British... | reverse complement strand
GCAATAGCCTTGGCGACAGCTCGCAGGTCGCTGCGCAGATGAAGCTGCTGGTCAAGCAGTACGCCGGTGGCGCGCCCCTGGACACCAGCTTGGTCTGGTCGATGGAAGCAGGTCGCAAGACCGGTTTCCGCCGCGGCAAGGTCGAGTTGGCGGCTCCGGCGCGCGAGGGTTTTATTACCCTGACGCCGGGCGCACGTCTGATCGTCACGGCGCCGCTTGAGGGTCGGTCGAATTACGCCGACACCTTGGACTTGCACCTGCGTCAGATCGGATCGACGCATGACATCACCAACCAGGTCTACATCGGCGCCAACGACGTCGTGCTCGACACCATCAGCAGTAGTACTGATCTCGATCTGTCCGGCGTCAGCGGGACCTTCGTGGCCAGTGAGACGGTGACGGGCGGGACGAGTAGCGCCACTGGTACGGTCACGGTGGTCAATGGTACGGTGGTCAGTCTGTCCCCGGTCACCGGGACCTTCTCGGTCGCAGAAAGCGTTACTGGCGGCACCTCGAACGCAGCCGGCTCGATTGCCACGATTTCGGTCGGCAACGCGGTGCTCGGCGATTCGGTGCAGGTGGTCAGCGATGCCTTCGGTACCATTACACTGACCGAGATCCCGGCCGGTACCTACGAACTGACGGTGAAAGCCGACGGTTATATAAGCGGTCGGACCGACACCTTGGATCTGTTCAACGGGATGACGCTCAACCCGGATCCGACCTTTGGTTCGGATGTGCTGGGCAACCTGTCGCCGGCAACGCCGCTGGGCTTCTTGCGCGGTGGTGATGCCACGGGCGACAACCAGGTCGACATCGCCGATGCCAACCTGGTCTTCAGCATCTGGAACCAGACCCCGGCCGACGCGGGCTATGTCCGTGGCGCCGATGTCAACGCTGATGGTGTGGTCAACTCGATTGATCTCGGGTTCGTCACCGCCAACTTCGGCAACGACGGTTTCGGCGCCCCGCCTGTCTTCAAGCGGGTCACCGAGGCGGGCGACAACTCTGTTGCCGTCGTCGAGGTCAAGGGGGTCGAAGAAGTGGACGCCTGGTGGCCTGGACGGGTCTTCGAGGTGACGACTAGGGTCACCGGCATGAGCGATGTCATGGCCTACGATCTGGCGATCAGCTACGACCCGGACCGGGTCAAGCCGCTGTCGGGTGGTCAAGCCGTGTCGGAAGGGGATGTCTTCGCGGAGAACGCGCGTGGCACACTCTTCTTCCAGCGCGCTGAGCCGGGTCTGATCGAGGTGGCCGCCGGTCGTGTCGGTCGCGATATGACCGCCAGTGGTGACGCGGACCTGGTCACGGTACGCTTCGTGACGCTGGCCGACGATCCGGGTCTGATCGAGGTGGTTTCCGGTCAGTTGGTTAACAGCGCCTACCAAGGCGTGGACATGCGGGTGAAGAAGGCGCAGGCGTTGCCGCAGATCGCAGCCCTGCACCAGAACTTCCCGAACCCCTTCAACCCGTCGACGGAGATTCGCTTCGATATTCCGACTGCTCGGAACGTCAAGCTCAGGGTCTACAATCAGCTGGGCCAGACGGTCCGCACGCTGGTGCAGTCGCGGATGAAGGCGGGCACTTACCGGATCAAGTGGGACGGTAGGACCGAGGCTGGTCACGGTGTATCCTCAGGGGTATACTTCTACAGCTTGGAAGCGGGCCAGTACTCGCAGATCCGCAAGATGACCTTGGTGAAATAAAATCACCTTGGCATCCGTTTAAAAATGCGCCGCAGGGGGTCAAACCCCTGCGGCGCTTTTTTTATGTGTAGGAAAACTATTCCCCCCTTGTAGGCTGGGTAGGGGAATGGCAACGAGCGAGAACCCGCATGGGTTTATGCGTTATTGCGCATAAACCCATATTTTATTGATGTTTACAAAAGAAGCCCTTCGCGGTGTAGCATACTCAGGCACATATTTTGCTTAGTTTGTGGCTGTGAGCTTTTACTCTTCCCGGGAAAGAGTCCGCAGTATATGAAATTCAATACTAAAATAGTTCTGTTGTTGGCGCTGGTCGCCAGTGGTTTTTGCGAGTCAGTCGTCGCACAGACTCTGCGCCTGCGCGAACAGGGTAGCAATTCGAGGCGCGTCAGTGTGCAGGTGGGGCAGACGATTACCGTTGAGGTTTTTGGTGAATTGACGGGGGTTGAGGCCGCCGGCTTTTCGCTCTTTGTGACTGTGCCCGAGAATGCCTTCCAAGTCGTCGACCAGCGTCCTCCCGATTCCGATGGAGCCCAAATCGGGGTGCAGCCGTTTATACAGGGGCCGCTTTTTCAGGGGGCGGGCGAGCAGGCGAACGCGCTCATACCCGAAACCGAATCCATTGCCTCGACCTTTGTGGGCCAGCAGCTCGAATACGCCGTCGTCATCGGTGGCGCGGGAAATCGCGTGCGGACCGGCTCCGGTGTGTTGGCCACGTTCCAGTTGCTCTGTATTCAACCTATCGATAATGGCCAGATCAATATCGAAGACAATGCGGTCCTCGAGACGAGGCTGGTATTGTCCGACGGCATCAGCGAGCGGCGCTTTATCACGACCCAGGGCATGGAAATCTCGGTTACCGGGCTCGAATTGCGCGATATTCCCGATGTCATCCTGTTGCCGGGGCAGGCCGACAGTACGCAAATCGGCCGTTTGTCCGATTATGTGCAGGCGACCAGGCCGTCGATCAGTGCTGACTCGATTGAGTGGTCCTTCGAACCTTCCGATCTCGACAGTCTAATTATTGAAGTCGATCCCGTGACCAAGGCGGTCATTATTACGCCCCTGGAGGGGTGGTCGGGGCGGCAGCGGATCGTCTGGACGGCTACCGAACCTGCAAGCGCGGTGCGACCTGGAGCCCCGATTCTCTTTGCGACAGAAATTACAGAAATTGTAGTCAATAACCCGCCGATGTTTCTGGTTGAGCGCGGGCCCGACGGGGTGCGACGCGATACGGTGTCGTTTTTGGAAGACGCGTATTCTTTTCTGCCCGAGACGACGCCCAATTCGCGGAAAGCTTTTAATTACGGCGATCTTGATCTGATTATCGAAGACCCAGACGTCATCGATCCGCAGGACGAGTTGCGTTTTGCGGTCTTGAGCTTCGGCGGTTTCAATCGCGATGTACAATTGAGCGCCACGGTCGTGGGGGAGACGCACGAATTACTGATCTGGTCGGTTCGGGACTTTACGGGCGTGGACTCGTTGAGGGTGCTGGCGACCGACGGTTTGCGGGGTGGGACCGACACATTGATCGTGGTGGTCGAAGTGGCTCCGGTCCCCGATCCACCGATTTTTACATTAGACGTGGAAGAACGCCAACCGAAAATCACTAGGGGCGGGACCAAAACCTACTTGTTACCCGATATCGTCAACGATGTCGATACACCGGTTGACAGCCTTGTTTTTTCATGGATCGATGATCCAGGGGGGAATTTCACCGTCGATACGACGCGTACCGGCAATGGCCTGGAAATCAGTATAAAGGGGAAGGCGGACTTTTCAGGCGACGGGCGGATCTCGTTTTATGTGATCACTTCGGAGGGGCTTGACGACACGATGGCGCTGTTTTTTACCTCTTCCGAAGCGTTGCCGCCCTCGTTGATCCAGAATGAGATCAAAATTACGATTTCGCCGGGGGGCGATCCGCAACGGGAGCAACTCGACGGTTTCGTCAACGACCCGGACAACACGCACGACGAGTTGCAGTGGATCGTGCCGCCCGGGTCGAATAGCGATATCGGCATTGATGAGGTTCGGGAGCTTTCGGTCGGCGCGCCGCTGAAGTTTATCGGTTATGAAGAAGTGTTACTCACCGTGTCCGACCCCGGCGGCCAGGGCGATCAGCTCAAGTTGCGCATCTATTCCTCGGACGGCGATCCGGTCTCCGGTGGTTTGCCCGATTTCATTTTCGATCGCGGGGAGACCGACCGATCCATCGATCTCGACAGCTATTACCACGACTCGGACAACAGCGATAACGAAATGTTCTGGGAAAGGCTCAACACTTTCGACCAGAATAACCTTGAAGTCGATATCGATCCGATCACGCACGGCATTACGCTTTTTGTGCCGGAGACGGCGGCGTTCGGCACCGAGACCGTCGTGTTCCGCGTGACTTCGCCCGAGGGGACATCGGCCAACGACACGATGCTGGTGACCATTCGCTCGGGTGGGGGCGGCTCGCCATCGGACGATTTCAATTTGCGGGCCTTTCCGGAGGATATCCAGGTGCCGGTCGGGGCCATTACGGAGGTACTCAACTTAAACGATTTTGTACTGGCGTCGGGTGATTTTTCGATCGAGAGCTTGGCCTGGCGGGTTGAGATCATGTCCGGCAATAATTCGATCCCGAGCATACGGGAGGATAATACGGTAGCGGTATTTGGCTTCAGTTCGGGCACCGATACCTTGCTTTTTACCGCGCAAGACAGTCTCGGGCGAGCCCAGAGTAGCACGGCGGTGGTGAGGGTAGTCGGCGAGAACGAAGTCCTGCGCTTATTGTCGATTCCGGATATCCAATTTATTGCGCAACAGAATTTCAACGATTTACAGCTCAACGACTTCATCGAGGACAAGGTCACGCACCCGGACTCGGTGATAAGCTGGACCTATGAGCCGATCGGTGATCAGGGCTCGCTCTTCGTTCGAGTCAATACGGACAACACGGTCTTCGCCACGGCCGCCGATACGCTGGAGACCTTGGGGGTTTTTGTCGCGCGCAACAGCGAAGTGGGCATCGTCGGCCGGGACACGGTGCGGGTCATTGCGCTCGATCCCTCGTTGGCCAATCGTCAGTTGCAGGAGTTTCCGTCCGTGGTTTTTTCCGTGGGATCGGCGGATTCGACGGTCGCCCTCGACGAGTTTTTGCCCGTCGAGTTCCTCTCTGCTGACGGCACGGCGCTACAGGCGAATTGGATGGTGTCGGGACAGAGTATCACGCGCCCGGTGATCGATACGCAGGCGCCGCATCTGTTGCGGATAGAAAGCATCGGCGAGCGGGTCGGCGTGGATTCGCTGACGTTGACTGCGGATATCGGCGGCGGGTTCCGCGCGACGGGCACGATGGCCGTGACGGTCATCGAGGCGGTCGACGAGTCGACCCTAGACCTGCAAGTGGTGCCCAACCCGCTAGACGCCAGTTTTATCGACATTTTTGTTATCGCCCGCCGCGAGTTGGCCGGCACGCCGAATGTAATCCGCTCCTTTGAGACCATCGACAGCACCGTCGCAGTACGCCAGATCGAAGAAGATCTGGAGGGGCGTGGCGTGCTAATTTGGACCGGTGGAATACAGCTTAGGGCCGGGGCCAGCGGCATCGTTAATTTCGAGGCGCAAGCGTTTACTGCGTTGGGCACCAATGTCGGCGATACCGCTTCGGTGAAAATCGCTGCGGTGGTGGCGGGAAAAAGGGCGGTATTGGCCCATGGCGGTGCCGGTATAGACCTGGCGGCTGATGCCGTCGCCGGCGGGACGATGGTATTGCTGCAGGTCGCAGACGGACAAGCGGCAGCAGAATCTGAAAATGCGGAATTGTCCCTTGTGCACACGGTCGATATCTATCCTTTGGGGATGCGTCTCGACCGCCCCGGCCACCTTGCCTGGGATGGGACGAGGCAGGCTGGAGAAGGTATATACAAATATGAAAACGGTGCTTGGCGCTATCTTGGAGCCAGCGGCCAAAAGGTCGAGCTGACGCAATTGGGGCGCTATGGCATTCTGCGCGACGAGTTACCGCCGGAATTAACGATCGTCGCGCTGCCGGGGGCGGAGCAGAGCGAATTAGTGGGAGAAGCGGTTGACCTAGGCAGTGGCATCGATGATACGGCGCTGCGTCTTTGGGTGAACGATGAGGAGGCGAGTCTAACATTTGACGGCGAAACTTTCCGTTGGCAGGTACCGGAGAAACTGGCCGGGGTAGCATACCGACTCGAGATCAAGGTTCAGGACCGCGCCGGTAATGAAAGAGTGCAAAGGCTGGCAGTCGGGGGTTTCGTCCTACCGCAACGAGCACAGCTCCAAGCAAATTTTCCGAACCCTTTTAATCCGGAAACGACCATTCCCATGCTCGTAGCAGCTGGGCAGGGACCGGTGCGTTTGCTCATCTACAACGCCGCCGGGCAGCAGGTGCGGGTCTTACTGGATCGGCCGCTGTCGGCCGGGCACCATAAGATCTACTGGGATGGCCGGGACCAAGCCGGCCGGAAGATGGGGTCGGGTGTTTATCTCTATCGCATGGAAACCAATACTGTTGCGCAAACGCGCAGCATGACATTGTTGAAGTAAGAGGTGTATTGATGAAGCAATTTGTGAATATTGCGAAAGTGGCCATGCTGGCTTTCGCTTTTGCCGGTTGCGGCGGGGGCAGTGGCCTCGGACCGCAGGAGATACAGAAGCAGGAAAAAAAACTCCGTGACCGCCTACCGATTGACTGGGTCAACTACAATGCCGGGGATTATCAGGCGGCGATCGACTTTTTTGTTAAGACCCTAGATCAGGCCGAGACCTTCAAGGGGTCCGAAGCGATACTCAACGAAATAAAATCCGAAGCCCACAATGGCATCGCCTGGGCTTTTTTCCGCCAGCAGGACTTGGAAAGCTCTTGGAATTCTTTCCAGCAGGCCACGCGCTTGAATCGCCGCAACCCCGACGCGTGGGCAGGTTGGGCGGGGGTGGCGTTGGCGAGCGGGCGTTATAATGATGCGGCGCAATTTGCAATACAGGCTCTAGAGACCGACGCGCAGTACAACTCGGCCTTCAGAATCGACGAGGGTAATCGCGAGTTGGGGCACGACCGTTTCGATAGCCGCCATATCCGCCTGATGCTGGCCGAAGCCTATTTTCAAATGGGCCGCTATAGCGCGATTGACCGGGCCGACCCCAACAACGCCGCCGCCCAGGTGCGTTTACTCAAGGGATCCTTTGTTTTTCACGACCCCGGCCAGCTCGTACAGGAGATGAGCAAGGTGTCGCTCGAATTGCAACAGGAAACTACCGGCGGATTCTAAGATGAAGCGCTTTATTGTTTATATCGCGATAATTGTTGCACTGCTGGGCATCTACCAGGAGGCATTGGCACAGGATCTGAGCTTGCTACGCCGGCCCAGGAATGGTGCGATGAGCGCGCCGATGGGGCAGGGCTTGGATTTAGTGCACAGCGCCGAGCCGCTGGGCAAGGGGCGGTTTCGCTTGCGCGTTATGAACCGCTCTAATGCGATTACGGTGCCCGAATTCGGCGAGGGCAGCATTTATACCGGCGGATATGGCATCGGATATGGTCTCGGTGATGCGCTGGAGCTGAATTTCATGGTGCCCTTCCTGCTCGACTCGGCCGGTGGCCTCAACAAATACGGAACGGGTGACCCGATGCTTGGGATCAAGCTCTCGCGGCCGGGGAAGTTGCCGTCTAATTTTTATACCGGCTATCAGTTGCTGTTCGGTTTGCCGCTCGGTTATAAAGGCGAGCATGCGCTCGATTCGATCGGCGGGATTCGCACCTTTAGCAGCGAGTCGTTCGATGTCGGATTTCAAGGGTTGATGGATATCCACTTCAACCAAGTTTCGCTCTACCTGAATGGAGGGCTGTATCGCTCGGGTAATCTCGAGGTGCTTACGCAATTGGTCTATGGGGTCGGGTTAGAATTTGCCCGCCGTAATCGTTGGGTGAGTTTCAATGTTGAGTATCAGTCTCGGGTGGCTTTTACCCAAAAGGCGTGGGCGGCCGCCATTCTAAAGTTCGGCACGCGGATCAGTCTCTTTAGGGGGATTGAATTGGAGCTCAATAGAGAGTTCGGCCTGTTGGATCATCCGACGGATGCGTCATTTACTTTTGGGCTGCGGATGCACGGTTTTATGTCCGGTCGTCGCCGGCTGGCTTGGCGGCAGGAAGTCTACGAGCCGGTATTGCGGTCAAAAAGAATCTACGAGCCCTCACAGGTTTTGCGCCTGGCCATCGTCAATTTTGAGGGTTTTGAAGAATATGGCGCTGGTCAGCGTATTGTCGATAAAATTAAAACCCGCCTCGAACCGCACGATAGTTTGCAGGTCGTAGACATTATGCGCTACGCCGACGTGCCGAACAAAGGCTTTCTCAAGCCGCGCGAAGCTCTTGAGCTGGCGATGAAACTGGGGGTCGATATCGTCGTCACCGGTGCGGTATCTAAGTTCGATGTCGACCGTTTCGCGGGATTGAATGTGCCATATCTCGTTAAATTACCCGAAGCCCAAGTGGAAGTCGGCCTGCGTTTCCGGGTATTGGAATTCGACAGCACTAAGACCGAAATGAAGGCGCATAATCAAGAGGTGAGGGGGATGGGCAAAATGCGTAAGGGAGTGCGTCTGCTCTCAGGAGACAGGCGCGATATAACTTCCAGTGCCTCGGCGGTAGAGTTGGAAGGGGTGCAGGAACAAGCGCTCGATGACTTGGTGGGGAATATGCTGGCGGCGATGGCGGGGCAATTCTCTTGGGTGCCACCGGACTTTCTGCCATGAGACTATTTGTACTATGGGGCCAACGCTGCGTGGCGATGGCGATTATTGCACTCTGGGTAGGCAGTTGCGCTTTTTCGGTCGCGCCAACCAGCTCGTCACAGAGCACGCTGACATTGGAACTGTCGGCCTTTCCCGATCGAATATCGGTCGAAGACAGTACTGCCCAGGCAGAAATCTGGGCTACGGTCAAGCAGGGCAATAAACCGGTTCGCGACAGCACCGTGGTGGTCTTTGCGACCACGGTGGGGCAAATCACCGCCGCGACGATTACCCTCGATGGGCTGGCCGTGGCGTTATTGACCAGCCCAGGCGACGGCCGGCCGCGTCAGGCTTCGATCATCGCTCAGGCGCTCACCGTGCGTGATACGCTCGATATAAATTTTATCTTCGTGGATCAATAAGTAGTAAGCACCGTTTATCAGCTTGACATAAACCCTGTATAATCAGTATTATTGGCTCAAATTACCCCCGCTAGCAATACGGGGTCTCCCCGGACCCCGATGCGATTTGATTTAGAGCTCAGCCATGCCCGCCTCAAGTGACCAGATAGGGTTCGATTTTGGCGAAGAGAGTCGGCCTGCAGCCAGCGACGACATTTCAACGCGCTGCGCCCACTGCCGCGACAAGATTGTCGTCCCCGCCTGGTATATCGGGCAGACGCAACTGCATTTTTGCGATGCGACCTGCCGACAAGCCTGGACCGAGGCCGAACCTTCATTTGAAGTGAAGTTTGGCAACGCTTCCAAGCGGCGGGGCGCCAACGGGAAAATCCAGGCGCGCGAGCGCGATAGTTTTGCCTGTCAGGTTTGCGGCGTCAGCGAAGAAGCGTTGGGTCGTCAGCTCGACGTGCACCACAAAATCCCCTATCGCAGCTTCCCCTCCCATCTGGAGGCGAATAAGTTGGAGAATCTGGTTTCGGTGTGCCCTTCATGTCACGCCAAATTGGAAGCCGAGCTGCGTCGAGAACTTCCCCTTTTTAAAAAAACCTGAATATCTTGCCCTGTTGTGGGCCTATTAAATGACGGATTCCGCAGTCGACTTTAGCGTTATTATCCCGGCCTATAACGAGGCGGGGACCATTGCACCGGTGCTCGAGCGTCTAACGGCGCATCTTGCGACGATGGGGAAGGTTTACGAGGTCCTCGTCGTCTCGGATGGTGCGACCGATACCACGGCCGACGAGGTGCGGGCGGTGGGCGGTGCTGTGCGTTTGATCGAACATCCTTACAATATCGGCAACGGCGCAGCGGTAAAAACCGGCATCCGCCATGCCCGGGGGGCCGTAGTGGTCTTTATGGATGCCGACGGTCAACATGCGCCCGAAGATCTAGAGCGCTTGCTGGCCGATTGCGATCGCTATGATATGGTGGTCGGGGCGCGTGGACCGGAGTCACACGCGGGTTGGCACCGGCGACTGGCCAATGGCATGTACGACTTTCTCGCCAGTTATGTAACCGGACAACAGGTCGAGGATTTGACCTCCGGTTTTCGCGCGATGCGCCGCGATGTCGCCCGGCGTTTTATTAGCCTGTTGCCCAATCGCTATTCCTATCCGACAACGATCACGCTTTGTTTTATGCGCGCGGGGTTCAGTGTCAAGTACACTCGGATAAAAGCCGCTGAGCGCCAGGGGGGGAAAAGCGGTATCCGGCTAATTTCGGATGGCACCGAATTTCTGTTGATCATCAGCAAAATATGTATGCTTTTTTCTCCACTTAAGATATTTCTCCCCGTTAGCTTCTATTTGCTGCTGATGGGTATCGGCTATTATGGCTATACCTTTCTGACCGCCCACCGCTTTACCAATATGTCGATGTTGCTCTTCACCACATCGGTTATCGTCTTTATGATGGGTTTGATCGCCGAGCAGATCGCGCAGATGCGTTTTGAGCGGAGCGAAGATGGCTGAGGCCTTACGCATTTGCTTTTTCGGCACTTATGTCACAGATGAGGGATACCCCGTCAACCAAGTGTTGCTCAATGGTTTAGGGTCTGCGGGGGCTGAGGTGTTCGAATGCCGTGAAACGCTTTGGCGAGGATTCTTACACGAGGCTTTTGCCGGTGGGGGCGTCGGGACATTTTTGGCGCTGGCGCTACGGGCGACGGGGGTATATGCGCGATTGGTCTGGCGCTATTTATGGGTCGGTTCACACCAAGTCGTCGTCGTCGGTTATCCCGGCTACTTCGATATAATCTTGGCGCGGCTGCTCAATCTCTTTCGCCGCCGTCTACTGGTGCTGGTGTCCTTTATTTCGCTCTACGATACCATTGTGTTGGACCGCGGGCAGGCAAAAGAAAAATCGTGGAAGGCAAAATTGCTCTACCAGATCGACCGTTGGGCCTTTCGTTGCGCTGATATGGTCTTGGTCGATACCTGGGAAGTGGCCGAATATTTCTCCCGCGTTTTCTCCCTGCCGCCCGAAAAATTCCACCGCAGCATGGTTGGCAATGTCTTTGATCGCTTTGAGCCTGCTGCGCCGCCTGGGCGGCCGCCGCTTCGCGTACTTTTCTTCGGGACCTATGTGCCATTACACGGTATTGAACATATCGTCGCCGCGGCCGATTTGCTGCGCGAGGAGGATTTCGATTTTACCCTCGTCGGCCGTGGGCAGCTCTATGCGTCGGTGCAGGAAGAAGCCGAGCGGTTGCAGTTAAAGCGGGTGCATTTTATTGACGATTGGATGAATACGGAGGCTTTGGTCGAACGCATACACAAGGCGGATATATGCTTGGGGATCTTTGGCACCACGCCGAAGGCCGGCCGGGTGATTCCCTACAAGGTTTTCGGTTCGTTGGCGCTGAGGCGGCCGGTGGTCACCCGCGATTCTCCCGCCGCGCGCGAAATGCTTGTCGACGGTGAGTCGGCGCTTTTGTGCGCGGCCGGCAGCGGCGCTGCCCTGGCGGCCGCGCTGCGGCGGTTGCGCGACGAAAAGGGCTTGGCCGAGCAGGTGGCACAGGCGGGTTATGACCGCTACCGGGAATGCGGTTCGGCGTCGGCGATCGGTCGGGACCTGCTGCGGGAATTGGTTGTGCGTTGTGGTCGCTGAGGCCGGGGTAGCTCCGACGCATTGGGGCGAGTGCGAGATTCGAGGACCGGTGCATCTTTTTCGAGAACGCTTGCTTTTGCGGCTGTTTCGCCGCTTGTTGCCCGCCGGCAAGGTGTTGGACGCCGGTTGTGGTAGCGGCAGTCTGGCGTTGGATTTGTGTCGAGCCGGTTATGCGGTCGAAGCCGTCGAGGATTCGGCGGAATTTGCCGCATTGGTCGGGGTCAAAGCGCAGAGGTTTGGGGTGGCTGACCGCTTGCGGGTGCAGCGCGCTTCGGTGACCGATCTGCCATTTGCGAATGGGAGTTTTGCGGGTTTGCTTTGCGGCGAAGTGTTGGAACATGTCGTGCCTGAAGCCGGTGGCGATCAAGCGGCGGTGCGCGAATTCCATCGGGTACTGCAACCGGGGGGCATCTGCGTGGCCAGCGTGCCACTGAATCCGCGCTTGTGGGACCATACGGACGAATGGGCACGGCACGTTAAGCGCTACCAGCGCAGCGAGTTTATCGATCTTTTTGCCAGCGCGGGCTTTGTTGTCGAAAGGGTGCGAGTCTGGGGTTTCCCTTTAGGGCGGCTTTACCACCGGTTGCTCTTTGCTCCTTGGCTCGCCCGCACTGCTGGGCAGGACCTTATAAGTCGCGAAGCTCGGGCAGATACCCGTGCGGGCCGTAGTCGGATATTGGCCGAAGCAGTGGCGTTGTTCTTGCGTTTTGATGAACTCTTTGCACGTTTCGCCTGGGGTAGGGGCATAGTCCTCTGTGCCAGGCGGGTAGATTAAGGGGGGATATGGTCGGTATCGGCGTGGTCGGGGCAGGATATTGGGGTCCCAACCTGATACGCAATTTTGCAGCGATAAGCGCGGCGCAAATGGTGGCCGTGGCGGATCGGGATCGCGGGCGACTCGAGCATATCGCTGCGCAGTTTCCCGGGGTTGAACTGGTCGAAGGCTTGGATAATCTGTTGTCTGATGAGCGGATTCAGGGCATTGCCTTGGCTACACCGGCCGATTCGCACTTCCCGTTGGCCAAACGCGTGTTAGAAGCCGGCAAGGGGGTCTTCGTCGAAAAACCGCTCGCACGCAGCGTGGCCGAATGCGAGGAACTGATCGACTTGGCCGAGGCTAAGGGCCAGGTGCTGATGGTGGGGCACACCTTCGAATACAACGCCGCAGTGCAATATGTCGAAGACTGTATCGATCGGCAGGAGTTGGGCGAGGTCTATTATATCTATTCGCAGCGCCTGAACCTCGGTGTAGTGCGCCGGGACGTCAACGCGCTGTGGAACCTGGCCCCGCACGATATCTCGATTGCCTTGCGCTGGCTCAAGCAGATGCCGGTAAAGGTCGACGCCCGTGGCTACACCTATTTGCAGGAAGGCGTTGAGGATGTTGTCTATCTCAATATGCAGTTCGCTGACGGGGTTGCGGTCCATATTCACGTCAGTTGGTTGGATCCAGGCAAGGTCCGGCGTACGACGGTCGTCGGCAGCGAAAAGATGATCGTCTACGACGACGCCAGCACCGAGGCCAAGATCCAGCTTTTCGATAAGGGGATTGACCGCCAGGGCAAGGAAGGGTCGTTGGGCGACTTCGATTCCTTCGGCAAATTTCAATTGATCCAGCGGGCCGGCGACGTGTTGATTCCCCGTATCGATTTCGCCGAGCCGCTCAGGGTAGAGTGCGAGCACTTCGCCGAATGTGTGGGCGAGGGGCGAAGACCGATAACCGATGGCGCGAACGGATTGCGCGTGGTCAAAATCCTCGAAGCAGCGACCCGTTCGCTTGCCGAGGACGGATTGAGTGTGCGGATCCCATGAGAGAGAGGACGCGAAAAAGTGTATAAAGGAAAAAAAATCGCGCTAGTTATCCCGGCGCACAACGAAGAGCGGCTGATGGGCGCGACCCTAGATGGGGTCCCTGAAACGATCGACCGTGTTTATGTCGTCGATGACGCCAGCCAGGACCAGACGGCGGATATCGTGCGAAAATACGCCGCAATCGACCCGCGTGTCGAATTAATCCAACACGAAAAAAACAAAGGTGTTGGGGCTGCGATCATCACGGGTTACCTACAGGCAAGCGCTGACGACTACGATATTTCGGTCGTCGTCGGCGGCGACAACCAGATGCCGCTTGAAGTCGTCGAGGATTTTCTCGAACCCATAGTCAACGGCGAAATCGACTACACTAAAGGCAATCGCTTCCTGATGCCCGCGGTCGGATTAGAGGGAATGCCTTGGACTCGTTTTATCGGCAACGCCATTCTATCCATTATGACTAAAATGGCCTCGGGCTATTACAAGATATACGACGTGGTCGATGGTTATACCGCGATTAGCAAGCGGGCGATCGACCTGATCGATTGGGGCAAGGCCTGGAAGGGCTACGGCTATCCGATGGATTTTCTCGTGCGGCTCAACGCCATGGGGTTAAAGGTCAAGGATGTGCCGCGCCGGGCGATTTATCTCGAAGGCGAAAAGCAGTCGCAGATCAAGGGCATGGATTATGCCATTAAAGTGGCGCCGATGATGGTGCGCGACTTTTTTTGGCGGCTGTTCAGTAAGTATCTGATACGCGATTTTCATCCGCTGTTTTTTTTCTATCTGTTTGGTTTTATTTTCCTGCCTTTGGGGGTGTTGTACGGAGGTTTCTTGGTCTACCAGCAGTCGACCGGCGCGGGCGTCACCGGGCCGCGGTCTGTGGTCTGCGCGCTGATGATCATCATGGGGATCCAATTCATGCTCTTCGCGATGCTCTATGATATGCAGGAGAGTGAATGAAGAATTTCAAGGTCTGCATGCTGACGACGGGTTTTCCCCGTTTCCAGGGCGACCTTTTCGGCACCTTCGTATTGGAGTTGGCAAGGGAGTTGGCGGCAAAAGGCATCGGCGTCGATGTACTCGCCCCGCACGAGGTGGGTTTGGCGCGAAACGAGCATTTTGGCCGAGTCGGGGTTTTTCGCTTCCGCTATTTTTTTCCGACGACCCGGCAGGCGGTTGCCTATGGCGGCGGCATCCCCAGCAATATCCGCAGTAGTTGGGCTGCCAGGCTGCAAGTGCCCTTTTTCCTGCTGGGTTTTTGTTGCGGGGCTTTGTTGCAGGTTCGACGCGGCGATGTAGTGCATTGCCATTGGACCATCTCGGGCCTGGTGGCCTATGTGGCGACTAGGTTGTGGCGGCGGCCGCTAGTATTGAGCGTGCGCGGCAGCGATATCCACTTGGTTGAGCACGGGCTGATGGCGAAACTGCATCGCAAGATCTATGGGTGGATGGATGTTGTCGTCGCAGTCAGCGAGGACATTGCGGAAAAACTTGCAACCGTCGGCGTGCCCCGTGATAAAGTCCGGGTCGTGCACAATGGCGTCGACCATCGTTTTCGTCCCGGTGACCGCCTGGCCGTCCGGCGTCGGCTCGATCTGCCGGCGGGGGATTTCATCGCGCTCTTTGTCGGACTCCTCATACCAATCAAAGGCTTGGATATACTCGTCGAGGCCTTGGCCAAATCGCAGACCGGCGAGCTATTGTGCCTGCTCGTTGGCGATGGCCCGCTCGTTTCCCAGTTACAGCGGCAGGCCACCTGTTTGGGGGTGGGGGATCGTTTGCGTTTTGTCGGACGCCAGCCCTCGGACGAGATTCCCGACTGGATGGCCGCGGCCGATGTATTGGTATTGCCGAGCCGCTCAGAAGGGCGGCCCAATGTGGTCTTGGAGGCTCAGGCCTGCGGGATCCCGGTGGTGGCGACCGCCGTCGGTGGCACGCCCGAGTTGGTACGAGACGGGGAAACCGGCCTACTGATCGAGCCCGATAATTCGCAAGCCCTGGCCGCGGCGATCGACCGTTTGCGGTCGGATGATGCCTTGCGCGACCGCTTGGTCGAGGCCGGGCGCGCACAAGCGGAGCGATTGACCTGGTCGGCGAGCGCCGAACAGATGGCGGAGATTTATCGCGACCTGCTGGAGGCGGCCTGAGATGTGCGGTATCGCCGGCAGTATCAATCGCGAGCGGGAGCGCCCCGTCGAAGAGGGGTTGTTGCGCCGGATGTGTGACGCGATAGAGCACCGCGGCCCCGACGACGAGGGGTATTATCGCGACGGGCCGGTTGGTTTGTGCATGCGGCGTTTGCAGGTTATCGATCTGGCCGGCGGTCAGCAGCCGATGAGCAATGAAGATGGCTCGTTGCGGCTCGTCTTCAACGGCGAGATTTACAACTATCGCCAATTGCGCCAGGAGCTAACGGGGCGCGGCCATATTTTCAAAACAAACTCCGATACCGAGACGATTCTGCATCTCTACGAAGAAAAAGGTGTCGATTGCGTCGACGATTTACGGGGGATGTTCGCCTTCGCGCTTTGGGATACGC
>Ga0233439_10003587_pt1 | contig 15891 bp, 17 predicted proteins | sample SI_123_September_6_FD_182713 | JGI IMG/M metagenome (GOLD analysis project Ga0233439, IMG submission 182713) | Seawater microbial communities from Saanich Inlet, British Columbia, Canada - SI_123_September2016_100_MG | ecosystem: Environmental > Aquatic > Marine > Inlet | place: Canada: British... | reverse complement strand
AGATCGTCGTTGCGGTCGGGCTTGCCAGAGAGTGGCTGGAAAAACTCTGAGAGACGAAAGTTTTCCCCTCTCGATCACTTCATACGATTGAAAGCGATTTTAACCACCATATCTTTTTTTCCATCTTTGAAACTGGTCCAGGTGTGGGTCATTTGGTCATCCCCTTCAAACTGGATTGCGGCGGAGTGAATGTGGTTCTCGCTGGCGACATCGATTTCATTATCAGAAGAAAGGTCCATCGTCATTTTGTTGTTGTCCATCCTCTGTAAAACCAGTTTAGGCTGGTTATGCTCGGCGCAATAATGGGTCATGGTCAATTGTTTATTTTTGTTGTCATGCCAGACCGACACCATCTCATGCGGAGTGCCTTCATGAAAGGTTTCGACCAATGCGCTTCCGGCGGCGGTCAATTTGTAGCTGGCCTTCATCTTCATGTTTTTCTCGCCCATGTCCATAGCCCCTTCCCAACTCCCTACCAGAAGTTTCATACGCTCGAAGGCTTTTGATCCGACATAGGGTTTGTGTCCCTCGTCTGCAATGGCTGAAAAAGAGCCCACGAACAAAAAGCACAGCATACCAACAAATATAAATAGAGCCTTATTCATTTCGAATTTCTCCATATCAGGTTTTTTTAATTTTTCGAGTTTATCATTTTAAGGCTCCTCAGGACGAAAAAAGTTTTTCATTTTGGAAAGAGGCTTACGGCACACGAGGGGAGGACGGTGGTTTAGCAGAGTGTGTTGATATTGCGTGCTGAAATTATTCGCAGATATCTTCATCCCAGATGCGGATCAGTTCCTGCTGATTGTCAGCGGGTTTTTTCTTTACCGATTCTTTTCGCACCTTTTTGTTTTTCGCTGGCTCTCGCTTTGGCGGGGCCTTCTTTTTGGCTGGTTTCGTCATTATGTTTTATTTTGTAAATATATAAACCCATACCCCTATAAAAGCAATGATGCTGGCAAGCAAGAATTTAAATAGGCGGTCAAAAACACCATGTTTGCCTTCCACATCTCTTCTTTGCTGGGTTCTTCGGTCCTTTACCTTCCTGACTTCTTGTTTTTTAAATTCGCCCATACCTCCTCCTGGAAAACGTTTCACAGCCTGTCTTGGTTTTCATAACCTGAATCCATAATACAAATTTCATTTAAAACTCCAGAGAACCAGTCGTAAATCATTTTCAGATGGTCAATACTTCCAATGGATAAGTATGTACTGAAAACAAGGGCGTTTGGGGTTAGCTCCAAAGACAATCTCCTTTGATTGAGCATAAATTCCCGCACATGGGGTTTTGAGAACAGATTCTTGATTTTTTTTTCATCACTTCCTCTAATCAAAAACATATCGTCAAAATCTGACTGCCCGACTTCAATTTCTTTTAAACGACCAAAAGCTTTCTTTATTTTATCTCCTGAACTTTCAGGAAGAATCTTAAACATAAACACATCATGATTCTTAAAAGAAATTTTTAATTTGAAGGTGTTAGACATTATAAACCCATCCCTCCTAGACCTGTGGGGTTTATATAGAGACTAGGCCCCGGATTATCAGGGTCCAACGGGTCATTGCCTATAGATAGATTCAATTTCCAATTATCGTATTGCACCTCTACATTGGATTTTTGACTTTCCAAAGGGGGGAATCGGAACTCGCCCTCAAGCTCGGCAACTAATTGTTGCCATAAGGCGTCCTTACTTTTCATAAACGGTTTTTTAAATTCGCTCATACCTGAATTCCCCTACCTAAAACCAAACCCTAACTTTATTTTTCATCATACCGGAAATTTGACAAAACCTGTCTGAAATCAAAAACAAAAAGGAGGGGCTTACCCCTCCTACCCTCCGGGGCATGAATGAAAATGTTAGAACAGGTTCATGAAGATTATGGTGTGGGATATAACATACCCTCGCCAGGGGGCCACTGGGTGGGGGAGGATCAAGCCCTTCTCAATTGCATTTTTCGTCTTGAGAAGATAGCCTTCAAATTATCTTTGAACAAAGCGTTTCGGTTAAGCGTTGATTTAAAACTTGGTTTAAGTAGAACAAAACAGGTCGTATCTGTTTTTGCTGTGACAGTAGCGGTTCGCCGGGAATTTGAAACCAGTACACTTTCACCGAAAAAGTCTCCCGCCTTTAGGATGGCTACTTTTTTTTCCCAGAAGAACCATTTTCTCACTGATACCTCTACCAAACCCTCCTGAACGATGAAAAACAAGTTCGCAGACTCTCCCTGATTGACCAGGGTCGTCCCGGCTCTAAATTCAAAACCTTTCATCTGCGAAACCATTTTCATCAGTTCTGCATTGGAAAGAACTGAAAATACCCTGATTTTTCTGATTTGTCCTATAAACCAGGTTAAATCTGTTTTAGCTAATGCCTTCATATTTGATTTCATGTTTCACCTGCTTTATACCCAACGGTTCATAACTTTACTAGCTTGGGGCGGGTCATCCGCTTGTGGTGCCAACTTCTTCGGCCTCACATAAAAGGATTAAATAGCAATTTGTATGCCAAGGCGAAACACGAAGCGGTCGCAGGACTATAAAGCCTTGATAATAAACCTTAATTTTAATAATCGAGGATGAACAGGCAGGTCAAGAGGTTGGGGATTAAATTTACAAAAAAGTAGCCAAACTGTATGAAATATCAATGATCCCTGACAGGCAAAAAAAAGGCCTGGCTAATAAGCCAGGCCTGATAATGCAAGGGGGGTTAGTCGCGGTAGGCGACCCCATGAGTTTCACCATCAGTATCGATTTTTGTGATGACACTTAAATCGGCGGCTGAGACCACGGCCAGCTTGTTTTCATCCCGAATCGCCACGTAGACGGTTTTGCCATCTGAGCTGATATCCAACATATCCGGACGTTGGCCCAATGCCATGGTTTTCGTGATCTTTAGGCTAGCGGTATCAATCATCGCAATCTGGCCCAATTTTCTTTGACCCACGTAGACCGTTTTTCCATCTGGACTGTGGACCAGGCCATGCGGTTCGCCCGGCACATCGATGGAAGTTTGTAATGCGCCAGTGCGGGAGTTTAGCAATAACAGTTTATTGTCTTCTGGAGCTGTGAGCCAGAACTGACCCCAGTTATTTACCGGTTTTATGGCCATAGCCCCTTTCGCGCCTCTGCGGGTTCCGGTAATTTTTTTGGACTTCACATCTATCACCGAAATATTCGCGGCCCCGGCGTTGACGACATACAACGTTTCGCCATCGTAAGAGAACACAGCCGTGATGGCTTTCTTACCCGTAGCCATGGTGTGGACGGCTTTCCTTGAGGCAACATCAATAAAGGTGATATTTCCTGCACCCACATTACAGGCGACAGCAAGCTTTCCATCGGGGGAGACCGCTACATCATGGGCTTTGGTATCTGTCACCACATCAGCCAGAATCTCTTTCGACAGAGTGTCTATGATAGTGATGCTGTTGGTTCCCAAATTAGCGATGAAGGCCAGTTTCCCATCGGGACTAAATGTAACGTTATGCGCCCCGGCACCTGTAGCGATAGTCTTTACCACTTTATTGGATCCGGTATCTATAACCTGGACATTGGCACCCTTCATATTAGCGACCCAGACTTCTCCAGCCAGGCTCTCGCTAACGGGCAATGACATTAATAAAGCTATGAAAACCACAAGCCATGACTGCCGCATTAACTGACAAGTATTCTTCAACTTTTTACTGATGGAAGAAATAGTTATATCGCCACACATATTTAGCCTCCGGGGAAAATAAATGGTGAATGAGTTTCAGTACGAATTAAATCGTATTGCTTGCTTATTAGAGGTAGGGGGAGGCAATTAGGATTCAAACAGTCTGGGAAAAGGGGACCTTTGGGGAGGAAAGACGGAGGCCAGTCGCTTTCGGGCTAGTGGGTGTTCAAATTTTGTCCGCCACGGAGTTTATTGAGAACTGCTGACATGTGGTCATAACCCATCTGGCTTTGCAAATCGGAAAAGGTGTCGCGGGCTCGCGTATACCAGGCAATGGCTTCAGGAATATTTTCCTCCGTTTTCCAGTAATAACGGCCCAAATTTTCAAACAATAGTGCCTGATTCTTACTTGGAGCCCCATCCTTCACCAGTTCCACCCCTTTTTTGTACCAGGTTCCGGCCGATGCCTTATCGCCTTGTTCCATCAATAAATCTCCGGCATGACCCATGGCCCGGGCTTCTCCCAGCGGATTTTTTATGCGGTGGTGGTATTCGATGGCAAGAATGTATTGCTCTTCAGCTTGCTTAATATTTCTACGGAATTTGTAGAGGTCGCCGATAGATTCGTAGACTTTGGCGGCCTTTTTCAACTGGTTTTCTTTTTCGAAAACGGCAATAGCCTTGCCATAATTCTCGATGGCCTTGTCAAATTCATGGTAGAAAAAATCCTCCGAAGCCAGTTGCAAATATCGACTCGCTTCATCTTTGGCATCTATAGGAGAAGTGATAGATTTTTCTTGCTGATTTTTTATTTTTTCTTCTTTTTTGGCATGTGGCAGGAGCCAGACGGAGTACCCCATCCCCAGAGTCAAGGCAAAGATAAGGAAATATTTCAACGCCGGTTTAAAAAAAGAGTTCATTCGAAACTTAATCCGATGATAAAAGAGAACGCCAATATTATCAGGTTAACATGAATGGAATTGAAATAGGTAATGGGGACCTGATTTCAGGGAAAATCAGGTATCTAGATAGGAGGTGCGCAAATTAATGCTCTAAACTCTCAACCGTTGGCTGTAGCATAACTTGATGAATCTTATCATCAAACATCTGGGCATTAAAAGGTTTGACCAGATAATGGCGAACACCCAGAGCCAACGCATCTTCGACTTTAGAGGAATCATCTTCTAGGGTTATCATCATGAAGGGGGTATCTTTCAACATTTTATCGTTCTGAATACTGCAGAATAATTCCAACCCGTTCAATCTGGGCATATACCGATCCGCAATCACCAGTTGCATTTTTCCGGAACGCAAAATCTCCAAAGCCTGCTCACCATCGCTGGCTTCAAAAATATTTTTAACCCTCAAACGAGTCAAATGGTGCCTGATGATTCCCCGCGCAAACTGGTCATCATCTACAATCAGAATACTGGATGTGGAAAACATAGCATCTCTCCCCTTATGCGAACTGAGTTACTATTAGTTGTTTGAAAAGATTGGCGTAATCTTATCACAAATATCCAGAAAGGAAAGACAAATATCTCTGTTGCGATATTTCGAGGGGTCTAACTATCGATTTGACAGTGTTTTTGCGACAATTTTTTCGCGCATTTTTAGATCTCTAAATTACCTTATTTTGACTATTGGAGATTGCCCCGGATGAGTATAAAATACAACGGCCTATCGTATTGTTCTACCCAGTGAGCAAAAATATCTCTCTTATTCAAGGAAATAGGATGCCTGTTTTTGAAGGAATTTTTTCCCGGCTGGGGTTTTTAAAACCCAAGACCATCGACCTGCATTCCTGAAAAATGCTCTATCCAAAAACCAAGCTAGCAGAATAGGATTAACTTCTTGTTGAATATATTTTCAAACACCTACCGCAAATGGGTGATCGAAAAACCCTTTGCAAGCCTGATCGTGGTTTTTCTGGTTGTGGGTTATTTTTCATATCATATTCCAAGTTTTAAACTTGACGCTTCTGCCGAATCCCTCGTTTTGGAAAACGATAACTCCCTGCAATATTACCGGAAGATCAGCAAGTCCTACGGCTCCGATGATTTCCTTATAATCACTTACGCTCCGTTCAAGGATTTGATGTCCGATGAAGTCCTTGCAGATTTAAGATTGATGAGTGATGAGCTTACCAGCCTGGACCGGGTTCACTCTATAGACAGCATTCTGAATGTTCCTTTGCTGAACAGTCCACGTGTGGAAATATCCAAACTGGCTACTGATATTCGCACTCTGGAGACCCCCGGCATAGACCGGGAACTGGCCCGTATTGAATTCCTTGAAAGTCCTATTTACAAAAACCTGCTGTTGAGTCCTGATGGAAAAATCACCATCATTCGAATCAATTTCAAACGTGATGAGAAATATTTTTCCCTGATGTATCGACGCAACGACCTGCGCGACAAAAAAAAGGAGTCCGGCCTCAATAAAAAGGAAGAAGCATTATTCATCAAAGCCCGTAAGGAATTCCTCGATTACCATGCCACAGTTCTCGATGAAGAAGACCAACTCATTAAAACTGTTCGAGATATTATGGATCGGCACCGTGATCGGGCCGAGATGTTCCTCGGCGGCGTTCCCATGATCACAACAGATATGATCGGTTTTATCGAACACGATTTGGAAACATTTGGATTAGGGGTGCTGGCCTTCCTGACCCTGATGCTCAGTCTATTCTTTAAAAAGCTTCGTTGGGTGGCCTTACCCATGGGTTGCTGTATCATCACCGTCCTGGTAATGGTAGGGTTTTTGGGATTGATGGATTGGAGAGTAACGGTGATCTCATCCAATTTCGTTTCAATTCTACTTATTATCACCATGTCGCTGACCATCCACTTGATTGTGCGTTACCGGGATATCAACGACAGCAACCCCGGCCAAAACCAGAAGGAGCTGGTTTGGGAAACAATCCGACTCATGGCTCAGCCATGTTTTTATACCGCAATCACCACCATTGTTGCTTTTATCTCCCTCATTATCAGCGGTATCCGTCCGGTCATTGATTTCGGTTGGATCATGACCCTGGGAATCGCTCTGGCATTCGGACTAAACTTCATTTTTTTTCCTGCGGCACTGACTTTATTGGAGGCGGAGCCTCCTGGTTTCGCGAAGGACAGTACCCGTCGTGTCACCCTGGCTATTGCGGCATTCACCCACCGGTATCGCAATGCCATATTGTATGGCTCGCTCCTGCTCGCAGTAGTGAGTGCTATCGGGGTTTCTAAATTGGAGGTGGAAAACCGTTTCATCGACCATTTCAAAAGCAACACCGAAATTTATCGCGGAATGGAAGTGATAGACCAACAGTTGGGAGGAACAACTCCTCTTGACATCGTTATGAATCCAGACCAGAAGTATTTTGATTATCTCAAAGAAACTAATGAGAAGAAAAACGAGAAGGAAGCTTTTGATGACCCCTTCGCTGAAGCGTCAGAGGAGGTCGAATTAAATTATTGGTTCAACTCCAATATGCTTGACCGGGTAGAAAAAATTCATGACTATCTTGATAGCCTGCCAGAAGTAGGAAAAGTCCAGTCCATATCTACCTTGATTAAAGTTTTCACCCAACTTGATAAAGGCCGCAAGCCGGATGATTATGATTTGGCCCTCATTCGCAAGCTCATGCCTGAAAACGTAAAGGATTCTCTGGTCAATCCTTATTTGTCCCAAGACGCCAACCAGATACATATCAATATGAGGTTGATTGAGTCAGACCCCACCTTGAGGCGCTCACAACTTATAGAAAAAATTCGCACACATCTTGTAGAAGAACTAAAGTTTGATCCCGAAACCATCCACTTTACTGGAATGGTGGTGCTTTATAACAATATGCTTCAGAGCCTGTATCGATCGCAGATTCTCACTATCGGAACCGTTTTTGTGGCCATCATGTTGATGTTCATGATTTTATTTAGAAATGTGGCCCTGGCGTTGATCGGCATCGTCCCCAATCTCCTGGCGGCGGGAACAGTATTAAGCCTTATGGGCTGGTTGGGAATTCCGCTGGATATGATGACCATCACTATAGCCGCCATCACAGTGGGGATAGCGGTCGACGATACGATCCACTACATCCATCGTTTTCAAACCGAGTTTAAGGTAGATCAGGATTATAGGGCGACCATGGACCGTTGCCATGGAAGCATTGGCAAAGCAATGTATTACACATCTGTAACCATTACCCTTGGTTTTTCGATTCTGGCGCTATCCGAGTTTATGCCCACCATCTATTTCGGTTTGCTGACTGGCGCGGCTATGGTAGTAGCCTTGATCGGCGCGCTTACCCTTCTTCCTCTTCTGATCGTGGTCTTTAAACCCCTCCAAACCCCGCACAGGTCATTACCTAGATAACTCCTTTGCCGCCGAATTAGAACTATTGCATTTTGATTTCAGCGTCACGCTGACCACGGGAAACAAAACGGAAGGGAAGCACCTGCCCCCCTTTAGAGGTGAGTTCTTCTATCACAGTTTGCTTTTTTGCCGGAGGCACAATGAAGGCGACACATCCCCCTCCGCCCGCACCACAAACCTTTCCGGCCAAAGCACCCTTATTCATGGCGCTACGCATCAACCGGTCCATCTGTGTAGTGCTGATATTGGGAGCTAATTGTTTTCTGGCTTTCCATTCCCGAGCAAAAATCGGAGCCAAGCTTTTCAGGTTTCCCCGACTCAATACTTTCTCCATCTCTACGGCACAGTCCCGAATGGATTTCAGATGACGGATTACTGTCCGGTTTCCATCCAATGCCTTTTTTGTTACCTCCCAATTATTGATACCTGAGTTTCGAGGTTTGCCGGTATAACACAGGATAAAGTTTCGGGTCAGTTCAGCGGGGCTTATGGAAAATTTTTGAGTCTCAGTCCTGCGAACTCCCGGCAGGATTTTTCTCACTCCCCCATACATTGCCGGATAATAATCCTGACATCCTGCGGGAACCTTGATGACTTGGGTCTCAATATTTTTGGCAATTTCAATCATCTCTGCCTTGCGATAACCCCGTTTGGTAAAACGGTTGAGTGCGCCATGCAGGGCAATATTTAATGCAGAAGAGCCGCCAATGCCCGATCCCTGCGGAGCCCGACAGTCGGAAATTATTTCCAGCCCGGATTGGGGTTGATAGAACTTCAACGTCCGTACTATGAGTTCCAGAGGATGGTTATCAGGAATTTTCCCCAGCGAGGAAAAGTTGTCACGCAAACCCAAATCGCGGGAAGTCAAAAACACCCGCTGATCTTTGCGGGGAATAATTTCTACCGTTGCGTAAAGGTCGATCGCCGCATTGAGGGTAGGGGGATTATCAAAAAACAGGTGCAAAGGCCAGATATCAAGCGTTCCTCCGGCCAAATCGATGCGGGTGGGAGCAGAGCTTTTAATAACCCGGAATGCTTTGCTCAAATCTCTCAGAGGTTTTCCGCCTCTGCCTTGCTGTTGATTTCAAGATCGTTAATCTTTTTGGTCAGTTTGCTGACCAGAGCCGCATAAGATTCCGTACTGATTATTTTTGAAAATTGCGACCGATAGTTACGAATCAAGCTAACCCCCTCTATTACAAAGTCGTAAACCAGCCACTGCCCATTTTCTTTAAGCAGTTTATAATCAACATCGACCACTCCATCTTTACGAACAATTTGGGTTTTGACCATGGCATATTGCCCTTTAACTTGTTCACCTACATAGTTGATGGTCTCATCCTGATAATTTTCAATCTTGCTGGCGTAGGAGTTTTCAAGCAGTTGCTTAAAGAGATCGGTGAATTCTTCGCGCTCCTGGTCACTACGATCCTTGAAGTTTTTAGCCAAAGACCGCATCACCATTTGCCTATAATTAAATCGCAAAGCAATCACCTTACGCAACTTTTCCCTTCTCAGAGGCGGATTTTTCTGAAGGTTTTTATCAGAAACAATCTCCAGGACCTGATCGATGGTTCCTTTCAAATCTGCAGTAATTTGAGATTCCGCAAACACCTGACCGGAAACCAAAAATAATGAAACCGCAAATAATATATATGCTGAAATATATTTTCTGTTCATCAAAAATTCCTCAAAGTTAGTTCTAATCCGCCATCATTAAAGGCAACTTTAGCAAATATGGTTTTTCTAATCAAGCATCCTTCCTTTGCAGGCCCATCCAGAACAATCTTCCCTTATCTCGGAACCACAAATTGCCGATTAATTAATAAAGGGCCAAAGACTCCTTATAAAGGAACATGAGCCAATGAGGTTTCAGGCCTTAACTTAATACATAGTTTTAACAAATTGCTTAAAAGATTGACAAAAATCAAGCAATTTCATATAGTGGTTTAATCCTTATGTTTCAATAAAGACCAAATTAATCAATAATTTATATGGGGTATCCTTTTGTGAGCCATTCCCGTATTCCTCTGTTCCTGAAACTATGCATCGCATATTTTGGCATTGTGCTGGCAGGGTGCGGCACAGTGGACCTGGAAATTCATCAGGGCCACACAAATTCAAAAATGCAACCCCGATCCGTAGCTATTTTGCCCTTTACCCTGGAGGACCTGGACCCCGAAAAAGTTTCTCCTCACGAACTGTTTCGCGCCTGTTTTTTCAATTATTTTACCTATCTGGGTTATGTCGATATGCCCCTGAATACCATTGACCAAAAATTGAACCAGGCAGGGCTTACCGATACCAATAAAATTTTGGAACTGAGTCATAATGAACTTCGGGAAGTCCTGGGTGTTGATGCTGTGATTCGAGGTCGGGTTTTGTCTGCTGGTAATTTTACCGGTGGAATTCATGCCGAAACTTCGATCAAAGCAAAAATTGACATGCTAGACCTGAGAACGGGGGATATTCTCTGGGAAACAGAGCATAGAGAAATGACTTATTCAGGAATTTTTTCACCCACTATTGTCCAGATCATTCAGGATCAAATGGATAACGTAAAAGTTCACCAGGCCTACCTCAAAGCCGCAAAGATATTCTCGCTAAATATAATGAAAGAAATTCCTGACCCTGCTGATAGCTGGACAGAAGAAATTCGCTTACCCAAAATTACCAGCATCGAAACCAACTTGAAACCAAACCTGAAGCTGAACTCCAATGACCGAATTTACGTAAACATGAAAGGCGATCCGGGACTGACCGGGTATTTCGATATAGGAAGTTGGAAATCAAATATACCCTTAAAAGAAATCGTACCAGGCCTCTACACGGGGAGCTACACCATTAAGGCATCCGATGATGTGTCCAGTTCTTTGATCATCGGCACACTAAAAAATAAAAACGGCCTCACCGGGAAAAAATTCTATAAAGATGGTATGGCCCAATTTAACACAGCGTCCACTCACTAAACATGACCTTGCAGACAGCCAAAAGTATTTTAAATTTAGGAGGATACCGATATTTGGGAATGCTTCTTTTGGTAATTCTGGTTTCGGGTTGTGCTTCCGATCTGCAAACCAAAGTGGCCGGAAACCTGAATAGCCTGTCTAAAAATCAGACCGTAGCCATCCTGCCCATTGAAACAAGCCATTCAGGACAACAAGAAATGGCAAACATGTTTCGACAAGGCTTATATGCCAACCTCAAGCAATCCAAGTTCAACTTATTGGAAAAATATATTGTAGACGGCCTGCTCAAGCAGAACAAGCTGGACGATCCTGCTGGCTTTCTCGCTATAAACCCCATGCAATTTGGTGAAATTCTGGGTGCTGATGCCATCGTATTCAGCCGAATCAACAAAGTGGAGCGGAGTTACTTTGTGGTTCATTCATCTATAGAGCTTAGCGTCTCTATACAAATGGTAGACACACGTACAGGTGAAGTCCTCTGGCGAGCCGAGCAAACAGAGCAGGATTTTTCCGGTATCGGGAAAATCCCCACCGGAATCACCACCGCCCTGCTTGCTCCCATTCAATTTGTTACCAACAAATTTAACCTCCGCAAGATGACTTCCAAAATGGTCGACAAGCTGACTGCCCTGGTAAAAAATCCGGAAAACGCAGAAAAAAATTCTACCTTTGATACAACGGTCATCGCTAAAAATGCTACCACCGATTTGAAAAAAATTGAAGAGCTTCAGCAACTCAAGGCCGAATGGAGCCGTGCACTGGATCTGGAAGCGGAAAATGAACCTGATCTGCCAAACGATGTAAAACAACCGGCTACCCAAAAAGAGATGCTGACCCTGAAAACTCCTTCTTCACCCCCAGCACCTGAAAAGATGCAGGAAATTCAAGTTGGAACACCTCTGGATTCCGATTTTCATGCGGTAGATGCAGAAATGGCCCCGCTTCCAAATGTTAATAAACCTCAGATAATGCCTGTATCCCTGAATGCATTAAACACAACTTTTGCAACACCGGAAAAAGTAGAGAGCCGTGGAAAATATTCTCAAAGAAAAATTAAACCCGGAACAACTAATAAAAAGAATGCAAAGCCCTCTTCGGCTTTATTTACTGTACAGGTGGGGGCTTACAAAACGAAAGCCTACGCTCAAAGCCTTTTAAACAAACTGGTAAAAAAAGGCTATAACGCTTTTGTGACCCACAACAAGGTTTACCGGGTGCAAGTAGACAAATTTGCAAGAAAAGAGGATGCTTTAAAGCTCGCCCAGGGAATTCAGCAAAAAGAAAAACTGAAAAACTTTGTGACAAGGGTGCAACCGGGTTAGTCACCGAACTCTCTTAAAACCTCAAGAATTTTTTCGGGCTCCGCTCTCCGCGTATAGTCTGCATCCACAAACGCGTACTGGATAATTCCCTTCCTATCCACAACATACGTTGCAGGAATGGGAAGCTCCACCGTCTCCGTTCCATTTATAGCGACCAGATCCCAATTAAAATTCTCCTTAAATAGGGGAATCAGCTCTTTTGCCGGTTCAAAAACCAATCCAAATTTTTTGGCGACCTGATTGTTCGGGTCGCTTAATACCGGGAACTCCAGTTCATATTTTTCACGGGTGGTGAGAGAATAATCTGGCAATTCCGGAGAAATCGCCAAGAGAGTCGCGTTGCTTATTTTTATTTCCGGCAGGACTTTTTGCAAGGCCCGTAACTCGAGATGACAATAGGGACACCAACCCCCTCGATAGAAACTGATGACCAACGGGCCGTTTTTTAACAATTGATCTGATGATCTTTTCTCGCCCAGCGCATCGGTCAACTCAAAAGAGGGAACACTATCTCCTATTTTTAAAGCGTTAGCCTCCAGGTTTCTCTCTCCCAATTCAGTGGAGGTTTTAATAATGGTATCCAGTACATTCTCTGGGATTTTAGGAATCATTTCTTTTTGAAAATCCTGAATTTCATGTTTTAACGACATACTTCCCTCTCCTTTTTTCTGGATAATTTTAGGATACCGATTCGGGCAACATTTCGGCAAATTGTTTGGCAATACCTATTGGGCTGTTTTGAAAGTCTTTTTGAAACTGTATGGCAAAAATATCTATAAAAATATCCTCCTGCCCTTCTTCGATGGCCTGTAAAGTTCCGTTCGCGGTTTCTTCCGGTGAACTTTTTTCCATGGGAAAATCTTTTGCCATGTCTGTGTCGATAGGTCCCGGATACACTCCCAATACATGTGTCCCCTGGTGAGCAAGCTCTGCCCGGACTCCCTGGGTTAATGAATAAAGAGCCGCTTTCGATGCAGAATAAGAACCTAGAACAGGGAAGTTGGCGAGGCTGGCAACAGAGAGGACATTGGCAATCGCTCCACCTCCATTTTCTTTCAGAACCGGAGCAAATGCGCGGATCATTGAAAGGGTTCCAAAATAATTCACTTCCATTTCCTGACGAGCGGAACTTAAAGTCTCCCCTGCAATTAATCCCGTGAAGTTGGCAATCCCGGCATTATTGATGAGCAACTCAACATCCCCTTTCACTGCTGAGGCTACTTGTCCTTCATGAGTAATATCAAGAGGTATAAGTTCTAATACATCTTTATATTTTTCCACACAGTCCGGGGAAGATGTTTTAAAGGCTTCGACATCGCGCATTGCGGCATAAACCTTTTTCGCCCCTCTTTTTATCAAAGCTTCTACATAGGCCTTGCCGATTCCCCGGTTCGCACCCGTGACCAATGCTGTTGAATCCTTTATTTTCATTACCCATTCTCCTTAAGCTTAAAAATATAAGTTAGTTGTATAACTAAATTTAGTTTAAAAAATTTAGATTTTTTTAATCCAGGATTTAAGCCTGGCAATCTCACTATCAATGACTTTAGAATCTTTTAAGGCATTCGCCATCAAAGCAGTCCCATGAATGGAAGACATCCAATGCAGGCCTAATTCTTCCGCATCTTTTTTCCTCAATTCGCGAAATTGAGCGATCACCCACTTCAACTGTATCTTAATCAAACCATCTGCCTGCTTTGCAACCGGCATCCTCTCCTTATCCAATTCCTGACAAAGACTGCCAACAGGACATCCATATTTGACCACTTTATGCTTCATCTTTTCCATATCACCCAGCATTCCGACCAGACGGTCTTTGGGATTCGGAAGCTTCTCAAATTCTTCAAACCACGATTCAATGGATTTTTTACGATTATCCAGAACTTCAGAAATCAAATCTGCTTTGGTCTTGAAGTAATAATGCACATTCCCCAATGGAACTCCCGAGTCTTCGGCAATATCCGCTATGGAGGTTTGGTTGAATCCCACCTGATGAAATAATTTCCCTGCGGATTCAATCAACTTTTCTTTTTTATCGCTGGCTTTTGGCATAACCCTTAGCATTTAGTTGGATGACTAACATAAAATAGGATAGTACCTGGCTTTTGTCAAGATTAAATATTGTTAAATTTTACGATACTTATCCAAAAGATCGAAGAATTTTAGAATTTCATCCTCACTGTTGTAAAAATGTGGAGAAAGGCGGACAAGTCCATCGCGAACCGTGAGCTTGACTTTATTCTCCAGCATATATGAATAGAGTTGGCTGACATCTTTTTCCAGGGTAAAAGAAATATTCCCCGACCGTTCATCCGGTCGGATCGAGCTATAAACTTTTAGTTCGCGCTGGTTGAGTTGTTCGAGAATCGTATCTCCCAAACCCATTAACCTCTTTTCGATATTCTCAATTCCTGTTTCCAGCAACAAGTCCAGAGCGGCCCCAAATGCATGGATACTCATTGTATTGGGCGAACCTTCTTCGAAACGTTGTGCATCCGGTCTGAAAACAAATTCGTAATTCATAAAGTCTGCGGCGTTGACCATATTCCCCCATCCCACCGTAACCGGATAAACCTTTTCCAGAACTTCTCTCGATATATAAAATCCGCCCAGTCCTTCGACACTGAGCATCCACTTATGTCCATCCGCTGAAAGAAAGTCGATATGGTCCCGCTTCACATCCATCGGCAGAATACCCAGACTTTGAATAGCATCGACGCAAAATAAAATACCTTTTTCCTTGCAGAATTCACCTATGCGGTTTAGGTCGCACCGAAAACCGCTATTGCATTCCACCGAACTGATCGAAATAAGTTTCGTTCGTGCATCTACCTGTTTGACCAAATCGTCAAAAAGCACTCGCCCTTCAACAGCATGAACCATGCGGGTTTCAACACCTAACCGTTTCAAGTTCCACCAGGGATAAACATTGGCGGGAAATTCAATATCGGGGATGACTACATTGTCGCCCGACTTCCAACCCAAGCCATTTGCAACAATGGAAAGTCCTTCAGAGGTGTTTTTGACAAAAGCCACCTCATCCGTTCCGGCGTTAATCAGGCGGGCGAAACTTTTTCGGGACTGCTCGATTCCAGCCATCCAGGTTTCATAATGGGCCGTTCCAAAACGGGTGGCATCATCTACAAATGCTGTCACCACTTTACGCACCCGTTCCGGCAAAGGAGCAACTCGAGCATGATCGAAAAAGATCAACTCCTCCGTCACCGGAAACTCTTTTCTTATTTTTTCAATATTCATTTGAAATAACCGATAAACGCAGGTTGTTGATTTTAGCAAACCCCCTCAATACCTCTTCGGGGCATGAATGCACGGGTCAAATATCACATCCCCTTATCAGGGGAGGATCATAATTCTCCTTCTGGGAAGTTCGGGTGTGGATTTTCTCACGGAATTCATGATCCAACCCTCCCCTACCCCCTCCCTATGAAGGGAGGGGAAATTAACTTCCTGCCCCGAATGGGGTACGATTGCTCGCTGGCCCCACGCCTAATGGCGGTAACTCATCGGTGGCTGGTCGCACGCAGGATGGAACGGAAACCATATTTATGCCGGATGCGG
>Ga0233439_10003585_pt1 | contig 15893 bp, 13 predicted proteins | sample SI_123_September_6_FD_182713 | JGI IMG/M metagenome (GOLD analysis project Ga0233439, IMG submission 182713) | Seawater microbial communities from Saanich Inlet, British Columbia, Canada - SI_123_September2016_100_MG | ecosystem: Environmental > Aquatic > Marine > Inlet | place: Canada: British... | reverse complement strand
GAGCGCAAGTTGCCCTTCCAGACAGCAAGACGGTTCTGGTGAACGGTGATGGCTCGCTAGGGTTCAACGGTATGGAGATCGATACGATGGTTCGCCACAACCTGCCGGTGAAAATGATGGTTGGAAACAACTCTATCTGGGGCATCGATTGGCAGATTCAAAAAGGCCTATATGGTCGTCCTGTTTGGACTGATTTGCTGCCGACTCGTTACGACATCATGGCTCAGGGTCTGGGCGCCTATGGTGAGCACGTCACCAAGGCTGAAGACGTCGAAGGTGCGATGAAACGTGCGTTCGATCACGATGGTCCTGCGCTGTTGAACATTGATATCGAGCAGGTGATAAGTCCGGTTGCAGAGGCAGCTATTAGTCGCAAGACTGGATCGCACGGATAAGTCTGCGCAGAGTCGGCGAGGTATCAGGATGCTTCCAGAAAATTATTTTTATAGCGAGAGTGATGTTGAGAGGCGCGAGCTTCTTCCCGGTGTGTACGCTCGCCTGATGTGGGGCGAGAAGATCATGATGGGCATCATCGATATTGATGCCGACACCGAGGTTCCCGAGCATTCGCATCCGCACGAACAGTGCGGGAGGGTGCTCGAAGGGGCTGCATGGTTCTACGTTGGCGATTCGGAGCAGCTACTAAAAGCTGGTGATCACTACGTCATTCCCGGCGATATTCCTCACCGAGTGGTTGCGACCGAGAACGGGTGTACTGCACTCGATATCTGGTCGCCAATTCGCGAAGAATACATCTCGGACGCAGTGGATTTTTTCAACGAGTAGAGTCGGACCACTTGCAGCGAGCGTTTGATCGCCCGTCGCGGATTGTGATCCAAACAATCTACTCAACCATTGTTAGTTGATATTCGATGGCGCTGTAGTAGAAAGTGCTGAGTCCCTCGAATCCAGAGTCGGTTCCCACGAGTAGCCAAAGCACTCCGAAATCGTCTGTTGATACCGTCACAGTGCGTCCAGTGTTGTCGAGTGTTTTTATCCTGTATTCGCTACCAACGACTTCGAAATTGGCGACGTTTCCGATAGGTAACATTTCGGAGCCGTGGCTGGACTGATTGCCCTTGTCAACGCTTATCCGCAGATGCCCAAGATCGTCAGATGAAATGATCGGTTCGTCGGTGGATGCGCCTGCTTTTACATACACACTTTCACCTGGAGAACCGCCGATGCCCATCATTGCGGCTGGGACGTTCGCTGCGATATCGATGGCAAGAACGACTTCGTAGTTGGTATTGGGTTTGAGGCCGGTGATCTGCTTGGTCAGATACATGAACAGATCATCGCTTCGGTTGTGACCCTGAATGTAGATTCCGTTGCCATCGAGTCCGTCAGGAAGTTGTCTGAATTCTGTAGCAAGTTCATACAGATCGTCGGTCCAGTTGGCCGGCAGATCGGCGAATCTGCGGTCCAGCCTTCGTTGTCGACTTCGAACAAATCCGTGTGAGAGATTTCAGATGGAAATGTAATTTCGACTGGAGTGGCTGTAGGAGGAATTGCGGTTGGCGGAACAGATGTAGGTGGGATGACAGTCGGTGTCGCAGGAGCCGGTGTGACTGTGGGAGTGTTCGCTGGAACCGGGGTCGCTGTGCTTGGTACTGCTGTTGGCTCAACGGTCGGCGTGTTTGTAGGTGCAGGTGCGATCTGAGTTGGTTCTGCGGTTGGTGGAACGATTCCCTTTGATTGGTCGCTGCATGCTGTCGCAACAATGGCGATAGCAGTTACGGAGCTTACGATCAATAGTCGATGTATCTGATTCATTTCGGTTTCGTGGATTCTGTATCTATCTGTTAATTTGGTCTGTGTTAATAGTGACGAACGAACCACTGAATTCGTTCCATAAATGTTGTGATTGACGACAAAACGATTGTTTTGGCTGATTTACTGGTCGTGACGTACGCATGGCTGTGTATAAATTGACGTCGTAGGGGCAATATCGATTTTAGTTCGGTTGATGATCGAAATTAAGTCATATACTTATTCGCTGTTTGACCCATATATACGCGCCGTTGCACGGCAGTTTCGATAGCACATCTCATGACCCAATCACCTTCAATCATTTACACGTGGACCGACGAAGCACCTGCGCTTGCTACGCACGCTTTCCTTAAAGCAATTCGTGCGTTTGTGAAGACGGCCGGTGTAGAAATTGAGACACGTGATATTTCGCTTGCAGCGCGGGTGCTAGCGCAGTTCCCTGAAGTACTCGGAAACGACGCTGTAGAAGACGACCTCGCTGATTTGGGTCGATTGGTTGAACTTCCAGAAGCGAATATCATCAAGCTTCCGAATATTTCTGCCTCGACTCCCCAGATGAAAGCTTGTATCGCCGAGTTGCAGTCTCTCGGATTCGCAATTCCTGAGTACCCGGACGATCCGGGCACCGACGCTGAACGTGACGCCAAAGCGCGATACGGCAAGGCAATGGGAAGTGCTGTGAACCCGGTTTTGCGACAGGGCAACTCGGATCGACGTGCTCCGAAGGCCGTGAAGGACTTCGCACAGGCGAATCCGCCTCGTGCAAGCGAGTGGTCATCTGATTCGAAGACTCACGTTGCGACTATGTCGGATGGCGATTTTTTCCACAACGAAAAGTCGGTCACGATTGCTGCCGACACGACCGCCAAAATCGAACACGTTTCCAAGAGCGGTAAAACAACGACGCTTGTGGCTTCACTGCCATTGTTGGCGGACGAAGTGCTCGACGCTACGTTCATGAGCCAGAAAGCACTCGTGAACTTCTTCAGCGCACAGGTCAAAGACGCTAAAGAACAGAACGTGCTCTACTCGCTTCACCTCAAGGCTACGATGATGAAGGTTTCCGACCCGATCATCTTCGGTCACGGTGTGCGCACATATTTCTCAACTCTGTTCGCCAATCACGAGCCTGAAATCAATGAACTAGGAGCCAATCCGAACAACGGTCTTGGCGATGTGTTGAACAAGCTTTCGGGTTTGATTCGAGATCCTGAAGGCACGATTCTTTCTGATCTTGAACACGACTTCGCTAACGGCCCCGGCATTGCCATGGTTGATTCCGGCAAAGGAATCACAAACTTGCACGTGCCGAGCGACGTGATCATCGACGCTTCGATGCCGCCGATGATTCGAGATTCCGGCAAGATGTGGAACAAAGACAACGAGCTTCAAGATGTGAAAGCTGTCATTCCAGACTCGACATACGCAGGAATTTACGATGTGACCGTTAGGGATTGCCAGGCACACGGCAAGCTCGACCCTGCGATTATGGGCAGCGTGCCGAACGTTGGACTCATGGCGCAGAAGGCGGAGGAGTACGGATCGCACGACAAGACGTTTGAGATGGCTTCGGCTGGAACCGTTCGCATCGTTGATGGCTCGGGTGCAGTGCTTCTTTCACACGATGTTGAGCAGGGCGACATCTGGCGTGCTTGCCAGACCAAAGATATTGCGATTCGAGACTGGGTCAAGCTCGCAGTCCGTCGAGGCCATGCAACCGGTGCTCCGGTCATTTTCTGGCTCAACAGTGCTCGCGGACATGACACCGAAGTTATAGCCAAGGTCGAAAAATACCTTGTTGACGAAGAGACCGACGGGCTCGATATTCAGGTTCTGACACCTGAAGATGCTATGCAGCTCTCCCTCGACCGGATTCGAAAGGGCGAAGACACAATTTCGGTAACCGGAAACGTGCTGCGTGACTATCTAACCGATTTGTTCCCAATTCTTGAGATTGGAACCAGTGCTCGAATGCTTTCCGTTGTTCCTTTGTTGAACGGCGGTGGCCTGTTCGAGACTGGTGCTGGTGGCTCTGCACCGAAGCATGTGCAGCAGTTCCAAGAAGAAGGACATCTCCGCTGGGATTCACTTGGCGAGTACATGGCTCTGGCGGCGTCGCTGCAGCATTTGAGCGAGCAGTTCGACAATGTAGGCGCCAGTGTTCTTGGAGACGCTCTTGATGCGGCTACGGGTCAATATCTGCAGAACGATCGAGTTCCTTCACGAAAGGTTGGCCAGATGGACAACCGCGGTTCGACGTTCTACCTGACCATGTACTGGGCTCAGGCGCTTGCTTCGCAGTCGGACGACGCGGATATCGCAAAGCGTTTTGCTTCGGTTGCATCTGCGATGGCTGAAAACGAAGCGAAGATCCTCGCCGAGCTCGATGCGTCGCAGGGTGCAGCGAAAGACCTCGGCGGCTACTTCAAGGGCGACATCGACTTGTTGACGGCTGCGATGTGCCCGAGCGAAACGCTCAACGGTATTCTCGAAGGCGTTTAGAGTAGCGAGCGACTTTTTCTATTTGATAATTGTCCTCTCCGAACTGGAGAGGACTTTTCATCTTGTTACCGAAGTTCGCTTTCGACTCGTTCAGGATTCATTCGAATCCATTCACAGATTTCTGCGGTGGCAGGTTCGTTCGTACAGCGTTCGATCAGAACTTCGATCGAGGATTTACCTCTCAGAAGTTCAGGGTGTTTCGTGGACTCCGAATACCATTCGGCCAGCGAGTTACATGATCGGACTGCCGGGTTGAGGTCTTCCGATGGGTCTTGGATATCGTCGCTAGATATCGATGCAGCTTCATTCCAGGCGGCGGTACATGTTATTTGTGGAATGGGTGATTCGACTAATCTTCGCTGTAAGTCGGGTATTGGTGTCGCTACGATTTGATCGGCCGTGACTGATCCACCGCTTGAACTAAGCGAAATTATGAACATGACTATCGCTACGATCAGCATTGTTCGAACTAGATTTGTTCTGGGTGATACCAGCCCTGCTCCTAACACCGTCGGCCGATGAGCATGACTTCGATGTGAAAGATCGCCGATTGTCGTGAGTAATCTGTGGGTGAATTCGGTCGTTAAGTAGAAAAAGGGCAGACAAGAGTCTGCCCTTTTTCGGTGGGGTCGGGATCAGTTGTTGGCTCGTGGATATTGGCCTATTTGACCTTGCCGCGACCGTCGTTGCGCCAAACGCGTTCGACTTGATCGTTTCTCATCCACACGATTTCATCGTGGAGATTCGTGACGCCTTCTTGATATGTGGGGATGACAGTTAGCTTGTCGCCAACTGAGTATGTTCGGTTGGTACCAGTGGTATCTATGTGCCCATGTTCAACCGACATTCCTGAGAATTTCAATCCGGGGTCGTCGAGGATTAGTCCGTAGGGCATGCTCGGAAACAAGCGAAAGGTTTTCATGCCGGCATCGACTATTAGGCGGTCGCTGGTGGGCACACTGACGATGGTTGTCACGACACGGAGAGGGCATCGTTCTGGCGACAAATCACTTCCGTCGCCGGAGCCTTGGATACGGCTGAGTCCTTCATACACGTACGATCCACTGCGGTGTTCGGTGAATCCGAGTTCTTTCGATTCCCATTCCTCGCCGGTGCCACCTCCGCTGATGATGTCGAGAGGGAGATTCGATTTTTTGAATTTATCGATCGTCTCATCAACGAGACGTTTTGACGATATTCGACTTGGGTAAGTCATTAGGCCGCGAAGCTCTAGCCCCGGGAGTAGTTGTATCTGCTTGCCGAGTTCTTCAACGGCAGATGGAGACTGAACGCCGGTGCGATTACCTCCTGAGTCGAATTCAACAAGAACGCCGATTGTCACTCCGTCGGTAGCGGCTTGCTCGGAAATGCCTTCTGCAACAGCCAACGAATCTACGGTGACGGTCATGCGTCGGAACCGGGCTAATTCGACGAGTCGGTGAACTTTCTGCTTGCCTACGATGTTGTAGGTCATCAGGATGTCGTCGAGTCCTGCTCGTGCCATGTTTTCGGCATCGCCAAGTTTTTGGCAGACTATGCCTTGCGACCCGGCTGCAACCTGCATTTTGGCGATTTCAGGGTTCTTGTGGCTTTTCGTGTGCCCACGAAGAGTTATGCCGAGATTCTTGCAGTGATCGGCCATGTCGTTGATGTTCTTTTCAAGTACATCGACATCGATTACGACCGACGGAGTATCGAGTTCGTAGATATGCAATTTTGGCTCTTTCAGTTAACGAGAGATGGGAGTGTTCGATAAAACCCGGGCAGGATAACGTAATCCGAACCAGTTAACTAGAAAGGGGCCAGCAAAATCTGACCCCTTTCGAACAGTCTATGTTTTCGGAGCGCTTTTACTTCTTGGTATCTGCGAACGCTGCGCCGATTTCTTCGAGAGCTGCTTTGAAGGCAACCGCTGCGCCCATGTCGACGTGCTGCTTGACCTGCGAGCCGAGCTTGCAAGCTTCCCAGACCTTGGTGTGAAGGTTAGGGTGTGCTGCAAGATGTTCTGGCTTGAAGTAGTCAGTCCAGATGATCACGATGTCGTTCTTGGCCTTGGTTGCGTGCTCTTCTTTGACGGCAACGTATCGGTTGAACGAGTTGTGATCTTGAACGGTTGTCGGTACGCCCATTGCTTCGATAAGCTCGGTCATTCGAATTACTGTCTGTGCTGCCTGAATGGCGTCGCCTGGGTCGTAAATGCCGCAGGGGATGTCACAGTGTGCATCGGCTGTGCCGACGGGGAGTAGCCGGTCGGCAATTCTTGAAATTGTTCGGAACATGATTTTTCTCCTCGAAAAAAGCACTGCTAATTGTGCAGCTCTGGCGGAAAATACAAGCTGCCACAAGTCGTGCCAAAGTTTCCGCTGTCGATTTGCAAGACAAATCTAACACGTAGAACCGATATTCACAGTTGAATTACCTAATAAACCTACTAATTGAGTTGCTGTCAGTTCAATTGGTTAAAGTTCGTGGCACCAGTATGGAGCCTGCTATTGGCGATGGTAGTTGGGTGATTTCAGTGCGTGCTGGATTTCGTCGACGACCGCCACAACGATTCGACGTGGTGCGGTTGGAAGAGCCGGGGTCAGCTGGACACTGGATTCTAAAAAGAGTCGTTGGGTTGCCCGGTGAAGAGGTTTCACTAAGGGAAGGCGATCTCTACGTGAACGATGTGGCGATCGTCGATTCATTCACTTATTGCCCTGATGCGGCTACAGACAATTTCTCCTGGTGGCCACGAGATGACGAGTATGTGGTTTTGGGTGACAATCGCTCGGCATCTACCGATAGTCGCAAGTTCGGCGTTGTAAGTAGATCGAGCTTGCGGGGTCGGATTAACTAAGATGTTAAACGAAAACCCGGAAGCGCTGTTTTGTAACACTTCCGGTTTTAATTTTCGCGTAATTCGGCTGGTTGATACGTAATCGTCTAGATCGTATATCGGAGTTAGTCGGACACGGGTGGAATCATCCTCGGGCGATGAATTTTGCCGCTTCGATTGCGCTGTAGGTGATGATGAGATCGGCTCCGGCACGTTTTATCGAGGTCAGCACTTCCATCATGGCACGTTCTCGGTCGATCCAGCCAGCTTGACCAGCCGCGGCGATCATCGAGTATTCACCGCTAACGTTGTAAGCGGCGAGCGGAGTGTCGAATCGCATCGACGCCTCTTTGATTACATCGAGGTAGGCGAGGGCGGGCTTCACCATGATGATGTCGGCACCCTCTTCGAGGTCGGCTTCGATTTCTCGCATCGCCTCACGACCCTGACTAGGTGCCATCTGGTAGGCACGCCGGTCGCCAAACTGCGGGGCAGAATCGGCGGCAATCCTGAACGGACCATAAAACGCTGAAGCGTATTTCGCCGAGTAGCCCATTACTGGAATATCGGAGAAATCGGCTTCGTTGAGTCCTTCACGAATCGCTGCTACCTGTCCATCCATCATTGCGGATGGAGCGATCATGTCGGCTCCCGCTTGGGCATGAGAAACAGCGGTCTGAGCGAGGAGCGGCAGTGTTGCGTCGTTGTCGACATCGTTGCCACTAACAATTCCGCAGTGACCGTGATCGGTGTACTCGCAGAGGCAGACATCGGTAATTACATATGTGTCGGGTGATGCTTTTTTGATCGCAGCTACGGCTCGTTGCACGGCTTCGTCGGGCGATGCTGCCCCGGAGCCGGTTGAGTCTTTATCGTCGGGAATTCCGAACAGCAGAACGGACTTCACTCCGGCTTCGGCCGCACGAAGAGTTTCTTCTACAGCGATGTCTACCGACATCTGGTCGATTCCGGGCATTGGCTCGATAGGAGTGCGAACGCCCGAGCCGTTTACGACGAAGAGTGGGTAGATGAATTCCGACGCCGAGAGTCGGTTTTCGTTGAGCATGTCGCGCAGTGTGGCACTGCGTCGTAGGCGGCGAAGGTGAGGGTATTGGTCGCTGTTCATGTCGCTATTATCCCTGTTTTTCGGATGCTGTAACGTGCGCCAAGATCGCTTTGACGATTCCGGTGATCGACTGCTCTTCGGCTTCGATGTCGTTGTTGACGTTGAGCTCTTTGGCGGTGTCGGCGGTGATTGGCCCGATGATAACGGTCTTGCTGGTGTTGATGAGATCGGGACTGCCACCGAGTAGGTCGATCAGGTTTCGTACTGTCGATGAACTGGTGAACGTGGTGAAATCGATGCCTTCTTCGTAGGCGGCTCGGGCTAGATCGCCAGTGTCGTTCGGCGATTCGGTTGAGTAGGCGACCACTTCGTCGACATTTGATCCGAGTTTACGTAGGCCGCTGGCGAGGGTTTCTCGTCCGATCTCGGAACGTGGGAACAAGACGTTCTTTGGCGTGATGCCATCGGTCTTCAGTAGTTCGACCATTGCGCTGGCGAGGTACTGATCGGGAATGGCATCGGCGTTGATGCCGATCTCGGCGAGTGCCCTTGCTGTCGATGGGCCGTTGACGCCGAAATTTAGATGGGCGAGTGATCGCGAGTCGATACCGAGTGATTTCATACGAGCAGCAATTCCGCGTACTGCGTTTGAACTGGTGAGCATCATCCAGTCGTATTTAGATACGTTTCGGAGTGCTTCATCGAGTGGTGCTGGATCACGTACCGGCACGATTTCGATGGTTGGGTATTCGAGCACTTCGGCACCGAGATTTTCGAGCTGTGCCACAAGCTTGCTTGCCTGCGATCGTGCACGGGTGACGAGCACTCGTTTGCCGAAGAGTGGTCGAGTGTCGAACCACGCCATTGCGTCGCGGAGACCAGCGACTTCACCGATGACTAGAGAAACTGGTGCTCCGATTCCTGCTTCAACGCCACGTGCAACGATTTCACCAATCGGTCCGGTGACTACTCGTTGCTTGGGGGTTGTACCCCACTGGACGAGTGCGGCAGGTCGGTCGGTTGGCACACCTCGGGAGGTGAGGGCGGCGACGATATCGTTCATGCCCTTCCAGCCCATTACAAATACGAGAGTTCCGGTGAGACCGGCGAGGGCGTCCCAGTTGATTGTCGAGTCGGGTTTGTTCGGGTCTTCACTTCCGGTGACGATCGTTAGTGATGTCGACATTCCGCGTTGTGTCACAGGAATTCCTGCGTAGGCAGGGGCTGCGATGGTCGATGAAATACCGGGAACGACTTCCCAAGGAACGCCAGCAGCTGAAAGTTCGAGCGCTTCTTCGCCACCGCGACCAAATACGAACGGATCGCCGCCTTTGAGTCGGCAAACGTTGAGTCCACGTAAAGCTAACTCAACGATCAGTTCGTTTATTTCGGACTGCGTCATTCGGTGGTCGTCTCGACCTTTTCCAGCGTCATACAGTTCTGCCTCAGGACGTGCCTGAGCGAGAAGTTTTGGGGATGCGAGTCGATCAAATACGACGGCATCGGCAGTCCGTAGACTTTCGAGTCCTTTGACGGTAATCAGACCGGGATCGCCGGGTCCTGCTCCAACGAGTAGTACTTTTCCGACCGGGGTGTTGCCTTCGTTTTGGGTGGTGTTTGACATAAGTTAGTTAGCATCCCCTGCTACAAGCTGTCGTGCGCCACGTTCTACAAATAGTTGGCCCATTTTCTTGCCGACTTCTTCTGCTTTTGAAGCTTCGTCGATAAGGCTTTCGCGTATGACCTGCGTGCCATCGGGCGTTGACGCAAATGCTGAAAATTCGAGTCGTTCGCCTCGGATTTTTGCGTGCGCCGATACTGACGCCGAGCAGCCGCCACTGATTTCGTCCAAGAAGGCTCGTTCGGCAGTAACTTCGAGGAGCGTGCCATCGTGATTCAGCTTCGCAGCGATAGCTACAGTTGTTTCGTCGTTTGCACGAGTTTCAAGAGCAAGTGCGCCTTGTCCCACCGCAGATACGAAATTAGAGCACGAAAGGTGCTGAGTAATTCGATCTTGAAGACCGAGTCGTTTTAGTCCTGCTGTCGCAAGAATTACTGCGTCGGGTCCGCCTGCCACGTCGAGCTTGCCGAGCCGGGTTGGAACGTTTCCTCGGAGTGGTTCGACGACTAGATCGGGGCGTATGTTTTTCACTAGAGCCTGACGTCGTGCGCTTCCGGTAGCGATTCGGGATCCGGCGGGGATTTGTTCCAGCGTTTCGCCGTTTCGACTAATAAAAGCGTCACGCGGATCTTCACGATAAGGCACGGCAGCAAGAGCGAACTCAGGCGGCAGCGACGATGGCATGTCTTTGAGACTGTGCACTGCTAGATCGACTCGATTGTCGAGCAAAGCAGCTTCCAACTCGCGAACGAATACGCCAACGCCCAGTTCAGCAAGATTCTGACGCTGGTCGATATCGCCGGTCGTTTTGATTACGACGATTTCGAATTCAACGTCAGGATTTGCTTCCTTGAGTGCATCGACCACATGCCCGGTCTGCGTCAGCGCCAAATCGCTTCCGCGTGTTCCGACTTTAACGTGACTTTTCACGGCCGGCGTGCCGGTCTTGTTATTGTCGGTGCTAGTCATAAGGATTAATTCCGAAACGGCTTAGCGAACGAAGCTTTACGCTTTGCTAGCTGCGTCGTGAGTTTCGAGTGCTTCGACGAGCATGGCGCGTGCTTTATCGGCATCGCCACTCTCGAAGATCTCGAGCATCTGGTCGGTGATTGAAACTGCCCATTCGCTTGGTGTTACTTTGAGATCGCGTGCTCGCTGTTCAACACGCACGTCGGCGAGTAGCGGACCCATGTCGGCCCATCGGAGGCACTGACAGTTGTCTTTATCGCTCATTCGCTCACGAAGTCGGCGGGCAAGCGCAGGGCTTGTTCCAGCGGTCGATATTGCGACTGTTACATCGTTGCGCTGAATCAGTGACGGCGCGATCCATGTGCAAAGAGGAGTGACATCCATAACGTTGAGCAGGATGTTTCGCTCGGTTGCCTCTTTTGAAACTGCTTCGTTAGTTTCCATCGACGAAGTGTCGGCAACGATAACGATCCATGCTCCGGCGAGGTCGCCAGCTTGGTATTTCCGTTTGATCCATTCGATCTCACCGGCGTCGGCCTGGGCACGAAGCTTGTCCGAAATTTCGTCGTCGGGGCTGAACAACTTTACAGTCGCTCCGCATTCGAGCAGGTAGTTAACTTTGCGTTGGCCTTCGTGGGCATCGCCACCAAAGACGATTCCTAAGCGTTCTTGCACATCGAGGTACATTCCGTAATAGCGCGGCACAGTGGTCTCCAGATTTGTTTTGGCTAGGTAAGTGGAATTCGAGCGGATGATTCGAGTGAGATCAGCTGATTGGCTGAAGCTCTTCAACTACGAATTCATCTTCTACGAAGTAGCGAACTCGAGTCTTTTTATATTCACGAAGGCTGTAAACGAGCGCTCGCTCGTCCATGCCAGTCGCTTCGGCGATTTCGTTGCCGAAACGTTCACATTCTTCTGCCGATGTTCCGTGAACCATCGTGAAGTGCGAGTATGACCAGTCTTCGTATGTTGGTCGTTGGTAGCAGTGGGTTACTGCTGGGTGCTCAGCCATAATTGTGCCGATTTCTTCAGAACGCTCTTCTGGAACTTTCCAGACGATCATTGCATTCGACGAGAAGCCGGCGCGGCGGTGGTGCAACACTGCACTGTATCGACGCATTAGCTTCTGCTCGACTAGTTCGTCGGCTCGGGCAAACATTTCGTCGATAGTCATGCCGAGTTGTTGAGCCATCGCATCGAACGGACGTGACACGGGTGCAAGATCTTCTTGCATCACTTTCACGTAGTCGATGATGTCCTGAGTAACATCTGGTGAGGATGTACTTGTCGTTCCCTGATCGTCGGGTCGGTAGCCTTCGGTGGCGCTGGATTTACCCTTGACCATGTCGAAGTTCACACCGATTTTGAAAAATTTGATCGTCGGGAGCAGTCGGGTAGATGTGGCGCCAGTGAGCTTGGCGAGCAGTTCGACATCGCCTTCGAGAGAACGCTCGGGCGGAACTGCGATTGTGAACCAGAGATTGAAATGACCGTCTCGTTCGTAGTTGTGGCTAATTCCGGGGTGACGGTTGAGAAATCGAGCTGCTTTATCGAGCTTGTCTTCCGGGAACTGCATTGCGACAAGCATCGACTGATACTTGAGCTTGCGAGTGTCGAAGATCGCACCGATTTGTCGAACGACGTTCTTTTTTCGGAGTGCACCGATACGGTCGATCACGTCTTGTTCGGTTGTGCCGACGCTTTTAGCGACTGCTTTGTACGGTTCGGCAACCAACGGAAAGGCTGCTTGAATCGTATTCATGATCTCACGGTCGATCGAGTCGAATTCTTCGAATGGCATAGTTTTTGCTGCTCTAGGGCCGGGCTTTCCTCGATGGTTGGTGATGAAGAAGACAGTTGTGGATGCTCTGGTACAAAGTGTATCGCAGAGGTCAGTTTATCTGTACCTGATTTATTTACGGAACTTCATGAGGATTTCGACTCTTACGTCTTAGTATGGTCTACGACTAGAAATCGGCGATAGAAATGCATTGTTGCTGTTTTAGGGTAATTATTGTGTTTTATCGGAGCTGACGACATCGTTGAAATCAAATCCGATCTTACCAATGCCAGGGATGATGCATCCGAAGTAGACGTTGTGATCGCCGGGTTCCAGTTGATCGCTGTCGACGTTGATGACGATTTCTTTATTCATCTTTAAGCCGAATGTGTTGTCTTCGGTTACTTGATCGAAAGTAACTTCTTCGCCGTCATTTTCGAACCATGTCACTGACATGGGGATTTCTTGTGATTCGTCGAGCTTGAGTGGTACTAGGCCGACGGCGTATCCCGAACCGAGTGAGTTTCGAAGAGTGAAACGCCAGCCGCGCTGGGTGTTTCGTAGGCTATTTTTTACGTAGAGACGCCTGAGAATGAACGCAGGAACAAGTGGCATTTATCTTCTCATTTCAGGTCGTTTTAGGTTCGACTTGCTCGCTGATGTAGACGCTCATTGCTCGATATTTCCGATCATCCGCTCTTTGTGACGCCACTCAGAATAGAGTCCGTCATAGATCGCTGAATGTGATGGATCGGGTTCGTGTTTGACTAGCTCTAGTGCCCGTTCGCTGGCGATTTCCGACACTGATGGTCCGCTGCCGATGCTGGCGGCGACTTGAGAGAACGTACCTAGGTTGGTTGTTTCGCCAGACTCGGCGACTCTGATTTCGCAGTCTAAAACATTAGCGAGAATAGTTCGGAATGTTTCTGTTTTCGCCATGCCACCTCCGAATGAGATGTTGGCGGCGGGTCCGCGGAAGCTGTTGAGACGTTCGATGTTGTAGCGAATAGCGAATGCAAAACTATCGAGTGCTGACCGGGCGATATCGAACCGATCGGGCGGATCGTTGGTTGCAGGTATCGGGAACATCAGGCCGCCCATTCGTTCGGTGATATTTGCTGAGTGAACAAGGCTTGGCCCGAGAAACGCGTTGACGCCTGTTGAGCCTGGTTCGATTCTGCCTAGCGGATCATCGATCGACTTCATGACTTCGACGTTATCGAGGGATCCATATATAAGGGAGAGTAGCCACTGATACGTAGCGCCTGTGTCGCCAGCGTTGCCTTCCAGCACCCACCGATTGCGAATGACGTGTCGACCCGTGAGCATGGCTCGGGTGTCGTCGAATACCGGCAGCTCGGTGATTCGCATGCAGGATGTGTTCCATCCAGAAATGATGCCGATTTCGTTGGATTGATATGTCCCGAGACCGATAAGCCCTGATTGGGTGTCGGGACCACAGGCTACAACAGGAGTATTCGTGTCGATGCCGAGTGGATCGGCATATGCCTTCTTCAATTTTCCAACGATTGTTCCTGGTGAACACGTGGCGGGAAGTTGGATATCGCCGAGATTATAGGCTTGGGTGAGTACGTTGGTGGGGTCGCCAGTTGCGACCATGCCGAAGCCCGATTCCACGGCGAGAGTTTCTTCCAAAAGTAGCTCGCCGGTTAGTTCGAGGATGATCCAATCGGCGATGCTGCACGCTGTTCGCGTTCGGTCGTAGATTTCGGGTTTGTTGGATACGAACCATTGGAGGCGGGCCCAGCCAGAAGTCACTCCGGGTGCGTGTCCGGTTAACTCCCAGAGGTCAACCAGAGCGTTGGCGTCGATCTCGGCGCCTTCCTTTGAAGCTCTCATGTCGCGATAAGGACCTACGTAGAGTGGTTGGCCGGCTAGGTCGAGCAGGACGAGTCCTTGCCGTTGAGAGGTGACGCCGATACCTGATATTTCGGTTGGTGAAATGTCGGCAGCACCGATAGCGCGTTCTGCGGTTGTACTGAGCAGGTGCAGAAATTTTGTCGGGTCGAATTCCAGGGCAGAACTAGGCGCATTATCTGGTTTGAAGAATTCGACTGGTGCTTTGATCGTTGAAAGCGGTGCGCCAGTTGCTGCCCCAACGGAAATGGTGAGATTGTTCTTTCCGAACTCAATTGCCATGTAGAGTTTCGGGCGTTTTTCGGTGTTCAAGTTAGTTCACCCGTCTTGGTTTAATAAGGCTTGAACGTTCGCCGGTGCCGATATCTTCTGCAATGCACTCGGCTGCGAGATTTCCACTTCGAACTGCTGACTCCATGGTCGATGGCCAGCCTGTGTCAGTCCAGTCGCCAGCAAGGTAGAAGCCGGGCAGGGGTGTTCGTTGAGAGAGACGTTGTTTGCGAGAGTTGGGGGCAACTTGGAATGTGGCTTCTAGCATTTTGACGACGGCGAATTTTTCGATGTTGGCATCGTTCACTGCTGGAAAGGCGTTGGCCATCTCTTTGGTGAAGATTTCTCGTAGCTGGTTCTTAGATTTATCTTGCCATTTCCATGCACCGCTTAGGGAAATGACGATGTGTTGGCCTTTTTCGTTTCGTGATTTGAGATCGGTGTCGTTGAAGACCCATTGGAGCGGAGAATCGAGTGTTGCCACGAACTTATCGGTCATTACAGGGCGGTCGTACCAGATGTGGATTGCGACGATTGGTCCAGTTCGTACTGATTCGGCTGGCGTGAAGAAATCTTCTTGATCGCCTGATCCGCCGGGTAAAAGCGGGACCATTGCAGCTGCGGGAACTGCCGATACGATCGCTTCACCCTCGATAAGTTCGTCGTTGGCGGTACGAACGCCCGAGATTCTTCCTTTGGCGATTTCGAGCGATTGCACGTCGATACCGGTGCGAATCTCGCCGCCGTTGCCTTCTATGAAGGTTTTGGCATTTTCGCCAACGAGGGTCGATAGTCCAGACAGGGGGATGCCCATTGCGGGATTCTTGGCGGCCCCGAGTAGAGCCACTTTGAATAATTCGATGCCAGTGTGAGCACTAACGGAAGTGATGTCGTCGTTTAGTGACGGGAGAATGATTAGGTTCCAAAAGTTCTGAATCGTCTCGTCGGTTTGGGCGTGATCCCGCAACCAATCATCGAAGGAGAACAGATCATGTGGGGAGGTCGCTCCGAGGCGTGTCATCTTTATGCTGAGCAGACCCCAGAGAATCCTGAACTTCCCGATTAGTCCGACGTGTTTGTAGCCCAGTAATGCCGATAGATTTGCAAGAGGCCCGGGAAGGTTTCGCGCTTTAAACCAACCGATTTTGCCGTGCTTCAACACAGGAAAACCGATTCGCTTCTCCAGACGAATCTGGTCAGATGCTCCGAT
>Ga0233439_10003582_pt1 | contig 15897 bp, 21 predicted proteins | sample SI_123_September_6_FD_182713 | JGI IMG/M metagenome (GOLD analysis project Ga0233439, IMG submission 182713) | Seawater microbial communities from Saanich Inlet, British Columbia, Canada - SI_123_September2016_100_MG | ecosystem: Environmental > Aquatic > Marine > Inlet | place: Canada: British... | reverse complement strand
ATGAAGCTCTTGAAGATACAGTCGCGGTTGCTATTAGGAATCTCATAAGAGGCGGATACACAAAAGAAGACGTGACGGCAGCACTTAAATCAATTGTAGAGGATTCAATATAATGAAAATCACCAAGCGACAGCTAAGAAGAATCATTAAAGAAGAGAAGGCTAGGCTATTAAGAGAGCAAATGAGTGAAGATCCCTCAACTACAGCCAATAGATTGCTTGACGAGACCATGAGTTTTCTTGAGAATAAACTTTATGGAAAATATCCCGATGAAGAAGTGGATGCTTTTGCTGTGGATGCTATGCGACGGATGGGAGATATTGAACAGCTGATCGTCAATCTAATAAATGGAGGATATCGTGAAGATTACTGAGAGACAATTAAGAAGAATCATTAAAGAAGAACTACAACTTGAGTTTTTTAGTTTTGGAAAAAAGAAGCCAGAAATTTACCATCAAGCTTTCTTGGATGTGGGATATACAGAGAGAAATATAAGGTCAGCAATACCTAATCTCGCTAAATCTTTATCGGATAAAAAAGTCGACCCGGAAGATGTTGCGACGGCTATGACAAAACTATTGCAAAATCCCGACGACCATATAGCTGGTATCCCGGGCGGGAAAGCAATCTATAGAGAACTAAGAAAAATGGGAGTTATTAAATGAAGATTACTAAGAGGCAATTAAGAAGAATCATCAAGGAAATGCATCCAAGAGCTGCAGCAGATGACGCTTATGTTGCAGACCTCGAAAGGCAAGAAGAAGAATTAGCCACTCAAATCAGACACGCTTCGAAAGATGTACATGGAAGGAAAGACATGTATGACTTGGGAGGTAAATCAATTGAAGAGTTAGAGGATATTTTATTTGATCTTGGTAACTCACCAGAGCAGCGTGACATAGAAGATATGTACAGAGATAAAGAGGAAGATTCCATGGGAAGAGATCGGGATCTTTCGCCAGAGGAAACGGCTCCGAAAAGGCAAGGCATGCGCCGGCGTTCAAGCGGTAGTAAATCACAGAGAAGAATGGAATCAGTAATGAAGATTACAAGAGGGCAACTAAGAAAGATCGTTAAAGAAGAGAGAGCTAGGCTTCTTAAGGAAGACGAGCTGGCCGACGCAGGTGGGGTAAGTATCAGTGGTAAAAATGACGCTCACCACTGGCCTAGGGTTGATTGGTCTAATGTTGGTGAGCTAACCGATAAATGGATTAAGATGGAAGAGGATGCTTGGGACAAAGGCGATACTTCTATGAATCCAGATGATGAGACTGATGCTGATGCTAAGCGATATTGGAAAGATCAAGTTGAAGGTGCCGCAATGGACCTTGAAGGTGAGTTAACGCTTAGAGTTCGTAGAGTAGCACTTAAAACTATGGAAGAATTTACGGAAAAATTAATTAATGGAGAGTACACATGAAAAAATTCTTTCATAAACTAACTAGCTTATTTAATGATCATTGTTGCTGTTGCTGTGGATGTTGCAGTTGCTCAGCATGCTCAAATCCTTTGAGAAAATGAAAATATCAAAAAACAAGTTAAGAGGATTTATCTCTGAGAGGTTCTCTTCAGAAGATTTTAAAGATGTATATGCTACCGCAAGGATGGCGCATACCGGACAAAAGAGAAGGAGTGGAGAAGATTACTTTTCTCACCCTTCCGAAGTACGCAATATTGTAGCTAGATTTTATCCAAAAGATCGAGTATCTCAACTGGCTGCGCTATTACACGACAGCTTAGAAGATGCCCCGGGACTAACAGTGGATTCTGTCGAAGAGATGGAAGAGTACATCCGCGGATCCATTTCTGATCCGCACTCGGCACAAGAGGTTATAAGAGTTGTTAGGGCATTAACTCACGAAAAAGGTGGAGACTATTTATCTTATGTAACTAGATTAATTGGAGATGTTCCAACGCTCAGGGTCAAACTAGCAGATATGGTTCACAACTTAAGTTCTTCTCCATCGCCAAAACAAAAAAATAAATATAGATCAGCAATTCAATCAATATCATCGCAAACAGGCGGTCAAATCCCAGATGGGATTTCTTCAAATCATTGGAAACATTTACATACACTTACGGAGAGCAAAAAAATGAAGATTACTAAGAAGCAACTTAAGAGAATTATCAAAGAAGAAGCAGTTTCACTTCACGAGATGAATAGTTTTAATCAAGAGGTTAGAGAAGCTTATTGTGAGCACATTCTACTAAATTACCCTAATTTACTATTAGCTGAAGGTTACATAAGCAAAGAAGCATATACTCGGGCTTATAAGATGCGAATGCTTAATGAAGCTAACGGCATTAATAAAAAGTTAGAAGAAGGATTTTTTGATGATGTTAAAGCTATGGCTAAAAAAGCAGGTGGTGCAGCCATGGCGAAGGGTAAAGAGCTCGGTGGAAAAGCTTTAGAAAAAGGAAAAGAAGCCGGCAAAGCTGGGTTAGCTAAAGCAAAAGAAATTGGTGATACTGAAATTGATGTCAAAGGTGCTAGAAAAGAAATGGGAAGAGTTGGCGCTGAAGCTGGAGAACTAGCTGCTGGAGCTGGAGAAGCTATGCTGAACTTTATTGGACCAATGGCTAAGAAACTGGGAGATAAAGCCAACAAATTTGCTCAAAAAAAGCTTAAGCAAATTGACAAGCAAGGGCCTAAAGCGTTGGCAGCTGTCAGTAAGCATATAGAAAGCGGAGTTAATAGTGCACTTTCTAAAGCTAAAGGAGCAACAGGATCAGGCATTAAAGGTTTAGCTGATCTTTTAGTAAAAGCTAAAGAAGGTTTGACTTACGAACAACTAGCTAAAAAAGAACCGGCCGCATTCATGGCTACATATAAAGCTTTGGAGAGTAAAGTTATTGGGATGAAGCTTAAAGGAGTATCTACACCTCAGACAGCTGAATCTACTCTTGGAATTTTCCAATCTCCTGATGGTCAAAAAGCCTTAGCTGCAGCGGCTAAGAAATCAGGTATGTCTGCTGCTGAACTTGAGACGATTATGGGGATGTATGTTTTCCAATCAAGATATGTGCCAATGGCCACTAAAGCTGCAGCTTCAATGAGCGAATCTTTTAAATTAGAAAAAAGAATTATTGCTAAAGTCAAAAGAAAAATAAATAAATAAATGAAAAAATATTTGTTAATTTTCTTATCTGCTTTTTGCTTAGCTTGTGCTAGTCCGCATGTCAAACGAGAGTGTGATCCTGCGGAGAAGTCAAAGTACTCGTCTCATGAAGAAGTTGGAGAATTACTCAAAGCTCAATCCGAAGGTCTATCTTCGGAAAATATTTATCTTATTTTTTCTGCTAATTACTGTCCTGCATGCCGAAAGTTATACCAGGTTTTAAAAAAAGAAGGACTTAGCAAAAAAGTTATATTTATCGATATTGAAAAGACTTGGGGATTTTTGTTTTCGCGAGAAATGAATATTAGTTCTGTTCCGGCTTTGGCAGTTATCACCAGTAATAAAACTATTCAAGTTCATATAGGTTTAAAAGAGGTTTACTTCAACCTAAAGAAGAGAATGAATTCTGGTAAAAATATTAAATTAATTCAAAGGAATGGGTAGCTATGAATAACAAGACAAAAAATCTCTTGAAATCTCTTATAAGGGAGGAAATATCATCTTTAGAATCTTTATTAGATTTTACCCCTCCAAAAGAAAAAAGTACATCGAAAATGGTAAAGTCACAATTATTTCACGTAGCTAAAAATGCTCAAAGTATGCATGATAGATTAGAAGAGATGGATGAATTACCAGAGTGGGCAAAAAGTAAAATAGCAATAATCAAGTATGCTTTAGATTCTGTTTATGATCATTTTGATTATAATAAACATAAGGAAAATAATGAGCAATCGTAAATATCCTGGATTAACTCCGAAGCTCATAGAGATAGTAGAAAAGCCGATTGAAGAAAAAGATATATTTCCTTTAATTGATATTGAATACAAAGAGAAAACTAATAAAATAAAGCCGATTGAAAAATTGCGTAAATACTTTAGAGAAAAATTTATATCTATAGTCAGGAGTAAGATTAACTATGAGAATTAAACTAAGCACTTTAAAAAAGATAATAAGAGAGTGTGCCGGCGATGATATGCCAAATGATGATATGCACAGTGCGCCTTTAGAACGAAACTTAGATTATCAAGTTCCTTCAGAGGGTAAACATGCTAAGAGCCATCTATTTCATACCTCTCAAGATGCGATGAGTCTACATGATATTCTAAAAGATGAAGATAATATACCAACTTGGTGTTTGGAATATTTAGCTATAGCTCGTCATGGGCTTGGTGTTGTGCATGATTACTTATCTTATAAAGTAAACACTACCAAATAGAAATTTATCGTAACAATTTAAAACATATAGTTATAATTGTAAGCAGTAATAAATCAGGTGGAGGGTTTTGAAAAAACCAATGGACGAAGATAGCAGAATCAAGCGCCTGAGGGAATATGTTCAACTTTATCTCAGTCGCATTCAAAAGGTAAAAAGTAATGAGCATAGAATACAATTTCTTTCTGAGAAAAGCGCTTTTAAATTTGGAAAGAGCCAGATTGATAGTAGCGAGAAAAAATCAGGAAGAAAAATTGAGAAAAATAAATTTCTTAATGATAGAAATAAAAAAAGAAATAAAAGCATCTCAGAAGAAATAGGCAGAAACCTGCATACAGTACGGACAATGCCTTATCAATTTGATGATATATTTCTCGACGTCAAAGTCGAAACTTACCCGGTAGAAAATGGTATATTTGCTTCTGTTTCTTCCGAAGACGGAAAAGAAAAATACTCTAAAATCTTCGTAACGCCAGAGGAAGCTAATAACTGGATGCGTACTACAGCGATGTCAATAAGTAAAAAATTTACTCAATAATCGAATCTATATCTTGTCTCTTTATCTCGAGATACCTTTCCAAGGTATCCTTTAAATCTTTATGCTTAATTGATAGAGATATATGAGGAAATAGAGAGTGCGTTCTTTGAACTAATCCAACTATAGCATTTGAAGAATTATATATAGCTCCTCCAGAAGCACCAGGCGCAGCTGGCATTGTATAAAAAGAGAAAACTTTACTATCACCGACATATAAGCCTTGCAATATCGGAACCATCCCTACATCAAATATCGAAGCTGGAGCAGCGACGCTGTAGTGACTCGAATGCAAAGACGGATTAGATACCGATATCTTAGGGATTCTTTTAACAGAGGGATGTTTAGCTTCTACTACGCACATATCGTACTTCATATTGACGTAAGATATTTTACCTTTTATTTTATGTCCAGTATAGCTTTCTAAATATATTTCTGAAATTAATTTAGATCCTGCTGGTAGAGAACTCCATAATTCAAATGCTGGTCCTAAGCAAACATGACCGGCTGTTAAGAAAGCTATTTTGCCTTTATAAGAAAAAAAGGTGCCTGATCCTATTGCGGCCCTTTTACCTAGAGACTTGTAGCTGCATTTTTCTAACTGACTCTTCAAATCTTTTTTGCACTCGTAGATTTTTATCTCTACAATCGTTTTAACAAGGGCGAAAGCTTTATGATGTGGTTGGATCTTTTTAGATAATGTAGCGCAACTCGACAATGCTAGCAACGATACGAGAGTTAAAAATGAGTTTAGAAATAGCCTTTTAATCTTAACCTCTCTTTTTTGTATGCTATAGAATAACTATAGGAAAATCTAAATATTCATAAAATATGTTAAAAAGGGTTCCAAAAAGAAGGGGAATATATCTTTAGATTATGATCTTCTAAATGAACTGATCTTTAAAAACTATTAAAATTAACTAAATCTAGGAGAATAATATGAACGCTCTTTTCCCTTATCCTGAAATTCGAGATCAGCAACAAACAGCTATGGATTTTATTAATGATACTTTTAAAAATAAAGACAAAAAATTCTGTATCATCGAAGCAGGAACTGGAGTTGGTAAAAGCGCTTTAGGAATATACACTGCTAATTTATTACAAAACTCCGTCTCTGATAAAGAAGACGGCTGTTATTTTCTAACGACTCAAAAGATTTTACAAAATCAGTATATGGAAGATTTTTCTTCTATAGAGAATATGCTGTCTTTAAAATCTTCCTCTAACTACAATTGCTCATATTACAAAGGAACTAGTTGTGGTGAAAGCTTAAGGATACTTAAGACAGCTTCGAAAGATTCTGCTTTTTGGAGATGTTGCGCAATTAACTGCCATTATAAGAAAGAAAAAGAAAGGTTTATAAACGGGAAAAAAGGAGTGACAAATTTTTCTTATTTTTTGGCAGAAACTGTATATGCTGGAAAACTTAAGCCTAAAAATTTCTTAGTAATCGACGAAGCGCACAACGCAGCAGACGAACTTTCTAAGTTTACAGAAGTTACTATTTCGGAAAGGTTTTGCAAATCCCAAAATATAAATTTCCCTAGGCAGCTTACAGCGCTTCAAGCTTTTAAGTGGATACAAGAAAAATACTATCCGCATGTTAGGAATAGACTTAAACATATGGAAGGAATGATGGACAAATACGTTGGTCTAAAAGAAAAAATTAAAGAAATTCAAAAAGTATCTACGAATTTTGATCTCTTGGATAAGCATGTTTGTAAAGTTAAAAGATTCATGGATCGATACGAAAAAGATAACTGGGTTTTTAATCTTATTCCTGGAGAAGGTAGATCCATGAGGAAACTTGAGTTTAAGCCTATTGATGTTTCTAAGTACGCGCATGAATACCTTTTTGATAGATCTAACAAAATTCTCTTAATGAGTGCTACCATTTTAGATAAAAATGCGTTTTGCCAAATGTTAGGGATTCCAAAAGACGATTGCGAATTCTTAAGTTTAGCTAGCCCTTTTCCCATTGATAATAAACCAATCATAACTGCCGGCATTGGCAAAATGTCAGCCAAGCACATTGACATCACTCTACCAAAATTGGTTTCTGCTATAGAATCTATCATAAGTGCTCATGGAGAAGAGAAAGGGATTATTCATTGTCATTCTTATAAAATAGCTAATTTTATAAAAAATAATATTAAGATAGGAAAAAATAGATTAATATTCCACACTTCAGAAGATAGAGACGAAGCCCTAGAGAAGCATAAAGGAATAGATAAACCAACTATTCTATTGTCACCTTCGATGACCGAGGGGGTTGACTTAAGGGATGATCTAAGTCGTTTTCAAGTAATTTGCAAAATACCATATCCTTACTTAGGAGATAAGCTTATTAGAAAAAAAATGAATAAGTGGAAATGGTGGTACCCTCTACAAACAGCTAAAACTATTATTCAGTCAATCGGCAGATCAGTTAGATCTAAAGAAGATTATGCAACTACATATATATTAGATGAAGATTGGGATAGATTCTATAGCATGAATAGAAATCTATTCCCTAAGGATTTTCATGAATCAATTAAAAACGACTAGTAAACCTTGGGGGTACGAAAAAATATGGGCTTATTCCAATAGAGAGAATGGCTACGTAGGAAAAATTATCCATATTAACGAAGGGTGTCGCCTTTCTTTACAAAAACACAAAAAGAAAGAAGAGACAATAATAGTCCTTTCCGGAAAATTAGAACTAGTTTTAGAAAATAAAACACTAATTTTAAACCCTCTAGAATATTTTCATATCACTTCTGATACTATTCATCGATTTCGCTCTAAAGGTGGCAGCTGTACATTAATAGAAGTCAACACTAAAGAATTAGACGATATAATTCGAATAGAAGATGATTATGGAAGATAAATTAAAATTTATCTTCAATTTTAATTTTCCTATTTCTGCCTCAAATTTATAATTAAAATTGTATGTCTACTTTTAAAGAAAATAAAAATGTCTCTGACCGTTCAGGCTCCGACCGCCAGAGGCATAAAGATAAGATTGATAAAGCAATCAAAGATGGGATCCATGACATTGTTGCCGATGAATCGATTATTGGTAAAGATGGAAAAAAGAAAATTAAAATACCTGTTAAGGGAATCAAAGAATATCGATTTGTTTATGGCGACAATGAGAACAAGAAAAATGTGGGCTCAGCGCAAGGCAAAGATATTCAAAGAGGACAGAAGGTTGGGCAAAAAGATAAAGGTTCTCCAGGACAACCCAATAAAGCTGGAAACGAAAAAGGTGAAGAATTTTATGAAGTTGAGATTACTCTAGAAGAATTAGCTGCATATCTTTTTGATGAATTTAAATTGCCTAACATGCAAAAGAAAAAATTCAAAAAGATATCTAGCAAATCTTTTAAAAGGCATGGATACAGAAACGAAGGTATCAGGCCTAGACTAGATAAAAAAGAAACCATTAAGAAGAAGATAAAAAGAAAAAAGAAAGCTATAAAAAATAATACGTATGATCCAGACGCAGAAGATAGATTCGGGTTTCATCATGATGATCTAAGATATAGATTTATCAAAGAAAAAAAGAAACCAACGTCTAATGCGATTATATTTTTCGTAATGGATGTATCGGGTTCAATGACGAAAGAGAAAAAATTTCTTGCTAGAAGTTTCTTCTTCTTACTTTATCACTTTATTAGATCCAAATATGAAAATACCGAGCACTGCTTTGTTTCGCATGATACTGTAGCATCTGAAGTAAATGAAGAAGATTTTTTTAGTAAAGGTTCAACAGGGGGAACACTTGTTTCCACTGGTATAGATAAATGTCTAGATATTATTGAGACTAGATATCACCCAAGCACATGGAATGTATATGTTTTCCAATGCTCAGACGGAGATAACTGGCCAGAAGATAATGCGGGATGTTTTAAAAGCGCAACCAAATTGGCTGACTTAAGTCAATTTTATGGATATTGTGAAATAGAACCAGCGGAAAATAGAGGTAGGTGGTTACAAATGTCAAACCTTTCAGAATTGTTATCCCCTTTACTAAGAGATAATTTTAAAATAGCGGAAATTAGGAAGAAGGATGACGTTTGGCTAGCATTTCAAAGATTTTTTGGAGGGTTCCGTGAGTGACTGGAGCATAGATAGTTTAGAAGAGTGGGACGATCGAATAATTGAGCTTGCTAAATCTCATAATTTAGATTGGTTTCCGATTTCATACGAAATTTGTGATTACTACGCGATGATTGGTAACATGGCGTATCACGGGATGCCCCTCCATTACAGACATTGGAGTTATGGTAAGTCGTTCGAAAGAACACACCAGATGTATAACCTAGGAGCTGAGGGTCTTCCTTATGAGCTAATCATTAATAGTGATCCCTCTATAGCATATCTTATGAGGGAAAACCCCTTCTATTTGCAATTATTAATAATGTGCCACTGCGTCGGTCATTCTGATTTCTTTAAGAACAATTTGACGTTTGCTGAAACTGGACCTGAGAATATTATTCAAAGATTTAAGAATGCGAAAAAAAGAATCGATTCTTATATAGAAGATCCTAGCATAGGAATTGAAAAAGTAGAAAGAATATTAGATTCAGCTCATGCTCTTTCTTTACATATTCCGCCTAATTGCAAAGAATATATACCTCACAGAGAAAGAAGAAAAGAGCTAATCACTAGAATTAAATCAGGTGATCCATTAGTGATCAATAGAAATCCAGATCAATTTCCAATAGATGACGAAATCGATTTGCTCTCCTTCATTTCCGAAATGGCTTTAAACCTTGAGGATTGGGAAAGAGATATTATTAATATAGTTCGGCTTGAATCAGCATATTTTATGCCTCAAATAAGAACAAAGATAATGAATGAGGGTTGGGCTTGTTTTTGGCATTATCGATTAATGAACGAATTAGACTTACCACAAAAATTTCACATACCCTTCCTTAAGAGTCACAATCAAGTAGTTACTCCACATTTAGGAAGAATTAATCCTTACCATTTAGGCTTTCATTTATTCTTAAAAATAGAAGAAAGATACGGTTTAGAAGAGTGCTTTATAGCTAGAGAAGTATGCCATGATGAATCGTTTTTGAGGCAATATCTAACTGAAGAAGATTGCCACGAATTAAACTTATTTTCATATTCATTATATAAAAGAGATTACGTTGTTAACGAAATCTCTGACGGCGATGGCTGGAAAGAGATCAAAAAATCTTTAATCAGGCAAATTGGTTCAAATTCCGTACCAAAGATAATCATTAAAGAAGTTAAGAGCAATAACGTTTTAAGAATTCACCATGAACATGATGGAAGAGACTTAGAGCTAGGTTACGCAGAGAAAGTAGTTGATTATATTACTACATTGTGGGGCGGCGTAGTGAGACTAGATACGGTAATAGAAGACGAGCCATTCGAGATTTAGGAGGATCTGGTGAGTAAAAAAGGTTTTATAAAATTAATTGAGCAGCAAAGAAAAAAAACTAAGAAAGAAAAGTTTAAAGGTAATTTTTTAGATTTTCTAGAAAAAGTAAAAGAGAATCCAGAAATTGTCGATTCTTCTCATAAGAAGCTTTATGATACTTTAACGAGCTATGGCGTTTCTACTATTGAAGATAGCAACCCAAGAAAAAATAAAATATTTGATGGAGATAACGTAAAGATCTACGAGTATTTTAAAGACGAATTTTTTGGTGCAGAAACTGTTATTTCGAAGGTAATGAGATTTTTAAAGTCTGCGTCTTCGCGTGGGGAAGAGTCTCGGCAAGTTCTTTTACTGATGGGCCCGGTGGGAGCAGGTAAATCTGCATTAACTGAGCATATTAAAAAATCATTAGAGGGAGTTAGCTATTTTCATATAAATGGGGATCCTCAAAAAGGTAATCCTCTTCAGCTTATTCCTCGTGGGATAAGGGAAGCTTTTCAAGAAGAGTTGAAAGTTAATATCGAAGGAGATATCTCTCCTCCCATTCGTTTTCAATTGCTTCAAGATATGAAAGGGAAATATGAAAATTTTGAAATTATAGAAACTACATTTTCTCAAAGAGGAAGAAGAGGTATTGCGTCTGTCCCTCCTATGGATGCTAATTCTCAAGATGTTTCAGTTTTGATTGGTTCAGAAGATATTTCAAAACTAGATCTTTATTCGGAAGATGATCCTCGAGTCCTTTCATTAAATGGCGCGTTCAATATTGGTAACAGAGGCATTGTTGAATTTATAGAACTTTTTAAAAATGAAATCGAATTCTTGCATACTATCATTACAGCTACTCAGGAAAAAAGAGTGCCTGCCCCTGGCAAACATGATATGATCCACTTTGATGGTGTGATTATTGCTCACTGCAACGAATCAGAATGGAATCGGTTTCAAAGTGAACATACAAACGAAGCTATATTAGACAGAGTCGTAAAGGTCAATGTACCGTATGTTTTAGAGGTAGATCAAGAAGTAAAAATATACGAAAAGCTATTGTCTCGATCTAGTTTCAATAGTCATATTGCTCCTCACACACTCAAGGTAGCTTCTATGTTTAGCGTAATGTCGCGGCTTAAACCTTCCGGTAAGTGTGATCTTTTGACAAAAATGAAGATATACAATGGCGAAGACGTAATAGAAAAAGGTCGAGTTAAGAAAGTTGACATAAAAGATCTAAGGGAAGAAGCTAGTCATGAAGGTATGAGTGGCATTTCTACTAGGTTTATTATGAAATCAATTGATTGTGCCCTCTCGGATAGCGACAAGGGCTTTATAACACCTATCTCTATCATGGACACCATTGCAAAGAACTGTAAAGAGCAATTAGCAAATGAAGCTTTCAAGCAAGAGTGTCTAACGATACTTCAGGACGTCGTAAGAAAAGAATACCTCAGGATCCTTGAAAACGAAATTGCAAAAGCTTTTGTCGCCGCTTATGAAGAGCAAGCACAATCGTTATTTGAGAATTATCTAGATAACGCAGAAGCTTTTGCTATGAAGGCTAAGATTAAAGATCGCATAACTAATGAAGAAATGGTCCCAGACGAAAAATTCATGGGGACTATTGAAGAGTGTATTGGTATTGTTGGATCCTCCAAAGATGGGTTCAGATCAGATGTCACTGCTTACATGTTTGCTAAAGTTCGCAGGGGAGAAACGATTGACTATAGAAGCTATGAACCGCTCAAAGAAGCTATTGAAAGTTACCTAATCAATAGCGTAAAAGATATGGCAAGAATTGTTACTAAATCAAAAACTAGAGATGATAAGCAGAAAAAAAAGTACAACAATATGGTAAAAACCATGATTGACGATTATGGTTATACAGAGGAGTCTGCTGAAGAGATTTTAGTATACGCCAGTAACAACCTTTGGAGAGATTCATGAAAAATATAGGAACTAGCGAAGTTCTAATTTTGTCATCTGCTGTTATGTCATTCGTTAATATGCATTTAGCAATTACTGCACTTGCTTTAGGCACATTAGGCGGGATTATAAGATTTTCGATCGCTTTTAACGAAAAGCAAGAAAAATCAAAAGAAATTGAGGGCGCAACAGAAAACTTTGCTAGTATTCTTTCTGGCCTAGCTTCTGGAATGAATTCGAAAGATAGAGATAACTTACATTAAAAAATGCTATCCACTCCAAAATCTATAAATTCTAGAGAAGTGGAAAATTTCTTCAAAGAGCTTGAGGTTTTTTGCTTAGAACAAAAATCAAAAAAAATGGTTTATTTCGGCGTAGAGAGTATTTGCAATATATCTTTTTCCGAAACCTATAGGGCATTATTAGATTTTGATTTTTCTAACTTAAATTTTAGAGACTTGTTGGTTTCTCATTTAGAATCAGTTGAAAAATATAGCCCAGCCGCAGCTAGCTATTTACCATTCTTTTTAAGTTATTTTTTTAAAAATCAAATTGAATTAGACGGTGAAGCTTTTTTTAAAGCTTCTGAAATGAGCCAAAGAGAAAAAATATTAGATATAATAAACTCTTTTTTCGATAGCTCTAGTTTAATAAAAGCAGAAGATTTTAAAAGATTTTTTAAACAAAATGGATTTTTGTCAAGCTTTTCTATAAAGAAATCTAACAGCTTTCAAAATGCATGTGTTTTCGAATCGGGACTTTCTATTAACGGAAAAATTAATTCTGGTTTTTTTAAAAGCCGCGATTTCAACGTTGAAGTTCAAAACCCGCAAATAGTTATATACGATGGGTATATTCAAGAAGTTTCTGAGCTAAATACTATTCTTAATTTCTCTTTTGAAAACAAAGTGCCTTTTTTAGTATTATGTAAAGGTGCAGCGACTGATGTTATACATACTTGCTTTACTAATCATAAGATGGGAAATTGCTCTGTTATAATTCAAGAGCCTAGTCCAAACTTCTGGAAAGAAAATGTAAACGAATTGAAAGAATCTTTTAGTCTAGAGATGTTTGGTTCAATCAATGGGAGGCTTCTAAGCAGCTATGAGTATAACAAAGAAGTAGATTGCTTTTTGACTATCAAACAGCAAGAAGTGTTTTTAAAAAGTAAACTTTTAGATTTAAGTAGAAAAGCAGCAACAACAATATATTTGAATGAAAAAAGTTGGCAAAATAGAGGTTTGATTTTTGATCAACTTAACTTTTTTGTTAGCACTTTACAGCAAATAGCTACGTGCGGAGTCACGGACTCAAAGAAAATAAAAAAAATTACTGGCATAGACATTTGTGATTTAATTGGTTTAAAGTGCCGGTATCATCCTTCCTTCGCAATATCTAGATCTCTAAAAGAAGCGGAAATTATTTTTAACAAAATAACGAATGTTGGTTGTCTAATAAGGTTAGAAAGATAAGTTGAATATTAAGTGGAAAAATTCTATTGGTAGACAATTTGAAATTTCCGAAATTATTGATCTAATAAAAAAATACCCTTCTTCTCAAATCCATGTAGGAACTGATTCTCACTTCAAATCAGGGAAATTAATTTTTGCTACAGTCATCGCTGTTTACTCTCCTGGCGAGTGCTCTCGATATTTCTTTAAGAGAACATTAGAAAATTGCGAATATAAGATAGCACTATCTTCTAGATTATTAAAAGAAGTTCAAGATTCCATAGAAATAGCTTCGGTAGTTAGAGAATTAATTAACCCTAATCGAGAGATCTGCGTTCATGCCGATATTAGCAGCGATAAGAAAAATAAAAGTAATATTGTATATGAGCAAGCTAGACAATGGATAATAGCAATGGGGTTTGATTGTAAAATGAAACCTATATCATGGGCTTCATCTTCTATAGCAGATTTACACGCAAAATAAAAGACTTAAAATTTATAAAATGAGGTGTTTGGAATGAATGGCATAAAGCATTTAATAGAGTGTCAGTGTATATTGCCGCAATACAAAAAGAGGGAAAATCCGCCTTACCATAAATTTGTTGTATTTTCTATTATAGATGACTCTGATGCTACTATTGAAAAGTTCGCGCAATGTAACAACTGTGGCATTGTTCATCGAGTTTTTGATATTTGCAAATCTGAAATTGCTGTTGGTCATGAATCACTTAATAGCATTCCGACGAAGGACGATTTTTGTTTAATGCTACCATCGAGTATTGTAGACATTTTAAACGCATATGATTGTGAAATGTATACTTGGGAACAAGTAGCTTTTATATTAAATCATGATAAATCCGGAGAAAAAATAATTATATCAAAAGATGAGATCAACGGAAAAATACAAGGAAAATTTCTCACATATTCAGGTAATAATCGGTTTATGATTGAACCTTTTACGGCTGAAACGGAATTATAAGTTGAAAGAATTAGAAAAAATAGCAAAAAGCACGCAAAAGTGCAGAGAGATAAAATCCGAAATTTTACGTTTTGGAATAAACCAATTAGAAATTGAACATCTTATTAAACTTCTGGCTTACGAGCTCGAAGATAGGGATAAGATGCTAGCAATAACAAGTTGCTTACAAAATAAAGATACCGGTAATATATTAATACCTGAGGAGTAGAGAATGTCTGATAATACAATCGCCGTCAAATGGCAAGAACTGAAAATACTTATTGAAACTTTAGAAGTCGACATCGTCAAGAATGCAAATGGAAACGCTTCAGCAGGAGTCAGAGCTCGTAGGGGCTTGAGAGCTCTTAAGGGAGAAGCTTCTTCGCTTGTTAAGCTTTCTTTAGAAGTCGATAAAAAGTAAAGTTTTCATATTTTTAGATTTTGTTCAAATGAGAGAAGTTTATCTTTAATAGATTTCTCTATTTGACAAATTCTCATCCTTGTAACCCCAAATATATCTCCAATTTCCTGGAGAGTTTTTGGTCCATCTGTAGCTGCAATTAAGGTACAATTTTGATCACAAGAGTAGTTAATCCAATACCTACAAGATGTTTTTTGACACGGAACTTTATATTTTTCGTGAGCTTCATAACATGCTAAATCTTTATCTTTTTCCATTTAGTCCTTTTCTCCAGACCTACATAATTTTAATGATAACTTTAAATTGTTAGATTTACAAAAGGAGGGATAAATGAAGAGAAAAACTTTTGTTCTAGATACTAATGTTTTGTTATACGATAAAACTTCCATACATTCGTTTTCCGGTAATGATGTTGTTATACCATTGCTAGTTTTAGACGAACTTGATAGATTCAAAGAAAAACCCGGTGTGGTGGGAGAATCAGCTAGATATATAAACCGGCTTTTAGATGGTTTTAGAGATATAGGGAGGTTAGATCAGGGAATAAAACTACCTGAAGATCTTTGCAGAGATCAAACTATAAGAGTTATAATAGGAGAACACGCAGCGCCATTTGGACTCACTAACAATGCAGCAGACAATTTAATAATTGCAGCAACGTTATCTGAGGGACGTGAAGACCCGAATAAGACAGTTATACTAGTCACTAAAGATATTAACTTAAGAGTTAAGTGCGATGCTCTAGGGATACGTTCCGAAGATTACTATAAGGATCATATCTCGAGTGAAGATGTCAATTATTCTGGATATCACTTAGCTAGTCTGTCTCAAGACGAAGTAGACAAATTTTATCAAGATGGAGAGCTGCCCTTAGAAGATTCT
>Ga0233439_10003581_pt1 | contig 15897 bp, 16 predicted proteins | sample SI_123_September_6_FD_182713 | JGI IMG/M metagenome (GOLD analysis project Ga0233439, IMG submission 182713) | Seawater microbial communities from Saanich Inlet, British Columbia, Canada - SI_123_September2016_100_MG | ecosystem: Environmental > Aquatic > Marine > Inlet | place: Canada: British... | reverse complement strand
TATAATAATAAATATGCAGGATATTGACAAAATTATAAGCTCAAAATGGATTTTATCATCAAAAAATAATAGTTTACTCAAAGATTATTCTATTGCCATTGAAGGCAACATCATTAAAGATATACTTCCCTCAAAAGAAGTGTTGAAAAAGTATAAATCCACTGACCATTTGATGTTAAAAAATAATATATTAGTTCCTGGTTTAATAAATAATAATGTTTCTACACCATATATTTTTACCAGAAAATCCTTAAATGATAATTCGAGGCAAAAGATAGATCCTAAAAAATATCTAGAGCTATCAACAAATATCTCCATTTGCCAAATGATTAAAAATGGGATAACTACATTCACAGATACAAGCTCTCATCCAGAAATAGTGCTTAAACAATCCATTAAATCAGGTATTAGAGCCAATGTTGGATTGCCTATATCGAGTTATAAATCTAATTGGGCGAATAAAGAGCAGGAGTATTTTAAAAAAACAATTAGCTTTTATGATGAATATAGAAACGACCCATCAATAAAATTATATTTAAATCTTAATTCAATACATATGTTATCAAAACGAGGATTTGAAAAAGTGTCTCAAATTGTTAGCGAGCTTGATGTTCCCGTAAGGATGCATTTACATGAAGACTTAAATAAATTGAATATATTTAAAAGAAAATACAAGAAAAGACCAGTGAAGTATTTAGAAGAACTAGGGTTGCTGGGCACTACGTTCACCGCCATTAATCCATTTCATATAAATCAATCTGATTTAAATATAATGCAGAAATATAAAATACATATTGTTCATACACCATCGTTTAATATTGTATCTAGAAATACACAATGTAATACAAAACTCTTTCTCAAAAACAATATCAAGGTATCTATTGGGACAGGTGAATACATAATAGGAAATAGTGTAGATTTATTTAATGAAATGAGAATAGCATCTCTTTTATCAAAGTTAAGTAAAGATGAAAGCAATCATTTAACACAAAAAGAATTATTAGGGTTAATAATGAAAAATGCTTCTAATGCGTTAGGTCTTAGTTTTGATATTAGTAGGCTTGAGCCTAAGTGTAGCGCGGATATTATTTCTATTAAAATAAATAATATAGACATGAGCAGCATAGACTTGTATAAAGATATAGAGAACAAGCTAAATTCAAATAATATTGAACATGTATGGGTTGCAGGAAAGCAAATATTGAAAGATAAAAAGCTCCTGACAATAAACGAGGATATGTTATATCATAAGTTTACTGAATTAGTGAAAAAATAGGCGCAAAGTATGAATCTTGATAAAAAAGAAATAGATAATTTTGATATATATGCTCATGAATGGTGGAATAAAAGAGGCCCATATAAACTTATACATAATTTAACTCCTTTGAGGGTAGAATATATTCAAAATAGCATCAATGTAAAAGGTCTAAATATTTTAGATATAGGGTGTGGCGGTGGTTTACTTGCAGAAGAGTTAACCAAAAAAGGAGCAAATGTAACTGGGCTAGATGCATCTAAAAAAACAATTAATATCGCCAAACAACATGCTAAAGAAAGTAATCTTAATATCAATTATGTTTGCTCTACTCTGGAATCATTTATAGAGGAAGATAAAAATAAATATGACTGCATAATATGTTTTGAACTTATTGAGCATATTCCTGATCAAAAAAAGCTTGTCTTAGATATTTCTAAAGTATCAAAAAAGAAATCCAAATTATTTATGTCTACAATAAACAGAAATATTGTTTCGTTTGCGTTTGCAAAAGTCATTGCAGAATATGTTTTAAAGATAGTACCTCGAGGGACTCATCAATATGGGAAATTCATTAAGCCATCTGAATTAGCAAGATTAGTTGAATTAGCTGAATTTAAAGTTGAAGATATTTCTGGGGTAAAATTAAACCCTATAGATTATACTTTTTCATTATCCAGAATGACAAAAATAAATTATTTTATGACTTCAACAAAAAAATGAATAAAAAAATAGAATGTATATTATTTGACTTAGATGGAACATTTGCTGATACATCTAAAGATATGTGCGATGCACTAAATACCATTTTAACTGAAAAGAAATTTACTAATGTAAATTGCGAAGAGTTAAAGCTTCATATATCTAAAGGCGCTGTAGGTATTATAGATTACGCCTCTAAAATTAATGGGCGCTCTATTGACTCGTCTTTGATGAGAGCTGAATTTCTGCAGGAATATTCGGATAATACTTTTGTCCATACAAAAATGATAGATGGTATTTCAAAGCTAATAGAGCATATTGAAATGAATAAAATCAAATGGGGAATAGTTACAAATAAACATTCAAAATATGTCAATAAAATACTTAAGGGTTTTTCTATCGATGAAGATGTTAAATATTTAGTTACAGGTGACATGTTAGAAGAAACCAAACCTAGTCCAGAAGGTTTACTTAAAGCTATAGAAATGGCAAATGTAGACGCAGCTAATACTATTTATATAGGCGATGATGAAAGAGATATCGTTGCAGGGAAAAGCGCAGGTATGCTTACAGTAGCTGCAGATTTTGGTTTTATCGGACCTGACAAAGACATGTATTCTTGGAATGCTGACGTAAATATAGACAATCCTACAGATCTTATTAAAATATTATCTTTATAAGTCTTGAGCTATAATTACAGGCATACTTATAAATGTATTATCAAATAACTCAATCACATCATTATTATTCATTCTAATACATCCATGGGATGCTGGCGTGCCAATTTTATCTTCATGGACTGTTCCATGTATATAAATATAACGAGAATAGCTATCAATATTGTCGCCTTTGTTGATGCCATCTTCATGGCCTTTAAGCCATAATATTCTAGAAGTAATCATGTCATCATGTGTTTCAAAATGCTTGTCACGTATTTCAGTATTCTGAGGAAGATCTAAGTCATCCAATGTAAGATTATTTGTAATAGGTTTTCTACCTTTAAATATCGTCATTTTAGGCATATTTTCACCAATTCTCTCTGCGATATAATGAAGTCCAGGCGGTGTTTTAAAGGAATCATTTAGATTCCCAATCCCAAATTTTGATGTAGACACAGGGTAAGAAAAGATAATCACGCTATTTGAAATCAAGAGAAGTATTTGCTTAGACGGTATTACTAAAATATATTTTTCTGAATTTAATGAAGGAAATCTCTCGGTGAAGATATTACCTGTTGCTTTTTTTATTAAAAGCTCAGTGTTGATCATAATTAGTACACCATAACATCATCATGTGAATCTGCAGGATTTTTATTTTTAGCAGCATCATTACGAAGGTCGTCAAGATTTTTAAGATATTCTTCCGTAACATCATTTGTTACATATTTACCATCAAAACAAGATGAGTCAAATTCTTTTACTATAGATCCCGAGTCTTTTACTGATTTAATTAAATCTGTTAAGTCCTGATAGATAAGTTTATCAGACCCAATTAACTTAGATATTTCTATCTCTGTTCTTCCATCAGCAGCAAATTCGTTACTGGCGGGCATATCAATTCCATATACATTTGGATGCTTAACTGCTGGCGCAGCAGATGCCATATATACTTTTTTTGCACCGGCCTCTCTTGCCATATCAATAATTTGTTTGGATGTAGTACCACGCACTATAGAATCATCAACTAATAATACATTTTTATCTTTAAACTCTGATGCTATAGCATTTAATTTTCTTTTAACAGATTGAGCTCGTTGAGCTTGTTCTGGCATAATAAAGGTTCTACCAATATATCTATTCTTAATAAAACCTTCTCTGAATGGGACTTTAAGTGAGACGGATAATTCTAATGCAGATATACGACTTGTATCGGGTATTGGCATAACAACATCAATATCGTGATCTTTCCAAGTCTTCATAATTTTCTTAGCCAGGTTTTGACCCATTTTCATGCGGGCTGTATAAACTGATATGCCATCAATGATAGAGTCTGGTCGAGCAAAATAAACATATTCAAATATACATGGAGTATGACCAGTATCCTCAGTGCATAATCTTGTATGAATATTACCATCAATATCCACAAAAATTGCCTCACCAGGCATAATATCTCTCTCTAGTATAAATCCAGCACTATCTAGTGCTACCGACTCCGAAGCAATCATCGTTTCTATCTTTCCGTCGACTTTTCTAGTTCCAAAACATAATGGTCTAATTCCCATTGGATCACGGAATGCGACTATTCCTCTATCAGATATTAATGTAACTACAGCATATGCTCCTTTGACTCTTCGATGAACACCTGCCACTGCATAAAATACATCATCAGGAGTGAAGGTTTCTTTGCTATGTAGGTGTAGTTCATGAGCAAAGATATTTAATAGTATTTCTGAATCTGATTTAGTATTAATGTGTCTTAAATCTTCAGAAAATAAATTATTTTTTAATTCTGAAGAATTGATAAGGTTTCCATTATGAGCAAGACCTATTCCATATGGGGAGTTTACGTAAAATGGCTGAGCTTCTGATGAACTATCAGCTTGACCAGCAGTTGGATACCTAACATGCCCAATACCCAGCTTTCCTTTAAGTCTTGCAATATGTTTCGCATTAAAGCCGTCTCGTACTAATCCCAGTGACTTCCTGAGAGTTATTTTTCCTTTATGATTGGTTAGAATTCCTGATGCATCTTGACCACGGTGTTGCAATACAGTCAGCGACTCATAAATATCGCGAACAACATTATTAGACCCCTACACCGCAACTATTCCGCACATATGCTATATCTTATATTTTTAATTCCAAACTATCAAAGAGTGAATTGCCAGTTTGGACATATTTATCCAAAAAATCCTTAAAAAATGGCATAAACTGAGAATCCTCTATCATATGAAAATTTTTCATGTCAGTTTGGTAGATTATAAATACAAAGAAAGTTACAAAAACTAAACCTTTTAGAGATCCAAACAGTAACCCGAATACTTTATTATAATTAGATAATCCAATAATATTAATAAATTTCGAGAATATAAATCCAAGAACAGTAGCTGTCATGAAGGTGATAAGAAATATTGCTATAATTGTTAATATTGAAGATACTTGCTCAGATGAAATATAATTATCTATTATTTTAGAAGGGATATGGAAATACTTTACAGATAAATAGATGGCTGAGATCCATATTAATAATGAAATAATCTCAGACATAAACCCTTTGAAGAAACCTCTTATTGCCCAAAAAGCTAAAAAAAGTAATAGTCCAATATCTAAAACTGACATTAATTATTTAATCTCATAATGTTGCCAGAATAACCTAGAGAGTTGTTAATCTTAAGAGCAATACTTTTAGCCATTTCTTTATCAACAAATGGACCTATTGCAATTAATTCAGAATTATCTTTAAAGGGTAATTTTATAACTGATTTTATTCCTATTTTTTTTAAATTACTTGAAAAATCATTAAAAAGTTTTTCTGAGTCAATTTCTGGAAATGATATAACCCAAGACTCAGAAATAATCTGTCTCAATGGTATATCATTAGAAATTTCTAAATCTCCATAATTTATTATTTTTGGAGAATTAACTCCTATATTATTTTCAGGGATATCCAAAGAATATGTAATTTTACTAAAATTCTGAATATAACTTATCACTGGTGCATGAAAAATATATATTGGAATTAAAAATAAAGAAAATATTAAATATACATTATTGAATTTCATTAAATAATATCTCTATCTTGTTTGATTGATTCATAATAATCTAAAAACTCAGAGACAGTATAAAATGAGCCATATACAATAAGACGGTCTTCTTTACGTAAGGACTTTATGGCCTCGATACATGCCTCATCAATAGTCTCGAATGTTTCAATATTATTATCGCTTATAGCACCAGACATTCTAGTTTTAATCTCATCAGAATTCATTCCTCGTTCACTATTTATAGTACCGCAAAACCATTTATCTACATTATTCACCATTGGTTTAACTAAACTATAAACATCTTTGTCCTTTAATATGCCAACAACTGCTATAGTATTTTTTTTTGGTTCTCTATTAATATTATCCATTAATTTCTCTGCAGAATCTGCATTATGGGCAACGTCAATAATAATCTCTGGATGCGATGCTATTTTTTGATATCTACCTATCAAGGATATATTATTAATTCCTTTACTAAGTAGTTTAGTATTCTCAATTATACTTGGCTCAATAATCTCCAGTGCTTGCAACGCTGCTGCTGCATGATTATATTGAAAATCTCCCCGCAATGGTAACAGAGGTAATACTAATTCTTTTCCTAAATTACTTCGCCATGTCCATGTATCTTTGGAAATTTTTGTAAAAAAATCATTTTGATTATATAAAAAATTAGAGCCATTTTTCTTCGCATAACTTAATAAAACTGTTGGTGGATCTTGGTCAGCATATATGCATGGAGAAAATGGTCTCATTACACCTGCCTTCTCCAAAGCTATACTCTCAATCGTGGTACCCAGAAATTCTGTATGATCGATACCTATAGAGGTGATTATTGATAAATTAGAATCAATAATATTGGTAGCATCAAGTCTCCCACCCAAACCAACCTCTAAAACTACATAGTCTAAGTTTCTTTTACTAAATAAATAAAAAGCTGTTAAGGTTGCAAATTCAAAATATGTTAAGGTTGTCTCACCTCTCAACTTATCTATCATTTCAAACGTCTCAATTAATTCTGAAGATGTTATCTCTTCTTTGTTTACCTTAATCCTTTCATTATAGCGCTTAATGTGAGGTGATGTAAAAGTTCCAACTGAGTAGTTATTTTCAAATAAAATACTTTCTAATATTGCTACAGTAGATCCTTTGCCATTTGTTCCAGCTACAATAATAACTTTGTTAGCAATACCTGTAATGTTTAATTTTTCATATACCGATTTAATGCGTTCTAATTTAAAATCAATATTTTGAGGATGAAGGGTTTGCTGCCAATCAAGCCATTCTTGTAAATTACTTGGATATTCTTTCACTATTATAGTTACTCATCAAAGATGAAATAATTTCAGCTAACTTAGCTTTCTGATTATTTCTATCTAATATAAAATCTATAGCACCATGATCTTGTAAAAACTCACTTCTTTGAAATCCTTTCGGGAGTTTCTCTCCAACAGTTTGTTCAATAACTCTTGGGCCAGCAAAACCAATTAGGGCATTTGGCTCACCAATATTAATATCACCCAACATAGCTAAACTAGCAGACACTCCGCCCATAGTCGGATCAGTTAATACAGAGATATAAGGTAAACCTTCTTGAGACAAATCATTCAGTGCATCACTCGTTTTAGCCATTTGAAACAAAGAGAATAGGGATTCCTGCATCCTTGCTCCACCGCTTGCAGAAAAACAAATAAGAGGAGCTTTGTCTTCAATACATTTTTTAATTGCTAAGCAAAATTTTTCACCAACCACAGAACCCATGGATCCGCCAAAGAACGAATATTCAAAAATACATACAATTGCAGGTATCTCATCAAGTTTGCCTTTAAAGACTAACATTGCATCTTTCTCACCTGTTCTTTTCTGAGTTGACAATAGTTTATCTTTGTATTTCTCTTTGTCTTTAAAATTGAGCATATCCACAGGCGTAATATCTGTGAATATTTCCATCTTACCCTCACTATCTAGGATAATATCAGCTCTTTTACGAGCAGATATTCTTCCATGATGATTACATTTTGGACATACATTTAAATTTTTTTCAAATTCTGCCCTATAAATTACTGCATCACAATTAAGACATTTATGCCATAATCCCTCAGGAACTGAGCCTTTGCTCTCTTTTTCCGCTCTTATTCTTGACGGTAATATTTTATCTAACCAACTCATTTTTTACCCATACTCTTATTAATACTAATCAAAAATGACTTTATCTTTTTATACATTTCAGTCTTATTATTCATATATTTCTCAATCAATTCTACTATAGAACTACCAATAATTATACCATCAGAAAATTTCCCAATACTCTTAGCTGTTACTCCGTCTTTTATACCAAAACCTACGGTAACTGGAATACTATCCTTAGATATTTTTCTAATATTATCTACAGATTTTTTAATTGGCTTAAAATCAATAATAGATGAACCGGTTATTCCTTTTACTGAAACATAGTATAAATAACCACTTGTATGTTTGATTATTAATTTCAATCTTTTTTTCTCTGTTGTAGGTGAGGCTAAAAATATTTGACATAAATTATTTTTAAGTAATATTTTATTAATTACATTCGATTCTTCGGGTGGAGAATCTACAAGTAAAACACCATCGACTCCTTTATTTTTAGCCTGTATCGCAAACTTAGTATATCCCATGCTCTCGATCGGATTAATATATCCCATTAACACAATAGGAGTTTTTTGATTTTTTTTTCTAAAAGACTCTACAACTTTGAAAACATCTTTTAATGAAATATTTTTCTTTAGGGCTCTTTCGACACCTTTTTGTATCGTAGGTCCGTCTGCAATTGGATCGGTGAATGGAACGCCCAACTCAATAAGATCTACACCTGAATCTACCATTAAATGCATTAGCTTTAAAGTAGACGCTAAATCAGGATCCCCGCAAACTAAATATGTAATGAAAGCAGCTTTTTTATCTTTCTTTTTCTGCAAGAAAATCTCATTAACTCTATTCACACTTTCATTCCCTGGAGAGATGCTATTGTATCAATATCTTTGTCACCTCTACCTGATAAATTTATTAAAATATTTTTATTAGACCTAGTTTTAGCAATTTTAAAGGCATACGCTAGAGCATGAGCGGTTTCTAGGGCAGGGATAATTCCTTCTTTTTCTGTCAGATAATAAAAAGCATCAAGTGCCTCTTTATCCGTTACAGTCACATATTTAACTCTTTTATTATCCTTTAACCATGAATGCTCTGGTCCGACGCCTGGATAATCTAATCCGGCAGAAATTGAATGGGTAGACTCTATCTGTCCATTTTTATCTTCCATGATATATGTACGATTACCATGTAAAATTCCAGGGTTACCCATATTCAATGGCGCAGCATGTTTACCAGTATTTAATCCATATCCACCTGCTTCTACTCCAATGATTTCTACATTATCATTTAAGTATGGATGAAATAGTCCTATTGCATTAGAACCTCCGCCTACACATGCAACCAATATATGGGGCTTTTTCTTAATATTCTTCATTTGCAACTTGGATTCATGACCAATAATTGATTGAAAATCACGTACTATCATAGGGTAAGGGTGTGGTCCTGCTACAGATCCAATTATATAATGAGTATTATCAACATTAGTTACCCAATCACGCAATGCTTCATTTAATGCATCTTTTAAAGTTTTTGATCCAGAATCAACGGCAACCACTTCAGCCCCTAAAAGTTTCATACGATAAACATTAACTTTTTGCCTTTGAATGTCATTGCTACCCATATAAACAACGCATTTTAAATTATAACGTGCGCAAGCTGTGGCAGTGGCAACCCCATGTTGTCCAGCACCTGTTTCTGCAATAATACGCGTTTTACCCATTGCTTTTGCGAGCATAGCTTGCCCCATTGCATTATTAATCTTATGGGCACCAGTATGATTTAAGTCTTCTCTTTTAAGATAAATATTACAGTTTCCAAGTTCCCTGCTAATTCTTGAAGCATGATATATCGGAGTTGGCCTACCTACATAATTTTTTAACTCGCTTTTTAATTCTTTTTTAAACGATGATGATTTGGCTATTTTAATGTATGCCTTATAAAGCTCATCAAGCGGGTACATTAATGTTTCCGAGACATATTTTCCACCATATTTAGCGAAGTGGCCCTCTTTATCAGGGAATAATTTATAATTAACTTTTTTCATAATAATCTAGCTGAGATATTCTTACATTTTCTATGAGTTTTTTCATCAATAGATGATCTTTTTTTCCAATACTAGATTCAAGACCACTGCTAACATCAATTCCTGATGGATTATAATTAGATATTAAATCTTTTATATTTGATGGATTTAGTCCACCCGCAACGAAGCATGGTAAAGATAAAGAGATTTCTTCAATTAATTTATTTTTATTTAAAATTGTCCAGTCAAATATTTTTCCAGTACCTCCTCGTAAGTCTCCTATAGAAGTATCTAATAATAAAGCATGTGCATGTTTCATAAATTCTTTATCGATACTCAAAGAATCATTTTCAACGTGAAAAGTCTTTATGAAAGGCTTTTTGAATTGATTACAGAACTCTAATGATTCATTACCATGAAATTGTAAAATATCAGGATTAAGATTATTGATTGCAGCAGCAATATATTCTTCGCTCTGATTCATGAATACCGTAACAATTTTTTTATCCTTATTACATGCATTAATTAATTTTTTAGCGACATCATAAGTTACGCATCTTGGACTTGTGTCTACAAGTATTATCCCAATATAGTCAATCCCATCTATATCGTTCACACACTCGATATCATCTATGTTCGTCATGCCGCATATTTTAATCAGGGTCTTTTTCATTAATATATATTAACACGTATTTATATGAAGGAATATGCAATAGGATATCTTTAAAAATATGGAAATATATCATCAGGATTAATATTATATTTCTTAGGATAATAAATATTTTTTAAGTATAAACCATTTGGTAAAACCATTTTACTACACTTTTTACGATCCAAAGATTTAATCAAGTAATCAATATGTTCAGGCTCAAATTTAGATATACCAATATCAAGCAGAGTGCCGACTATATTTCTGACCATATGGTACAGAAAACTATTGGCAGTAATGTCTATATATAAAAAATTATTATAATTAGTAATAGATATGGTTTTGATATTTTTAATTGGACTCTTAGATGAACAGCCAGATGCTCTAAAGCAACTAAAATCTTTCTCTCCTTTTAAATATTTAAAAGCTGATTTAATTTTAGATATATTTATAGTATCGCTGAAATGCAAAACATTTGAGGATAAGAAAGTTGATGGATATTTTTGATTTAAAATAATATAGCGATATGTTCGAGATTGTGCGCTATACCGTGCATGAAAATCTTCATCGACATGATATATTTTTTTAACAATCACATCGCTAGGTAAATTGGAATTAATCCCATTAATCCATTTATAGTCAAGTCTTCTCTTTGTTGTATCAAAATGAATAATTTGAGAAAATGCATGCACCCCAGTATCCGTTCTTCCTGCGCATATTGTACTTATTTGTTCATCAGCAATCTTAGAAATTGCAAGATCTATATGATACTGTATCGTTTTTTCTTTATGGATTTTTTGTTTTTGCCAGCCAAAATAGTTTGCACCATTATACTCTACAGACAAAGCAATTCTCATTATTTTATCTGCATAAAGAGAAGTCTAGCTTCATGCTTATCATCTTCTGAGCCTGTCTCAACAATTCTTTTCAAAAGATCTCTAGCATTATCAACATCATTGCTAGCAATAAGAGCTCTTGCTAAATCAATTTGTGAAATATTAACATCATCCATAATTTCATCAACAGTATTAACTTCATCGGAGTCTTTGTCTTCTTCTGCTAAAGATTTAGCATCTTTTCTTAACCTCATTAATTGCTCTTCATCCTTAGCACGCTTCTCATCACGCACAGCCTGGGAGGTTTCATTCGATTTATCCAAGTCAGAGAAACTAACGACTTCTTCATTATGATTTGTACTTGACTCAGGAGCAGATTCTCTTCTCATTTTTTTTGATCTCAATCCTATTGATTTAAAAATATTAGTTGCATTATTAATTTCTAAAAGCAATGACATTATAGAATTAGCTTTATTATTCAATTTATAAATTTCATCCATATGATCAGAGAGAGGTTTTTTTGAATCATTTTGGTTAGAAGTTATATGTTTTAGTAATTTCTTATTTAATTTAGATATTTCATTATTTATAACTCTAAACTTCTCAAAGAAATATGCAGTGATAAACAACCCTATCAGTACATATGCAGGATTAATATCTCCATATGGGAGAGAAAGTATTGCCCCAATTACCTGAAATAATAATCCAGCGATAGTGTCAACTAAACCTAACAGTATCGGCATTAATAAGCTGATTAAGCTAGATAAACTCTCTATGATAATAACTTGTGCATTAACAAGAAGAATTAAGATATTTGCAGTTTTTGAAGAATAATCTATAGGCCATATACTATATATTGGTATATATGCAAAAAGTAGAATGATTACTATAAGTCCTAAAATCTTTTTCATTTATCACCTTTCATAAGTTGCTCAGCTATTTGCACACTATTCAGTGCCGCTCCTTTTCTAACATTATCAGCTACAATCCAAATATTCAAAATATTATCATTATCAAGAGATTTCCTAATACGCCCAACATATACTTTATCAGTTCCATGTCCATCTACAAAAGCAGTAGGGTATTCGTCATTACCTGGATTATCAATTAACTCAACCCCATTATCATTTTTAAAATCAGACTTAATATCCTCAATGCTAATTGGAGACTCTGTCTCTATTGTTACTGATTCAGAATGACCAATAAGAACTGGGACTCGAACGGCAGTTGCATTAACTTTGATATCTTTATCAAGAATTTTTTGAGTTTCCCATACCATTTTCATTTCCTCTTTTGTGTAACCATTTTCACAAAAACTATCCACAAACGGAATAACGTTGAAGGCTATTTGTTTTGGATATATGGAAGATTTAATTTCTTGCTGATTCATATATGAATGAGATTGTTCCAATAGCTCATCCACTCCTTTTTTACCTGATCCAGATACTGCCTGATAAGTACATACATTAATACTCAATATTTTATAACGGTCATGAATTGGCTTTAGTGCTACTAACATCTGAATAGTTGAGCAATTAGGATTAGCTATTATATTTGTTTTTTTATATTTATTGATAGCATCAGGATTAACTTCCGGAACTACTAATGGAATATCGTCTACATATCTAAATTCTGATGTATTATCGATTACTACAGCTCCAGCATTAGCTGCTATAGGTGCATACTGTTGAGAAACACTACTTCCAGCAGAAAAAAAGGCAATATCAATATCTTTAAAGTCATAATCATCTATTGCGATAATATCGAGTAATTGATTTCCAAATTTAACTTTATTACCTTCAGATCTTTTGCTAGCAATTGCAATAATATTCTCAATAGGAAGTTTCCTTGATGATATTATATCTAGCAAAGATTCTCCCACTATTCCAGTAGCACCAACAATAGCGATATTATATTTGTCTTTAACCTTAAACATGTTTCTTTATTTCCATGATAATTGCATTACCCATTTCTGATGTACTCGCAAATTCTTTTTTATTGCTAATATCTTTAGTAAATATTCCAGACCTAAGTACGTTTTCAATAGCATCTTTTATAAGATTAGATACTTTAATATTATTTAATGAATATTCAAACATCATTGCAACAGATAATATCATTGCAATAGGATTGACGATACCTTGTCCTGCGATATCTGGTGCTGATCCATGAATTGGCTCATAGACACCAGTCACATCAGATAATGATGCAGATGGTAACATGCCAATAGACCCAGTTAACATAGATGCTTCATCAGAAAGTATATCTCCAAATAAATTTTCTGTTAAAATCACATCGAACTGCTTAGGGTCTTTTATTAATTGCATAGCAGCATTGTCCACATACATATGATCGAGTTTGATTCCTGGATAGCCATCAGCATGTAACTTAGTTACAGTCTCTCTCCAAACTTGGGATGCTTCTAAGACGTTAGCCTTATCAACTGATGTGACTTTGGCTGACCTTTTATTTGATAAATCAAAAGCATACTTAGAGATGCGAGTAACTTCATTTTCAGAATAAGACATTGTGTTGAATCCAGTCCTATTAGCACCATCTTTGAAACCTCTAGGTTCACCAAAATAAACTCCACCTATCAACTCTCTTATGATTACGATATCAAGATTCTTTATTACCTCAGATTTAATTGTTGAGCTCTCAAGAAGTGCTTCAAATAAAAATACAGGACGGACATTTATATAAAGATCTAATGATTTTCTTAATGCTAGTAGTCCAGACTCTGGCTTGAGTTTATTTTCATTCTTTTCATGCTTCTTTGTACCCACAGCTCCTAATAAAATACAATCAGCTCTGCTAGCTTTAACAGATGTTTCATCTGGGTATGGAGTTCCATGATTATCAATAGCAATACCACCAATATCAGCATAATCATATGAGATATCACTTAAATTTGTCTCATTCAACACATCAATAACTTTGATGGCTTCCAACATGATTTCGGGTCCTACTCCATCACCAGGTAATAATAAAATATTTTTTTTAGTCATTATTCTTTTCAAAAACCCATGGTTTTAATAATTTCATTCTATCTTCATAGATTTTAATTTTATCTTTATGTTTTAAAGATAATTCAATGTCATCATATTCAAATATAATTCGCTCTTTATCAGAGTCAGATATAGCAAATGAATATACTTGATCATTAGGCGTTGTAATTGTCTGATTTTGAATGTTGATTGTCAAATTATATTTAGGAGACATAGTTATTTCTCTGAACATCTTATCTAGCTCATCTTTTTTGATCGAGATTAGGAGCAGACCATTCTTGAAACTATTTCTATAAAATATGTCGGCAAACGAAGTAGAAATAATAGCTTCAATGCCAAAATCTTTTAGTGCCCACACGGCATGCTCGCGAGAAGATCCACATCCAAAATTATCATTAGTCAATATAATGTTGCCACTAGAGTATGGCTTAATATTTAAAACAAATTTAGAGTTTATATTTCTCTTTTTCGTTGTACTTAAATCACCAGGATCGGTATATCTAAGAGAGTCAAAAAGAAATGGTCCAAAACCAGATTTCTTGATTGATTTTAAATATTGTTTAGGGATTATAGCATCAGTGTCAATGTTAGATTGATCAAGCGGTATAACCTGTCCTTCAATAATTTTATTTTTCATTTGCAAAATCTATTACATTACTAAAATGTCCTTTGATAGCTGCTAAAGCTGCCATAGAGGGACTGACTAAATGTGTTCTTCCTTTGTCACCTTGTCTTCCTTCAAAATTTCTATTAGAGGTTGATGCGCATCTCTCATATGGCAATAAACTATCATCATTCATTCCCAAACACATTGAGCAACCAGGCTCTCTCCATTCAAATCCAGACTTAACAAATATTTTATCAAGACCTTCCTTTTCTGCTTCGGCCTTTACAAGACCAGACCCTGGCACAACAATGGCCTGTTTAATATTATCAGAGACTTTATAGCCTTCTACTATTTTTGCGGCTTGTCTTAAATCTTCAATTCTAGAATTAGTACATGAGCCTATAAATATCTTATCAAGCATTATGGATTTAATATCTTGATTTGCTGTCAATCCCATATAATCAAGAGCTCTTTGCATGTATTGTTTTTTACTTGAATCATTTTCATCATCAGGATTAGGAACTTTTCCATTAATATCAGTTGTCATTTCAGGAGATGTCCCCCAAGTAACTTGTGGCAAAACATCAGTAGCATCAAAAGATAATATTTTATCAAATACCGCATCATGGTCACTAACTAGATTTTCCCAATATTTAACGGCCTCATCTAAGTATTTCTTACTAGGTGAATATTTTTTATTCAACATATACTCATGGGTCTTAGAATCAAAAGCAACAAGACCTGATTTTGCTCCTGCCTCAATACTCATGTTGCACATAGTCATTCTGCTTTCAATGCTCATATTCTCTATGCAATCTCCAGTAAACTCGATTGTATAACCGGTTCCTCCAGAAGTGCCTATTTCTTTTATAATATGTAATATTAAATCTTTTGACGAAACATAATTACTGAGTTTATTAGTAATATTTATTTTAAAATTTTTCTCTTTATTTATATTTATACACTGTGTAGCTAAAACATGTTCAA
>Ga0233439_10003580_pt1 | contig 15900 bp, 16 predicted proteins | sample SI_123_September_6_FD_182713 | JGI IMG/M metagenome (GOLD analysis project Ga0233439, IMG submission 182713) | Seawater microbial communities from Saanich Inlet, British Columbia, Canada - SI_123_September2016_100_MG | ecosystem: Environmental > Aquatic > Marine > Inlet | place: Canada: British... | reverse complement strand
TTTGATAGCTTCTTTTTGCTTTATCATAATTTTTTAATTTTATATTAACCATTCCTTGTCCTGCTAGAGCTCCAAAATGTCTTTCTTCTAATTCTAAAACTTTATCAATATCATTTTGTGATTTTTGCAATTCACCAACCATATAAAATACAGTTGCTCTTTTATTCCAAGCCTCAGCCCAATTAGGATCTAATTCAATTGCCTCTGTAAAAACATCGATCGCTCTATTTAATTGTTGATCTTGAACCAATTTTGAGCCTTCATCTAATATCGATGTTAATTTTTGATCCGTAGGATGAGTACTCCATAACATCCATATCTGTTGAGCAATTCCAGAAGATAAAGATGGGATATTTTTTTTTAATTCTAAAAATAATTTTTCAAGCTCAACATCTCTATTGTTTGCACTTAAAGTTGTAGTTGAAAGAAATAAAATAATAATTGTTAGAATCTTCTTCATGAAAAATGATAACAAAAAAACAATACTAAGTCTTAAAGATTTTTTAAGATAGCTTCTTTTAAAGTGTTGCTAATAATAATTGTACCTTGATCATTTGGATGCATGCCATCACTTAAATTAAATTCAGGTTTTTGAGCTACACCTTCAAGTAGAAAAGGAACTAATTGTAATTCATATATTTTTGCTAAATCAGAAAAAATTTTATCAAAAGTTTTTTTATAATTTAAACCATAAGATGTTGGGGCAATCATGCCAGCTATTATTACTTTTATATTTTTATCTTTAGCAATTTTTATTATTTCTTCTAAATTACTCTTTGTTTCTTTTGGATTAATGCCTCTAAGCATATCGTTAGCTCCTAGACATAAAATCATTAAATCAATATCAGGTTCAGATAAAGTCCATTCAGCAATATTTAATCCTCCAGCTGATGTGCTTCCTGAAACACTTCCATTTACTACCTCTATATTATGACCTTCTGAGACTAAATTCCTCTGTAAAACCACAGACAAATGTTTCTCATTAGGTAGACCGTAGCCTGCCATCAAACTATCTCCAAATAGTATGACTTTTTCTATGGCACTCACCTTTATGGTGACTAGACAAATTACAATAATTTTAATAATAAAACTTTTATTCATGAGCATTCTTCTTAAATTAAATAAAGTAAATCTTAAATACCAAACTGGTAAAGATAATATAAGGGTTTTAAAAGATATTAACTTAACTACCAAGAAAAAAGAGACAATCTCTATTGTTGGAGAAAGTGGATCAGGAAAAACTAGTCTTATAATGTTAATTGGTGGATTAGAAAATGCTACTTCTGGAAAAATCTTTTTTCAAAATCATGAAATCACAAAATTAAGTGAAGATAAAGTGTCAGAAATAAGAAGAAAAAATATTGGAATTATATTTCAATCATTTTATTTGATCCCAAATTATACTGCAGTTGAAAATGTAGCATTAACTCTTGAACTTAATAAATTTAGAAACCCCGAAAAAGAAGCAAAGCTATTATTAGATCGATTTGGACTTAGTCATCGTTTTAATAATTTGCCCAGTCAATTATCAGGAGGTGAACAACAAAGAGTTGCAATAGCTAGAGCCATTGCAATGAAACCAGAGTTAATCCTAGCAGATGAACCCACTGGAAATCTGGATACCGAAAATTCAGTAATGATATCAGATATATTATTTAATTACGTTAAAGAGGAAGGCTCTTCACTAATTATGGTAACTCATGATTCAAAATTAGCAAATAAAGCAAAACGTAAAATTAAAATTAAAGATGGAAAAATTAAATAATCCATCTGAACTTAATTTAATTTTTAAGTATGCTTTAAAAGATTTAAGCAGAAATTATAAAAAACTCTCTAGTATAATAATAACTCTTTTTATTAGTCTTTTTATCTTAAGTGCAATTTTCACTATTGAAGATAGTTTAAAAAAAGAACTTAATGATAATGCAAGATCTCTATTGGGAGGCGATCTTGAGATTGATTATAATCGTAATGAAGGAAATCTTCAACTAGTTGATAAAGTAAAAGACTTTGCAACTATTTCACAAATGATTGAGTTCAGTACAATGGTCTCTACAATAAATAGAGAAAAAAATAAGTCTCTTTTTACAAGAATTAAAACAGTTGATACTAAATATCCTTTATATGGTTCTGTTAATTATGAACCTATTGGTGCATTTGATAGAATGCATAATGAACCCAATACTTTGTTAATCAATGAAAGTTTATCAAAAAACCTTAATCTGAAGATTAACGATGAAATTAAAGTCCAAGACCAAATATTTACAATTATTGGAATTGTCAAATCTGTTCCAGATGTAAGTGGCTTTGTGGCTTTTGGTGATTGGGCTCTAGCAGGTGAACAAACATTAGAAATTTTAAAACTTAATGGAATTGGCAGTTTTCTTAACTACGAATATAAAGTAAAATTTAAAGAAGCTGATGATGCAGCTAAATTAGAAAAAGAAATTGAAGATATATTTAAAGATGATGAAAAAGTTAAACTTAGGTATCCAGAAAATTCTGCTAGTGGATTAAAAAGAATTATTAATAATTTTTCACAGTTTTTGTCATTAGTATCAATAAGCGCAATGTTAATTGCTGGAATTGGAATAGCAAACACTCTTTTATCTTTTATCAACCAAAACAATATGTCTATTGCTGTTAGAAAGGCAGTAGGGTTTTATTCAGGTAATATCAAAAACCTATACTATCTACAATTATTGATCTTGCTTTTAGTGATTACAACTTTTGCATATGGCTCAAGTTTTTTAATTGTTCCAATTGTAGATCAGTACTTATCAGATGGATTAGGGCTTAATGTGTCCCCAGTATTTTCAATAATAAATTTTTTTAAAATATTTTTAGTTGGATTATTAGTTCTTATTATTTTTTCTATTCCAACAATAAGTTCTATTGATCAAGTAAAAGCTTCTAATTTGTTTAGAAATGTATTTCAAAATTTAGAATTTTATTATTCAAAGAGATCAATCACCCTAAGTTTAATATTATTATCTATTTTAATTTTTCTATTTAGTGTTGGATCTGAAAGTCCTATTTATAGTCTTGGATATTTTGCAGCTTTTTTTGTTTGTTTAATTATATTTTTTATACTTTCAAAAATAATTATTTTCTTTTTAAAAAAATTTAAATCTACCAAAAGTATACCTCTAAAAGTATCAATTAAAAATATCACTCAAACAAAAAGTATTACCCCTATTACGATCATGTCTTTAGGTTTAGGAGTTACACTACTATTAACTCTAGCTTTAGTTGGAACCAATTTTCAAAGAGAAATAGCGAAATCTATTCCTGATATTGCGCCAGATTATTTTTTTGTTGGTATTCAAAAGGGAGAAAAAGAAATATTTGAAAAAAATATATTGAATATGGATGCTAATGCAAAAATTGAAGTGGTACCAATGGTTTCATCTGGAATAATTAAGATTAACGGGGTTAATCCGAATACATATATAAAACCTGAGAATGATAGTTATTGGGTAATTGGTAGTGACAGAAGATCTTCATGGTTAGACAAAGTTCCAGAAGATAACCCTATAACAGAAGGCAAATGGTGGGATCTTACAAAACCTAATCAACTTCAAATTTCCTTAGATGCACAAGTTGCAAAAGATTTAAATATTAGCTTAGGTGATGTGTTCACTCTTAATATTTATGGTAGAGAAATCGAAGGTGAAATTGTAAATTTTAGAGCAGTTGATTATCGTGATCTTAGTATTAATTTTGCAATGCTATTTAATCCTCAATTTGCAAATAATATTCCCCACGAATATTTAGCTACTGCAAAATTTGAAACTCTTGAAAATTTTGAAGAAGCCTCAATGCTAGAAGTATTACCAAGTTTATCCATGATTAAAATTGCGGATTATTTAAACAAAGTAACAGATGTTTTAAATAAGGTGTTTGTTGCAGTAACTCTCATCTCCGCAGTGACTATTATTATTGGATTAATTGTTATTTCAAGCGCTATTATGGTTCAAGGAAAAGTCAAAGAATATCAAAATTTAGTTTTTAAAATTTTAGGGTTTTCAAAAAAAGAGGTAATTTTATCATCGCTAATAGAATTTGTAATTATTTTTAAATCAGTAATATTAATAGCTATCTTTTTTGCAGTAATCGCTTCTAAATTTATAATGGAAAATATTTTTGAATTGATGTGGGCTTTTGATTTTAAAGTTTTATTTAGTTTAGGATTAAGCATTGGTTTGGTTACCTTAACTTTGATAATGCTTACAAACCTAAAATATTTAAACCCCAAAGTTTATCCATTGATTAGAAATCAATAATATTTGAAGTTTAAAAATTTAAAAACTAATTTTGAACATTACTTCATTTCTTCTAAAAGATGGAAGAGTAAAAGGACTGTTATAGGTTGCCATTATAGGTGAACTTTTTATCGAAACATTATTTTTATTCAATTCATTTGATAAAATATCCTTATGTTTAATAAAATTTTTGTCTGAGGATCTTCCAGAATATCTCAACACTGCAAAATATCCTCCCTCAATATTAATTATTTCAACATCACTTCTTTTGGGATCAGGTGTATTATTTTGATTAAATTTTTGTGGTAAATAAAACTGCATTGTCATCCTACCCTCTTTTTCAATACGAGTTACTGGAGTAGTCATCTTAATTTCTTCATTTGTTTTATTATTTCCAGAAATATAATTAAAAAGTTTTCTAAAACTACTATTTTGATTATCTGTTATAGTTTCAACTGCTAATCGATCTGAGTATTTTCGTATCTCATAAATTGAATTTTTTTCTACTACTTCATAATTTGCTTCTTCAATAGCCATAACGTTAGAATAAGATAAAATATGTAAAACACAAAATAATAGAGCGTAGAATTTCAAATTTTTCATGAATTTAAATAACTTTATATTCGAAATTTTGTGTAGTTTCATTAATTTGTAAAAGTTTTGCACCATTTCTTAGATGAAACTTTGTAGCCATTTCAGTAAGTGGGGATAAAGTAACCAATCTATTTAAATGATTAGATTTCTTTATTTTCTTAAAAACCTCTTTTACGATTAGTTTACCACCACCTTTTTTTGTAGACCAAACAGTATATGCAATTGCGATTTGACCAATATTTTGATCTCTCATAGCACTTTGCAAAAAAGCATCTGTACTAAATTTTTCTAACTCCTCAACACTTGTGGGTATTTTGTTGGTATAAGCAAAACACATAACAGCGTGTATTTCTCCTTTATATTCAACACCATAGATTTTTCGACCATAACCAGTTCTAAAATGATTATCTAATTCAGGTCTAACTGGGTCATCAACGGTATTACATTCTTTTAATTCAATTAATTTTGACCCTTTAATCCACTCAAAAAAATTATTGATTGTTTTATTAACAACTTGTTTATTTTTTCTAATTCTGGCTTTGATACGAGGTTTAAATCTTTTGTTAATCATTATTAAAAATGTTTAACACAAATATTTAATCTAATATATATGATTAATTGAACTTACCTAATGACTGAAGCAATTTTTCTCCCAAAGGATTTATTGGATCTTACAAAATAATTTTTTTACTGGGTTTTTTTTCAACCATTTTAAGTAATTTTTTTGCTAAACCTTGTTTTCTAAAAATTAGATTAGCAAATATGTATTCAATTTTACTTTCTGAATTAAATTTTACAAAACCTATTATTGTATAATCATTTTTTAATAATTCGTTTGAAAAATCTTAATTTCCAAAAAATTAATTTTACAAATCCAATTAAATAAAAAAAATCACTTTTTTCTTCTTGGTTTTGATCATCTTCATATAAATTTTCAATATCATATTTGCAAACACCCCTAATATCATAATAATTTTTTTTATCTGTATCTGAAAATTTTTCAAAATAATTATTTGTCATATGTTCAACAAAACAATCTGGGTCTGGTTTGCCATTAATTTCTGGCAATAATGTTGCTTTAAAATAGTTCATACTAAATGCGTGATAACCAATAGACGATCTTTCAGTTATTCCATAATTATGTTTAAAATTTGTTGGTTTTTTTTCAAAAGACCACCATTTTGTTTTAATAAAATTTTTAAATATCTTTTTATTGTATACCCAAAAACAACAATAATTTTCTAAATCATTAATGAAAAATTTTTGTGAATTAATTTTAATAAATTTATGTAACTTTTTAGTTAAATGTATGCAGTATTTTTTTTGGTCATTATGATTTCTTTCATAAACTAAAAATCCTAAATGAAATTTTTTTTTATTTAAAGAGTCTTCGTATTTAAGAAGATATTTAAGATTCTCCTCTGAAAATTTTATATCATGCTCTAAATACATAAAATAATCATAATCATCTATTTGCTTTTCCATTAAAGGTCTCGATAACCATGTTAGTAGACCTTTATTAACATTTGCCTCACTAATTGAGTGATTAATAATTTGTGCATCTAGATTCTTATCATCTAGAAAGTTGTTATGAGTGTGAATAAAAATATCACTTTTGATTGATAAACTTTTTAAATTTTCAATATTTTCTTTTAAAAATTCAAACCTAGTTAACTGTCTATAACCTTCTTTTTTTTGAGGATTTGGATTGTAAAAAGGTATATGTATCGATATAGACATTAATATATTAAGAGTTAAAAAAATATTTATCATAATTTTATAATGAAAAAAATTTTAATTACAGGTGGAACTGGCTATTTAGGCAGAAATTTAGCTATTTTTTACCGAAAAAAATACAAAGTTTTTTTAGGTGCTAGAAATAATAAGCAGAATTTTTTAGTTAAGAATCTGACTAATTGTGAAACTGTCCCATTAGATGTTTCAAATTTAAATTCTGTAAATGATTGTTTAAATTTTACTAAGCCAGATATTGTAATCCATGCTGCTGCTACTAAATTTGTTGATCTATCTGAAAAATTTCCATTTGAATGTATCGACACAAATATAATAGGCTCTACAAATATTGTTAGAGCATGTTTAAATAAAAAAATTCCAACTGTAATAGGTATATCTACAGACAAAGCATCACCGCCAATTAAAAATATTTATGGATTAAGTAAATCTTGTATGGAAAGATTATTTTGCTCAAGCAACCCTTATGGTAAAACAAAATTTGTATGTGTTAGATATGGTAATGTTGCCTGGTCAACAGGCTCTGTGCTACCAATTTGGAAACAAATGTTTAACAAAAATAAAATGATACTTACAACAGGACCTAACATGAGAAGATTTTTCTTTTCTGTTGATGAGGCAGTAAGTTTAGTTGATCAAGCATTAAAGCTTAAAGATAAATTGAATGGAAAAATTTTATCTGCAGAGATGAAATCGGCAAAAATGATTGAAATTTTAAAAGTTTGGATAAAAAAACTTGGTGGTAAATACAAAGTCATTAAATCAAGAAAAGGTGATAGGTTGGATGAATATTTAATAGGTGAAGATGAATTAAAATATACACAAGCTGTAAATATTAAAAATAAAAAGTATTATATTATTGATTTTAATAAGATGTCAAAAAAACCCCTTAAAAAAATTGTGTCTTCTCAAAATGCAAAAAGATTATCTCAATCTGAAATAGAAAAAATAATTAGATTTGGGATAAATAATAATGATCTCTAAAAAGATAAACCATGCATTCATAATGGCTGCTGGAAGAGGCACAAGATTGATGCCCTTAACTAAAAAAATTCCAAAAGGACTGATTAAATTTAAACAAAGTTCTTTAATATCCAATGGAATTAACAAACTAAAAAAATATATTAATTTTATTCACATATCTGTTGGATACAAAGGTCCGATACTTGCAAAACATTTAATTGAACAAAAAGTTTCTTCTATCATCAATACTGACAACAAAGGTAATGCCTGGTGGATTTTTAACTCCATGTTTAAATATTTTGATAAACCCATTTATGTTTTAACATGCGATAACGTAACAGATATTGACTTTAAAAAAATTGAAAAAGATTATTATAAAAAAAAACAACCTCTTTGTATGATTATACCTACTCGACCAGTGTCTGGTTTGTCTGGAGACTATATATTTAGCAAAAAAAATGTAGTTAATGCTCTTTCTAGAAAGAAAAAATCAAGTATTTACTGTACTGGAATACAAGTCTTAAATCCAAAAAAAATAAACCAAAAAATTAAACCAACAAATGACTTCAATATTCTTTGGAAAAGATTAATGAAGATTAAACAACTTTACGTATCAGATATTGAGCCTAAAAAGTGGTATACAGTAGATAATATTGACAATTATAATAATTTAAAAAAAAGATACTAAAAATTTTTATTATTTAATTTTTATCACCAACGTAAACAGAAACACCTCGAGTATTGATATCAATATCAAATTTTTTATGAAGTGGTGGAAATGCCCTTTGAGAACAATCCAATCTATCACAAGTCCGACATGAAACACCAATGGGTATCTCTGTTGATTTATCGTTAATATTTATATTTTCAGTATAAACAAAATCTTTTGCATATTTTGCTTCACAACCCAGTCCTATTGATAATATACTTTTTGCTTGTCCAAATCGACCAATACCTTTTTCAACTGTTCTAGCAATACAAACATATTTTTCACCATTAGTCATTTTACTTACTGCAGCCTGGATAACACCAGGTCTAGTTAGTGCTGAATAAACATTCCATCTAGGACAAGCTCCGCCATATCTAGGAATATCAATTCCTGATAGTGAAAATCTTTTTGAAATATTCCCTGCCATATCAACTCTTAAAAAATGAAAAGGAATACCCGGAAGTTTTGGATCTTGTAAACAAGTAACTCTATGTGCAACTTGTTCAAATGATGTAGCAAATGTATTTTGTAACAATTCTAAATCATATTTAAGTTTTTTACACTCTGTATGAAAAAGTTTATAAGGCATCAATATTGCTGCAGCACAATAATTTAGTAAGGCAACTTTAGTTAATTTTTTAGATTCTTCAGATGGAAAACTAAAATTGGACAAATAATCATTAATTTCTTTACTAGCACCTTCTTGTGCTATTTGTGCTGCTGCATGAAGTTTTTTCGTTTCTAATGAGCTATAATCGCTTAACAACAATTCCTTTTTATTTTTATTATAAATTTTTGAAAAAGGTTTGTTTTCATCAGGTATAACATCTTTTACATTAATTGAATATTCTGAATTTAAATAGTCACAAAGTGCAATATACCTTGTACGATTATTTTTTTGTATTTTATTAAAAACTTTATTTGCAAAGTCCTCTAGTTTAGGAAAGTAATTTTTATTTTGTTGTATGAAATCAGAAATAACCTCTCCTGGAAAAGAATTTTTTCTATTATCAACTATTTTTCCTGAAATTTTTTCAATCTTATCAATCAACTCATGATCTTTTTTTTTTAAAATATCACCGAGTCTCACAATTGCTTTTCCAATTTTTGGATTTGTGCTTACAAGATCTTTTACTTCAGGTCCTAAAATATCTAAATCTTCAAATAAATTATCATCTAAAATTTCAGAAATAGTGTTTTGTAAATTAATATCTGCTTTTGAAGTAAGATGTGATAATTCAATATTAAGTTTTTCACACACTTTTAATAAAAGATCGCCATCAATCTTTCTCTTACCGCTCTCAATTAAATTTAAATAACTCGGAGAAATACTTAGTTCTTCAGCCAATTTGTTGGCTTGAAGGCCCAGTTGTCTCCGAAAAGCTTTGATTTTAGGCCCTATTTTTAAATCTAATTGACTCATATTTTCTATTTGTAAACTTTGTAAATTTATATTTACAAATTTTTTCCTTGATTTACAAGCTTTTTTTAATTTTTTATAGCTTTTGTAAACTTTGTAAATTATAATGTTTATATGAACAAAAAATTAAATAACACTGAAAATGAAGCTCAAATCATCAAAAAAGAAGATTTAGATCAACACAACAGTAGAGGGATCTATATGAGAGATGATCATTGTGATTGGGGTTCAAGTGGAATGAATGATCTTATTAAGTCTCTAGACGATAATAGCTAATCCATTCTTACTAATTCAATTTTCTCTAACAACTAACATCATAGGATAAACAATAATGAGTGCAGAAAATATCTCATACGACTTAAAAAGATTTGCTGGAATAAAACGTGATTATACAGATGATGAGGTTGAGAGATTAAGAGGATCAATTAAAATTGAATATTCATTGTGTAAAAATCAATCACAAAAACTTTGGAATTTATTAAATACTGAGGCTTATGTAAATACACTTGGATCATTGTCTGGTAACCAGGCTGTTCAACATGCAAAAGCAGGATTAAAAGCAATTTATTTAAGTGGATGGCAAGTTGCAGCAGATGCAAACACTGCAGGTGAAATGTATCCGGACCAATCTTTATACCCTTATGATAGTGCTCCTAAATTAGTTGAGACGATGAACAACTCATTGGTTAGAGCAGATCAAATCCAACATATGGAATTATTAGATGGTGATATGAAAAAAGAAGATAAAACTGATTATATGTTACCTATAATTGCTGATGGTGAAGCTGGATTTGGTGGGCCACTTAATGTATTTGAATTAACTAAAAAATTTATACGAGCTGGTGCTGCAGGTGTTCATTTTGAAGATCAGTTAGCTAGTGAAAAAAAATGTGGTCACATGGGTGGAAAAGTTTTGGTTCCAACAGGTACAATGGTAAAAAATTTAAAATCAGCAAGGCTTGCTGCAGATATTGCTAAGGTACCTTTGATTATTTTAGCAAGAACAGATGCGAATGCTGCAAAATTAATAACAAATGATTTTGATGAAAATGACAAACCATTTTTAACTGGTGAAAGATCTCCTGAAGGTTTCTTTTATGTCAAAGATGGAATTGAACAAGCTATTTCAAGAGGACTTGCATATGCACCCTATGCAGATTTAATTTGGTGTGAAACAGCAACTCCAAATCTTGCAGAAGCTAAAAAATTTGCGGATGCAATACATGAAAAATTTCCAGGAAAACTATTAGCATATAACTGTTCTCCCTCATTTAATTGGAAGAAACATTTAAGTGATGATGAAATTGCCTCATTCCAACAAGAGATCGCTAAGATGGGATATAAATTTCAATTTATTACTTTAGCTGGTTTTCACACGCAAAATATTGCAATTTTTGAACTTGCTGAAAAATATAAAAAAGAAGGTATGACCGCTTACTCAAAAATTCAACAACAAGAATTTTCTAGAGAAAAGGATGGTTACACTAGTGTTAAGCATCAAAGAGAAGTTGGTACTTCGTATTTTGATGCTGTATCTAATACTATTAGCAGTGGTAAAAGTTCCACAACTGCTATGGCAGGTTCAACTGAATCTGAGCAATTTTAAATAAAAATTAATTCCCTCAATTTTTTTTAATAGCCTTTAACTAGGCTATTTTTTATTTGTAAATAATTATTAAGACTGTTATGGAGAAAAATGATCAATAAAGACTTCGGTTTTGGAACTCAAATTAGAAAATCACCTTATTTTGATTCAACTGTAAAATGGGGTGCCACTGGATTTTCAGTTTATAACCATATGTATATTCCCAGAGACTTTGGTAATCCTGAAAAAAACTTTTGGAATTTAATTGAAAAAGCTATTCTTTGTGATGTTGCGGTAGAAAGACAAGTTGAAATAACCGGCGCTGATGCATACGAATTTATTCAAATATTAACACCTAGAGATTTATCAAAACTTGCTATTGGGCAATGCAAGTATGTTTTAATTACTAATAATGATGGCGGTATATTAAATGATCCAGTTTTATTAAGACTTGCTGAAAATCATTTTTGGTTATCCCTTGCAGATAGTGATATTTTGCTTTGGGCTCAAGGAGTTGCTATTAACTCTGGACTTGATGTTAAAATAACTGAACCAGATGTTTCTCCTTTGCAATTACAAGGACCAATTTCACAAGAAATTATGGTTAAATTATTTGGGGAAGAAATAAGAAATTTAAAATATTATTGGCTTAAAGAATGTAGTCTAGATGGCATCCCATTAATTGTGTCTAGAACTGGTTGGTCTAGTGAACTTGGCTATGAAATATATTTAAGAGATAGTTCTAGAGGAAATGAGTTATATGAAAAAATTATGGATGCTGGAAACGAACATGGAATTCAACCAGGTCACACTTCTACAATTAGAAGGATTGAAGGTGGAATGTTATCTTATCACGCAGATGCTGATATAAACACAAATCCATTTGAACTTGGTTTTGATAGATTAGTAAATTTAGATACGGATACTAAATTTATAGGTAAGGATGCCTTAAAGAAAATCAAACACAACGGTATTAAAAGAAAGCAAGTTGGTTTAATAATTGATTGTAATCCGTTAGTTGGACCTAATACAACTTTTTGGCCAGTTCAAATAAATGGTAAAACAATTGGTAAGGTTACTTCAGCAGTATATTCACCTAGACTTAAAAAGAATATTGCATTAGCTATGGTTGAGATAACTTATTCAGAAATTGGATCAGTATTAGAAGTTAAAACTGATAATAAAAATTTCTTGTCACAAATAGTTAAAATTCCTTTTTATGATCCTAAAAAAAATATAACTAAAGCTTAATAAGAATAGATAAAAAAAAAGGCCTCATAAAATGAGGCCTTTTTATAAATAATATTTATTTACTAAAACGATTTAGCTAATGATAAACTAATTGTTGTTAAATCAGCTTCACCTTTTTTAGTGTGAGTATCACCTGTACCATTTGTGTTAGTAGTTGTAATTGACACTTCATCAAACATGTGATGAGTTGCTTCAACTCTAATAACATCTAAAAACGGTATTGGGCTATCAAACTGAGCACCGAGAGCAATCATTGGACCTTCAAGGTTGTCTGAGTGTGCTCCAACTGTAACAGTAGTGTAATTTGCTTTCACAGATAATTCTGCTCTAGAATATCCAAGTTTTCCATATATAGGTGATGAACCGAATGGCACTAATGCATACACAGTTGCTAAGTTAGAAATAGTTACTGTTGAGTCAGTAGTCGTTGTAGCTTTAGTATCTATTTTACCTTCAAGTGGAACTAATTCTAAACCTACTGCAAATTTCTCACCTGAAATTTCTCCAAATATAGCAGCATATTCACTGTCTACACTTCCAGAAGCTCCATTAGTAGTTCCGTGTGATGGATCGACAGTTCTTTCACCATCTAGAGTTCCAGCACCAAGTTTCACACCAATCATACCGCCTGCAAACGCAGTTGACATGAAAAATAATGATGTAAATAATATTGTTACTATTTTTTTCATAATAAACCTTTTATCTTTAATTATATTAATATATTTTTAAACAATTGTTATAGACCTTATAATCTAAAAACATTATTTTACATAACAGCAAAACATTGTAATTTTTAAAAAAAAACTATGTGTTGTATTAAAGCAACAAAAAAGTTCAATAAAATCAATAATTTTAAGCTATTTATAAATTTCAACTACAAGATGTATTTTAAGACTTTATTAACTAAAAATTTTTAGATGCAATCGAATCATTAAAATACTCATATTTAATTTTTTAATTGACGATATTTAAGATTTTATATTGTAACCTTTTTTTAATAATACAGTAACTATCCCTACACATATAAATAGAAAAACTACCATTGAGCTAATACTAATCCAAATATTAAAATCAGATACTCCATAAAACGCAAATCTTAGGCCATTTATCAAGTAAACAACTGGATTAAAGTAAGTAATCGTTTGCCAAAAAGGTGGTAGCATATCTAAGGAATAGAGACTTCCTCCCAAAAATACCATTGGCGTAATGATTAATGTTGGAATAATAGACATTTGCTCAAAGTTTGAACTCATTAAACCTATTAAAAAACCAAATAATGCAAATGTAAATGCCACAAGTACAAGTAAAAAAACTACTAAAAGTGGATATTTAACATCAACTTCAACAAAAAAATTTGCTGTAATAAATATAACCACACCTACCATTAATGTTTTGGTGGCGCCAGCGCCAACAAAAGCTAACACTATTTCTAATGTTGAAATTGGTGCAGCTAATATTTCATAAATAGTTCCATTAAATTTAGGAAAAAATATTCCAAAAGAAGTGTTGGTTATTGATTGAGTTAAAAGCGTCAACATTAGTAAGCCAGGGACAATGTATGAACCATAACTAATACCATCAATTTTTTCGACATAACCACCAATAACTGATCCAAATACAATAAAATATAGAGAGGTTGATAGAACTGGCGATAGTAACGATTGCATCAAAGTTCTTCTAAATCGATCCATTTCATGAAGATATATTGCTTTAAATGCTGGGTAATTAAATTTCATTATTTTCCTTTACCAAACTAACAAATATTTTCTCAAGAGTGCTTTGTTCAGTTTTTAAATCTTTTAATTTTAAGCCTGCATCTTTTAGATCTTGTAATAAATTAGTAATACCAGTTTGTTCGGCTTGAACATTGTATGTATAATCAATTGACATTTTATTTTTCCCTAAAACTAATTCATATTTTTTTAAACTATCTGGAACTTTATAAATTTCATCTTGAAGTTCGACTGTTAATTTTTTGTGACCCATTTTTTTTAGTAATTCTTTTGTTTCTTCAACTATTATAATTTCACCATTATTTATAACACCTACCCTATCTGCAATAGCTTCTGCTTCCTCAATATAGTGAGTAGTTAAAATAATAGTTACACCTGATTTTCTTAACTCTTCAACTATTTTCCACATGTCTTGTCTTAGTTCTACATCTACTCCTGCAGTTGGTTCGTCTAAGAATAAAATTGATGGTTCATGTGATAATGCTTTTGCGATTAAGACTCTTCGCTTCATCCCTCCTGATAATTGTCTTAATCTTTGATCTTTTTTATCCCAAAGACTTAATTGTCTTAAAATTTTTTCAATATGTTTTGAATCAGGTTTTTTTCCATATAAACCTCTCGAGTAAGAAACATTATTAAACACTGTTTCAAATTGTTCTAAAGTTAATTCTTGGGGTACCAATCCAATTCTTGAACGTGTTTCTCTGTAGTCTTTAATAATATCAAAATTATCAATAGTTACAGTCCCTGATGATGGTGTAACTATTCCACATATGGTGCTTATAAGTGTCGTTTTACCAGCACCGTTAGGTCCAAGCATAGCAAAAATTTCACCTTTTTTTATTGTAAGATTAACTTTTTTTAAAGCTTCAAATCCATTGGCATAAACTTTTGATAAGTTGTTGATATTAATTTGATTAGCAGACATTTGACGTCGTTATATATAGGGACAATTTGTTTAATTACAATTAATTAAAATATATATAGTTTATACATATTATGAAAAATCTATTAATTTTGATAATCGTCTTTCTTGGCATTAACTCTCATGTAATAAGTAAAGAAACTACTTTTTCAAATGTAATTTTTAAAAATGCTCAACTTGAAGGAAAGACTGTTGTAATTAATTCATGGAACAAGACCTGCACAACATGTGCAAAGCAAATCAAAATATTAGATCAAGCTAAAAATGATTTTAAAGATATTGTTTTCTTAAGTTTTGAACAAACTAAAGATAAAGAGATTGCCAAATCTTTAGGTATTGATTATTGGACAACAATTGTTGTTTACAAAGATAATAAAGAAATATCACGAACTATTGGCCAAACGAATAAAGACAAAATTTATTTACAAATAAAATCTTTAAAATAATTCCTACGACTTTTTAATTTTCAAAATTATTACAGGTAAAAATGTAGCCACAATAAATGATAAAAATAACAAAGATTGAACAACAAAAGGTGCAAACATTTCCTTTGGTATTAATATTCCAACCAATAAGCTTTTTGAAAAATCTGGAAATGGAAACATTAAGAAACCACCAAGTAATCCAACCACGATTGATATATATGCAGTCTTTTCATTAATACCTTTATTATAGAAACTATAAAAAACTGTAAAAACAAAGG
>Ga0233439_10003571_pt1 | contig 15924 bp, 18 predicted proteins | sample SI_123_September_6_FD_182713 | JGI IMG/M metagenome (GOLD analysis project Ga0233439, IMG submission 182713) | Seawater microbial communities from Saanich Inlet, British Columbia, Canada - SI_123_September2016_100_MG | ecosystem: Environmental > Aquatic > Marine > Inlet | place: Canada: British... | reverse complement strand
AGAAATAAAACAAAGGTTAAATGAAGAAATGCAAGAAAGTGAATGTAAATGTTTTACTGGTAGAATATCTAGGTTGGTCAATTGCTTATCTGGTTATTCAGATAAAGTCAAAATACAAATTTCTGAAGGTGAAGAAATTGGTAATATAATAAGTGTTATAATGGAAAAGCGAGAAATAAAAACTACTGAAACACTGAAAGAAGAAGTAAGGGTTGCGTTAAAAGAAAGAGGATATGAAGAAACCAAAATAAATGAATGGGTAGAATATGTTGAATAAATAAAAATGCTTTTAATAATATTTAGTTGTGTATTGGGTTTATATTTTTTTAATGTTTTTCTTCTATTTGAAGGTTTCTTAATATATTTTTCGGTTCTAGTACAACAGACGGGTATAATAAAGAAGCGGTATTAGAATTAATAAAAAACAACAGTTGTTATATAGGACAACTGATGTCACATATAAAAGGTTTAATATACTTGTAACAAACAATCTATTTAGAAGTTTATTATATATATTATATACAATGCTTAGATCTATAGTAAATTGTTCTAAAAAAATTACAAGTGGTTTTAAATTAAAGATACATAATCGGTCTCTTTATAATGGTATATTATATACTAAAAATCATGAAACTATACAATTTATAAATGAAAATGAAATTAAAATTGGTATTAGTGATTATGCAAAAGAAACATTAACGGAAATAGTATATACTGATATGTATGATATAGATACTGAATATGAGAAGGATGATACAATTTGTATATTGGAAAGTATAAAAGCAGTTGCGGAAGTACATACACCATTCGATGGAACTATTATTAATCATAATCAAGACTTATTAGATGAGATTGAAAAAATAAACAAATTAGATGAAAAAAACTCATGGTTAATAAAGTATAAACTATTAAATGATATAAATATTAAAGATTTCGAATTATTTGAACATAAAACATATTTAGAGTTTTTGAAATCGATTTAATAAAAAATTGAAAATAATTACTGTTATAGTTATTATTTTTAATATACAATGGCACTTCGACTAGGACGGTATATAACACATAGGAGTATTCCTCTAAAGAAAAGCACAACGACGACATATTCATTACTTGTTCAAAAGTTTGATATGAATAAAGAAGATGACTGGTTAACTGTTCAATCACTTCGTTATGCATATCCTAATTTAGTGAAATATGATGAAAAATCACAAAGACTAAAATTAGACTACGAACACGTTCAGGATTGTACTGACACCGTTCCTAATAAAAATTTATGTAAAAGTAGAAAATATCATAATATAATATACAACTAATATAAAGGTGATAAAGCAACATTTTATGAGTGTTAATAAAAATTGATTTAATAATAAACTATTCATATAATCATTTATTTTTATAGTAATGTTAGCCAAATATATTACACTTAATAATAAGAAACGCGAGTATAAAAATATGAATGATATAAAGAATAAGAAAAACATAAAAGAGATATATTTTAATTTTATGGATTTAGAATATTTATCTAATGATATTTTTTGTAATCATACTTTATTACAAAAAATAAATTTATCATATAATAATATAAATAAATTATCAGAGGATATATTCAAATATAATATAAATTTACACGAAATCAATTTATCTCATAATAATATTGATGAATTATCTGCTGATATATTTAAATATAATGTGAATTTAGTGACTATTAATATGAATAATAATAATATAACATGTATACCTGATTATATTTTTAATTATAATAAAAAATTAGTTGAAATTGGATTAGGTTTTAATCAAATAACATCTTTATCAAATGATGTATTTTCAAATAACCCAGAGTTATTTAAATTAGTATTATGTAGAAATCTATTAACTACATTACCCTATGATATATTTAAGAATAATCCTGATTTAATTATATTATATTTACACATAAATAGATTGGAATATTTACCTGTCGATATATTTATTAATAATAGTCAATTATCCGAATTAGATATATCATCTAATTTAAAACTTACAATTAACGAAAATATTTTTGATAAAAACAACATGATGTGTTCTCTCGAATTATATGATACTAATATTGACCCAGTTCCTAATAAAATTTTATGTAAAGATATTTTAAAATACCATGGTATAAAAATACAAAAATAAAAATTGAAAAAAATATTCCTATATTATAATTAAATTAATATATTATAATATGTCATTTATGGAAACTTTATTAATAGATAAATTTGAAGTTCCGTGTCAAACCGACCCCGAATATAAAATTTCTTCAAATCAATGTTCTTGGTGTGCTGTTTTATTTGGAATTAATTATAAAGAATTATTAAAAGCTTATTTAAATGATAAAGCAGAATTTATTAAATTATATAAAAAATATCTTAATGATTCTACATTAATGAGAAAAGAATATGGTCAACCATTATATGGAGAAAATATAGATAATAAAATTCTTAAAGAAAAAACAGAATTAACTAATAGAATATTTAAAGAAGCTAATTTTGAATTAAATCCAAAAAAATCCCAAGAATTTCTAAAACTTCTTCCAGATGATTTAAAAAATGAATTTTATACAAAAAAATATATTAATATAAATGATTTTTCATTTTTATTAAGTTATAAATTTACTTTGATTTCTAGACATGGTCAATCATTTGTAATTATTCCATATGGTAATCATTTTTTAGTTTTAGATTCACATGCACATCATATTGGATTAATGACATATGATAACACTGTTAAATATATTAAATACCAAAATTCAGAAAATTTAATTGATGGATATTTATTTATTACAATTTTATGTTGTGCTTGAATGTTCTATAATATCGTCTATTAATCCAAACATAATATGATTAGTACTAACATATAGTTTTTCTTCACCCAAATAATAATCATATCCTTTAATTATACTTTTAAATCCATATTTAATATATAAATTTATCAAACCTGTTCCACCGGCTGCTTCTAAAATTACATATTCAACTCCTTGTTTTTTTAGGATTTTCATTATGGTATTTAAATTTTTTTTACCACTGCCTTTATAAGGTTCAAAACCTTCAGATGTTATATTCTTTGGTATTTTATCTGGTTGAAATATTTCATCAAAGTCGGTTTCTTTTACGAATGTTCCATCATTTTGTGCTTCTTTGTAGTCCTTCTTTATATTAAAAAATCCCTCTATTTCTACAATGTTTGGATTTTTTTCTCCAATATACTTAAGTAATTTTTCTTTTGTAATTGCAGTTATGTTTATTTTGTCTCTATTTTTTAAAATTATAGTCGCAACCTCATTGAAATCTATAACATTAATGTTATCAACTATTGTTATAGTGTTCAAAGCACGTTCTTTGTCACTAATATATTGGTCTCTTGTATTATCTTTAAATTCTGGAACTGTAGTGGTATATTGATAACTAGTCCTTCCTAAACCTACTTGCTTTTTTAAATTGAGATATTGTAATTTATATTTTAAATATTTTTTTTTATAATCCATTAGTTTATATATTAAGTATATATTTTTAAAATACAAAAATAAAAATTGATTTGGGGAAAGAAAAAAACTCTTTTTTTCTTTTCTTTCCAAAGCAATCTCGATTGCACTTATTAACCATTATTATATTATTACAATCTTGATTGTAATAATATAAATGTGTTAATAAAAATTGATTTAATAATAGACTATTTATAATTAATAGTAGTATATAATGTCGAATCGTCAATTATTTACTATACAATCATTTAAAAACTATATTTATAACAGATGTAAAACACATTGTAGAAACACAAATGAAAGTGCAACATTTGTTGATTATTTAATTAATCATAGAGAAGACTGGGATTGTTTTTTATGTAAAACAAATTTGATTGAGATATTATATCAGAATAATATATATATGAATAATAATACAATAGTAGATCATTATCATATATATGATGAAGGAAAAGGACCTATACGCGCACTCTTGTGTAAGAGCTGTAATATAAAAGAAGGTAAAATATACGCTGATATTAAATTAGGTATATCATATGTTCAATTATTAAATAAATACGAAATTAAATATGGTAAACAATTTTTAAATAATATTGAATTGTATTACAATGAACGGGGTGGTATGTGGCCCATGGATACATCAGAAGATTAAAAAAGATATAAAATATTAAAATTTTTTTATGTATATTTATATATATATGGACGATAGCGCCAGTAGTATCATACCACAAAGTAGTGGGGTTGTAAAAAAAATAAAAGACATACTTGGCAGTAAAACAGGTATGACTGTTTCTGTTAGTGTAGTAATTGTTGTTTTAATCATAGCTATAATTATGTTTATTATTTCCAATCAAAATGCCGAACACGTAGATACATATAATGCAGATGCATCCGACGATGTTAAATCTCAGCGAACTAAAACAAGAGGTTCATTGATTTCTGTTTATTTAACATTTTTAGTTATTTTTCAAGCTTTATTAAAAAGCTATGGTGCAGAAGAAACACCTTTATTATTATATTTTGGATTTATTACTGCGGCAGTAATAGGTTATATGGGTGACCAAGGTTATGGTACCGATGAAGGGTATAGTATCTTAAAAAATAAAAATGGTGGGATGGCAGCATGTCTTAAATATTGTCTAGGTTCATTAATGCAACCACAATTTATGAGATATATTTTAACTGTATTACTTGATATGTTTATTAGTGCACCATTATTAAAAATTACTGAATATATTCCGACAGTTGGAAAATTAGTTAAGGCATTAGAAGGAGGTTCAGGATTAACCCAAGTATTTGCAAAAAATTTTGACAATATTTTACAATCTTTTGTTGGTTTCATTACATTTTTAGCTTATACAAATGATACACGATTTAGCTGGGCTTATGCAGGTGAATTATTAGACAGTAATCAATTATTATCAACAGGGACTATCAAATTAGCCGTTGCTATTGCTGGATTAGTATTTTTGATTGCAACATCACCTGCAATATTTACAAATACTGAAGGTCATGGTTCACCTTTAGCTGATTTACTTACAAATAAATGGATATATGTAATAATTGCTCTCTCACTTATGACTTTTGGTTCTGGTATGGGTTCTACATTTATGGATCCTAAAGCATCATCTAAAAAATATACCAAAAGTGCGGATGACGAAGGTGTATTAAAAACAACAGTATATGAAAGACAAGAATGTTCATGTGAAGGAACAGACCAAGCAGATTGTTATAATAATAAATATAGCACAATGGATAATTGGCAAACAGGTCTTTTAATATTTGGCGGTATCTGTGGATTAGGTGTTATATTACCAGTATATCAAAATGGGGCTAATAAGACTAGTAAAACAGTTATTATATCTGCAGTTGTAATGGCAATACTTGTTGGATTATATATTACATGTTCTCAAGGTGCTGAATCTAATGAAAAAATACAACAAGAAGATAATGATTATGTAAATGAATGTAATTAAATAAAAATATATAAATTTAAATAAAAATGTATAAATTTAAATCTATATATATATATATATGGGTAAGAACGAGTATCATTATTATACTACTGGTTTGATTGTTCCATTATTTGCTTGTTTATCTGGTCATATTATATATAAAATGATTTTTCCAGAAAAAGAACATTATAAAAAACCATTTCGGGCATTATTTGTTGGTACAATCGTCGGTATATTATGTTATCTGTTGATATCTAATGTTAAATTTTTGGATGAAGGTATTAAAACTGTACAGGCTGCTGTTTTATGTGGTTTACTATCTGCCGAAGTTTTAGTATTTTCTGGTTCAGAAAGACCTTCAATGGCTGGAATTACTTTATGGTTATTTTTTTATTATCATTCTGTTGAACATTTAAAAGTTCTAGGTGAAGGTGGACATTAATTTAAAGTAATCCTGGTTACATTTATTAAAACAATATTTTATCGTTTTAATAAACAATTGTATCTGAAAAAGAAATGAGAAATTCCATTTATTATTTGTAGTTTTTATGGAAATATGTGACAACTGTTGTTTTAATATGCATTAAATATTTTTATCATTTAAACTTTGTTTTAATAATAAATATTTCATTTTGTATTTCAGGTATTTTTTTTTAGCTTCTGTCTCATCTATCGGCAGAATTTCGATTTTTGTAACTGGATTTCCTAATAATGTCGTGCCTTCAGTTCGAATAAAGTCTTGTATTTTGTTTAAATGTTGAACATTTATTTCATCTATATCGGCTTTATTTATTTTGTCTTTATTATTGGCTAACACTAGTTCATGGTCTTTACTTAATTGTTCATTTTTTCGTATTAAATCTGTTATTTGAGTAGCTTGGATGTTTAACATGTCTTGTAATTTATCAGATTTTAGTAAGTAATTATCAACATTTGTGTTTACTTGAGCTATATTTGTTTGATTAGCATTATTAAACTCATCTATATTATTATTTAGTTTATTAAGTTGGCTTTCAAAGTATGTATATTGACCTAATTTACTTACTTTCTGCCAATCAGCTGTATCTTTTATTTGATCTAATATAGTAGTTTGTATATTTTGTATATTTATTAAATCCTTTATATTTATAGTATGTGGTTTTCCAGTAGTATAATTTATAACTAGATTTTGATCTGTCATATATATTTATATAGATTTTTTATTATATAGTTAATAAAAATTGATTTGTATACTGTATTGATATTAGTGATAAATTAGTTAATGAGACTTTTTATTATATTAGTATTTTTAACATGTGCTAATGCTGATGTATATATCCACAATCCACGTGGAAATAATAATAGATGTGATAGGAGAACAAATGATAGGCGAAATGCTAATCGATTATTTGATAGTCAAAATAATGCTGCGGGTGGTTATGCTATTCCTTGTAATCGACCAGAAAGTGCTACTACACCAGAAGAAATAAACTGTTATCAAATGAATTATTATATGGATACAGTTATTCCTATTCGTTGGACATCACAGCATAATTGTGGCGAAAATAATGATTGTCAATTTATCTTACAGTATTCATGTGAAGGACAATTAGGTAATAGTGTTAGAGATGGTCATCCACAAAATAGTAATGGTGATACATGTACAACTATTATTCCCGAACAAATGGACGAAGATATAGTTAATCCAAATAAATATGGAAAGCATGAAGACTTTCCTTCTTATCAACGTTGTAAACAACGATATAGAAATAATAGGTTATTCACTGCAGATCAAAGATTACGAGGAAGGTCTGCTGTTTATACAAGACAGAATCCAAATGGAAATCGATATGGTTTTGAATGTCCCGAAGAACGAGATTATTATCCTTATTGGGCAGAATCAGAATGGCGCGATATAGCTGTTTTAACATCAGATACAAGTAGATGTGAGTATTATTACAATCATAGTAGATGTAATACAATTAAACATGATTGTGTTGGATTGAATTTACAAAATAATAATCTTGAATATCCACATGACAAAGATACATGTGAGAGTCAAGGTGGTCATTGGTTAACATATCAACCATTTGAATATTGTAATATGACATGTTTACAAGCACCACAAGCACCTATTAATAGGTTAGGTAGTGGTAGTTTTGATGATAAACATAATGGATTTTATTGGCGATTACCTACATTTGAAAACAATATGACTAATTGTGTATTGCGATTAAGATATAATATTTCTACAAAAGAAACACCGTGGGAATTTACTATTGATAACAACACACAATTAGAAAATAATCCGGTTATTAATACATCTACAAATATTCCTGTTAGACTTGCTATTAACACAGCTCAATATGGACGTGTATTTGAAGATAGAACATGGACATTTAATATTATTAAAAGACCAACAGAATTATTAGATAAAACAATACATAATATTAACGTTCAAGGGAAACGAGGTAATATTGCACAAGTTAGAAATTGTATTGAATATGATTTTGTTCCAAATACTTTAAATATTACAGAAGAAGATTATATCCACTTTCAATGGGTAGGCAGTGATTTTAATCCAAATGGTAATGATGGGGAAGGACGTGCTGGAACCGATAGAAGTAATTTAATTGAAATTGAATCACATAAACATAATATTCCATATGATGAAATGTTTTTTGATTATAATGTTTCTTATACATTAGCATCATTAAATCAACCAATTGATAATTCCAATGTATGTTATACATTTGATGAATTATATACATTAAATAAACGTAATGACCAACAATCTTTAAAAAACTGCGCATTACTTAATCAGGCAGAACCATACTTTAATATGAAGCCTATTAAAGTTCCTAAAAATGGAACATATAAATTAATGTCAAGTAGGAATAATAATTTTAGTAATAGAGGTCAAAAGTTAACACTATTAATAAAATCAATAAAAGAAGCATTTAATAATATACAAACAGGTCAAAGTAATAATGGTTCTGGTAATAATAATGTAGTTATTATACCGGTTGTGATAATTTGTTGTTTGGTATTGTTTATAATTTGTTATGTTACTATTAAATATATTAGAGATAAAGGAGGAGTTAAAAAAGTTAAATTAAATATCCAAAGAAATTTCAGTAGTGATATTTAAAAATACGTTTTATTATAGGTCCGCATTAATATATAAATGTAACAGAGGCATTTGAATTAATAGCACGTGTATTAAATCAGAATATATATATGTATTTATATAATACATTAAAAAAACAAAATATGTTATTACACTAGTATATGGCTGATTTTCAGTTGATATATTAATATAAATAATAAATATAATATTACATAAAATATCAAAGATTTTAAAAAAAAGGGTATCATTATATATAATATGATAGCATATGCCATTCATAAAAACAAGCAGGGGTATATATTTATACAAACAAGTTATTTGTTTCATTTGTTTCATTTGTTTTATAAATACTATCAAAAATGGAATTAATCCTAAACCACATATTATGTTCATATTACTATATAATAAGATTTTTATACTTTAATTGTATTTTTGTCACATTTGTTATAAATTAATAATTTGATATCGGATTTTTTAGTATTGTATAAAAGGTTTTTGTCATATAGTTTATCAACAAAGTCTTTTAATTTAGATACCTTTACATTATTTATATGTTCAACATTTTCATCTAAAATTTCTTCTAGGTCAATAACTCTATTATCAAGCAAGTCTTCTAATAGTTCTTCCTTTTTACAAGCAATAAATTTGTTTTGTTGTTCATCATATTTGTATGCATAGTCATCTTTTAGATTTGTTATAGCAATATTTTTAAATTGGGGATATTTTGGATTGAAATGAACGCATTCAATTAGTTTATCAAAAGAACCATAACAATGAGATAATATTTTTAATTTTTCTTTTTTTGATAAAGTTTCCATTATATTTTCATTTCCTAACTGCACTATATTTATATTAGTTATATTACAGTTATTCATTTGGTTATTTATTTTTTGTAGTGTTTTCGGGTGTATTTTACATTTTTTTATCATTACATCCATTATTTGCTTTTTAAAATTATCTAATTCATTTTGCATATTTTCTTTTAATTTTACATTTTCTAGTTTCAATAACTCATTTTCTTGTTTTAATTGTTTTTTATCAATATCATGATTTATTTTATTTTTACATCTATTTAAATTAATATGCCTATTTAGATTTGATTTTTTAGAAAACCATTTATTACAAAAACTACATTTGTTTATCTTGTTTGATTTAACCGGAGCCATAACGGAGTCATTTAGAGCCATAACGGAGTTATTTGGAGTTATTTGGGTTATATTAGTGTGAAATTTTTTATTATGATTCCGTAAACTTTGTCGGTGTTTATAGTTTTTAGAACATATATTACATGTGAATATTTTTGGTAAGTCCATATACTTCAATTAGATAATATTTGTTTATATATTCATTTTTATATACTTACAAATGTAAGTATTTTGTAAGTATTTTATACTTACTTTCACTGGAGAGAGAGGGAAAAATATAATTAAAGTAAATATTTTTAATTATATTTTCATACATTAATTACATTTGTGTCACATTTATTATAAATTAATAATTTGATATCGGATTTTTTAGTATTATATAAAGTTTCTTTATCATATAGTTTATCAATCAATTCTTTTAATTTAGAAACCTTTACGTTATTTATATGTTCAATATTTTCATCTAAAATTTCTTCTAGGTCAATAACTCTATTATCAAGCAGGTCTTCTAATAGTTCTTCCTTTTTACAAGCAATAAATTTGTTTTGTTGTTCATCATATTTGTATGCATAGTCATCTTTTAGATTTGTTATAGCGATATTTTTAAATTGGGGATATTTTGGATTGAAATGAACGCATTCAATTAGTTTATCAAAAGAACCATAACAATGAGATAATATTTTTAATTTTTCTTTTTTTGATAAAGTTTCCATTATATTTTCATTTCCTAACTGCACTATATTTATATTAGTTATATTACAGTTATTCATTTGGTTATTTATTTTTTGTAAAGTTTTAGGATGCATTTTACAATTCTTATTCATTAATTCTAACATCTGATTTTTAATTTCATTTACTTCATTTTCTAATTTAATACATTTTTCTTCTAGTTTTATATTAATGGTTTTTAAATCATTTTTACATTTATTTTGATGTCTATTTTTTGATTGGGGGAATTTATATTCTTTATTACAATATTTACATTTATATGAACATTGTGGTTTACCACCCTTATTTGTTATATCACTTTTAATGTTGTTTTTGGGTTCAATATTTTTGGAATAATGTTCATTTATGTTGTTTTTTGGTTCATTTGTTGAATGAAATTTTTTATTATGATTCCATAAACTTTGTCGGTGTTTATAGTTTTTAGAACATATATTACATGTGAATATTTTTGGTAAGTCCATATACTTCAATTAGATAATATTTGTTTATATATTCATTTTATATACTTACAAATGTAAGTATGTTGTAAGTAATTTATACTTACTTTCACTGAGGAGAGAGGGAAAAATATAATTAAAGTAAATATTTTTAATTATATTTTTATAAAAGTTCTTCTAGATATTTCCATTGTTTTTTATCTTTGTATTTTGGTGCTTTGAACTCAGAACCAACTAATATCATTTTTTTATTACATCGTGAACATATAGAGCTGTTTTGTATAAAAGTTTCTATATGTTTGCGTTTATCAGTTTGATTCTTTGGATATTCTATATACTACCATTAGGTAATATTTGCTTGAAGTTTTATTTATCTTATTCGAAATTTAACTGATTAAGATATTGTAAACACATTTTTTTATAATATTCTAAAGATTTTATTTTAACATTTTGTTTTTTGGCTGCATCATCATAATATCTAAGTTGTAAATACATATTAAATAGTTCTTCTTTTTCATATTCATTCGCTTCTTGAGGTGACATGATTCCACCTTGGTATCCCAATGTTATTCTACTAGCTTTAGATAATTTATTTATATATTCGGGATTTTTATAGGCTAAATATTTTTTAGTTATAACATGGTTTTGCATTAATAAAGGTATTTTTTCTGGGAATCCCAAATCTCTCAAAAAATCTGCCCCAATTTTTTCGTGATTTTTAATACCATAATTACCCATACTTATTTTATCAAATCCGATAAGATGTCCAATATCATGAAATAGACATGCTAATATCATTTCGATATCATATCCATCTTTTTCAGCTAACATTGCTGTCTGTACCATATGTTCTGTTTGAGTAATTGGTTCGCCTATATAATCTTTATTTCCATATTGAGCATATAAATAAAAAATCTGTTCAACTTTTTTTAAATTATTTTTGTGGATATCTTTATACAAGTCCATATATTACAATTAGATGAGATTTGATTAAATTTTTTTAGTCTTAGTATTTAAAAATTAAATAAAAATTGAACACAATACAATTTATATTTAATAACTATATTTGTTAATGGTTTTGATTAAAACATGTATTACAAAAAATTATAACAAGTTTGATATATTACATAATGATATCAAAAAATGGCTTGAAAAAAGACCTACATTTGAAGGTTTGATTATTAGAAATAATTTTGGTAATATATATTCAAATAATCAAACTTTTATTCCACATGAATTTAATGGCGAAATTGTATTTATTTCCGCTAAATCATTTATACAAAATAATTATAAATTGGGTAAATTTATAAGAAAATATGTTAGTCAGTTTTTATATGATATTTCATCAGTTGTATGTTTTGGTGGAGAATCTTATTTATATGCACTTACTAATAATAATGTAAAACATGTATGTCATTATACAAATAGTAATAGTATTTTTAGAGATTTTAGCTATAATATAAAAGTTAAGATGAAGCATTTTAGTAATGTAGATAATAATTTAATTAATTACAATAAATTATTTTTTGTTCCAAATTATGAATGTTGTATTTTGAATTTATCTAAATTAAATATACATGTCATAGAAGAAATTAATAAAATAAGTTTTAACAAAATTATAATTATTAATTGTCATCATGATGATTTTTGGAACAAAACAAAAAGATTGACTAATTATAAATTAACATGTAGAAAAAAGTTTATTTGTAACGATTTAAAATATTTTATAACAGTTAATGTATTTTATAGAAAAAATCTATTTATATCATTGGGAGCTAATTGTTCAGTTGCGTATAATTTAAATAAATGTGGAATGAGAACAAAAGCATATCCTTTTGATTGGTCTAATGTAAAAATAAATCAACTAATACATGTTTTGCAAACTAATTTTTTTGATTACAATTGTGTTGAAATCAAAAAACTATCAGATGTACATCCAAATTTTAAAACAAAAGCACAAGAATCTTATATTGTTAAAAATAATTATGGAATAACATTTGCTCATGAATTGTCTAATGTAAATGAATTAATTGAGTTTAAGACTAAACTTATTAGAAGAATTAATAGATTTCGAAATCTAAATAACCCTATATTTGTAAGATTAGAATTGGGTAAAGTTAACATTGAACTATATAATACGTTATATTCATTACTCAGCTTATATTTTGAAAAATTTAAACTTGTTGTGATTACAAAGGATAAATTATATCATTCTAACATTATATTTATTCAAAATAAGTGTGAATTTATTGATTGGAAATATTCTAATTTTAATTGGAGACAGTTATTTTATTTATAATTTATAGAACGTAGATGATAATATATAGAAAAATACAATACCTACAATTTCAATTAGTATATGAAATGGAAAGTTTTTATATTTTGATAACATATAATTACAATTATATTTTTCATTTAAGAATAAAATAATTACTGAAAATATTGTTGTTATAATATGGGGGACTTTGTTTGTAATAAATGTTGGTAAATAATTATAGTAATATATTATTAATGAAATAAAAATTAATGACTGTGTTGTTAAATAATATACGATACTTAATTTAAAAAGCGCATACAAGTCTAAAATTATAATAATTCCAATATATAACAGGAATAATAAGGAGGGAGATTTATTTGTTTGTTTATAAAAAATATAAAAAAATGTAAAATTAATAAGATATACTAATATATGTATTATGTTAATTTGAATATTTCCTGGTATATGAATACTATGTGAAAATGCATGAAACGCTTCAAATAATAAAAATAATAGTATTAACATAAAGCTCTTTCTGTTATTTGTTTTAGTTAAAAAATATAATATTATTATACAATTTAATATATTAACTAATGCAGAGTAAGGTTGTGCCATACCCATTTTATTAACCTTTTCACAAGTTGTAAAAGGAAATGTATATTCGTCCATTATTAATTTATATGATAATTTAATTATTTATTACAATAAAATTGAAAAAATATAAATTTATATAGTATTATATTATGTTTTAATTAAAGATGAATCGACTACCGTTGGAAATACTAGAACATATATTTTTACGATTATCATATAGCAATCATTTTATATTAAAAAATGTTTGCAGAACATGGTATCACGTAATACAAGCATGGCGTAACCGAAACAATTTTCCACAAGGATGTACTACGTCAATACGTGTTGTTTGTCAATCAGACACTTTGTTAGGTTGGGGAAGAATGATGGGATGCCCTTATAATACTTGGACATGTGCTAATGTTGCATATGTGGGAAATTTAGATTTACTAAAGAAAATATCAAGTGACGGATGTCCTTCTGATAAATGGACGTGTGCACTTGCTGCAAGAAAAGGTAATCTAGATATAATTAAATGGGCTCGCTCAAATTCAATTGTATGGGATTGTTATACATGTATGTATGCAAGTGTGGGAGGTTATTTGCATGTATTAAAATGGGCTCGAGAAAATAATTGTCCATGGACTTCTTGTGTAATAAATTGTGGTGCACGTTATGGTCATTTTAATTTGGTTAAATGGGCTATTGAAAATGGTTGTGAATTTGATAAAGGTAGTATTGATCAAGCGGCAATGAGTGGTAATCTAGATATAGTAAAATTATTATATAGTTATGGATGCATGGGAACTATGTGGACAATGTCTTGGGCAGCATATTCGGGTAAGATTGAAATTGTGCAATGGTTATGTGATAATGAGTATCAAACTGATACATGGACATGTGCATTTGCAGCACGCTATAATAAATTAGAATTATTAAAATGGTTACGGAAGAATAATCATCCGTGGGATGAATATACCGTTATTGAAGCTGCAATGAATGACAATGTGAATATAATTAAATGGGTTGTACAAAATGACTGTCAAAAAAATAGTATAACTAATATATCGACATTAGAGAAATGTATACAAGGTGCAGGATATTCTGAAATATTATTTTCAAAAATTGTTAATTATATAACAAAATATAAAACTTAGTTATAATATTTATAAATGACGGTGGTCAAGAAATTGATTATTTATATTTTCATTTATTAGGTGAGTATAGATTAGGTCATATGATTAATTTACTAAAGAATCGAAAAATAATTTATATATTGTATGTACTTTAATATTTAAAAAATAAATAAAATATTATAATAATGTTATCTTTTCTTAGACACAAAGTATATTCTTCGATATTTAATTTAGATAATTCGCTTTCTACTAGTCATGGGTTTCATGATATTTTAGAAAAAATCCCAAGTGAATCCTCTATCTTAGATGTTGGATGTGGGGATGGGATTTATTATATTAATCCAAAAGTAATTGATTTAATTAAGACCAAAAAAATAAAAATAAAAAGTATTGATATTGATTCTGGTGCAATTAAATATTGTAAAGAAAGAATAACAAAAAATAAACTTGAAGAGTACATTACGGTGGAAGCTATTGATTTAAGACTTATTATTGATAAATATGATTATGTATTATTTATGGAAAGTTTCCCTGTTATAGAATTGGATTTATTTGAACAATTATTAAAACATGCATCCACAATAACTCATAATATTTTTATGTATCACAATCTTGTTGAAGAAAAAAATATAACTATGAGTTTTTTAAAACCAAAACTTAAATATGTTAGTTTAGTTGATTTTGGAAGATTAACCAGTCTGACAGAATTTAAAAATTTACTTATAACATGGGGGTATGAAATAGAAAATACTAAAATAGAAATATTATTACAAAATAAACTAAAAAATGTATATTTTATTTTTAAATATATACCGGAATATTTTAATACTGATTTAAAACAATATTTAGTTTCCATTAATGTTTAGTTTGGAGATATATATTTGATACTTGTATGTAGGATCTGAAACGGGTTGAAAGTACTTTACACACTATTATATAATTATATTGTCAATACGATTATATAATTATATTACCATCCCTATACTTGTTATTCACGCCATGGTTATATCAGCATGTTGACTAATATTTTATTGTATTATTTACTTCCACAATAAAATATATATTTTTGTTTATTATCCTT
>Ga0233439_10003567_pt1 | contig 15927 bp, 26 predicted proteins | sample SI_123_September_6_FD_182713 | JGI IMG/M metagenome (GOLD analysis project Ga0233439, IMG submission 182713) | Seawater microbial communities from Saanich Inlet, British Columbia, Canada - SI_123_September2016_100_MG | ecosystem: Environmental > Aquatic > Marine > Inlet | place: Canada: British... | reverse complement strand
CGACGAACGAGCAGCAGCAGTCCGCTACGAAAATCCACTATTCTTAGTCACAGACGAAAAGGTAGAGACAGTAGATCAAATCCTACCAGTATTAGAAGTCGTCGCCCGTGAGAACCGCCCTCTCGTCATCGTCGCCGAGAACATTGAAGGACAAGCACTCGCAGCGCTCATTATGAACACCGTTCGCGGAACAATGAAAGTCGCAGCAGTCAAGGCACCTCACTACGGCGAAGAGCGCAGAGCAGCGCTGGAAGACATCGCCATCTCAACAGGCGCAACCTTCGTCACTCGCCTAAGCGGAAAGAAGACGAAAGACGTCAAACTAGCAGACTTGGGTTCATCAACCAAAGTGGAGATAGTAAAGAACGCCACTATGATAATGGGAGGCAACGGAGACATCTCCCTCATCGACGAACGAGTTGAGTCACTAAAATCACAACTGGAAGCGACAGACGGCATCCAAGAGTGCGAACGCATCCAAAACCGAATCACCAAGATGGCGTCAGGTGTAGCAGTCATCCGAGTCGGCGGAGTAACAGAAGTGGAGATGATAGAGAAGCGCCATCGTATTGAGGACGCACTTGAAGCAGTTCGCTCGGCACAACAAGAGGGCATAGTCCCAGGTGGCGGAACCGCACTAATACGAGCGTCCATCTTAGCAAAAGAGGCAGGAGTTGATACGGACAACGAAGAGCAGACACTCGGTGTTGAAATAGTTATGAACGCAGTCCAAGCACCTCTCCGTCAAATGGCTCTCAACGCAGGAGCATCTGGAGACATCATAGTGTCCAAGATTCTAGACACAGACACGACTTCGGGATACGACTTTTCATCTGGAGAGTTCGTAGATTTGTTAAACTCAGGCATCCTCGATCCAGCAAAAGTAGCAAGATGTTCACTTCAAAACTCTGCCTCCGCAGCAGGAACTTTGATTACTGCAAACTTCGCAATAGTTCAGTCATAAGAGTGACGGAACACTATATACTAGTATGGAAACAGAAGCACTTATAGAACTAAACGCCAAACTTGAGAGACTCTTGATAGGCATAGATACACTCGGCACCAACCAAGAGCGAATGAGTGATGATATCTCGAAAATAAAGGAAGCAGTATACAATCCAGACTCTGGATTATATGCGAGACTCCGCTCTCTTGAACAATGGAAGGAGACGACAGCGAGAATCCAATGGTTGATGTTCTCAAGTGTAGGTATGCTAATGGTAAAGATGTTCTGGGACGTAATGGTAGGAAATCCATAATAAAGGTTTTAGGCAATGGGTGCCCAAATAAAAAATGAATACTACTCAATCTATGAGAAGAAGTTGACTCTAAGAAATAACTACGACAATTTCCTGAATAGAACACGCAGACTAAGAGACAAAGCAGACCTAAGTTCCAACGTTCTCTCGTTCATCCGCTCACTCGCTTTATCATACAAGCGCAACGACGGCATCACGGAAAAGCAATACCAAGCATTTATGAAAGTGGAGCAAGACTACTTCGACTCCATCATTGAGAGCAGAGACCCTAACTGGGTTGAGAACTATAATGCCGAGAAAAGAGAGAAAGCAAGAATAATAGCAGAATACTACGTCCAGAACCCTCCTTGGTATGGCGATGTATCGCACAAGATACTCACAATAGACGACTTCATTCCACCAGAACCTCAGTATAAGAAAATGGTAGAAAATGCCTATTCAGAGAAAGTCCTAGCATCTCACTACTCCGAACCAAGGTTCCAAGTTGGAGACTACGTATCCCTAAGAAAACAGCACAAGAGCGGAATAGAGAAAATGGATGACGGCATCTTCGCCGTTCTCCAAGTCGCACCCGAAGCAGTCTCAACCGCCGCCAAGGGCACCAAGAAATATAAAATATTGCCAATGAACTCTGTCGAAACTTACATAGTTGAAGAGCGTTGGCTAAAAAAAGCAACAAAAAGACAAACAAATAGTTGACACATCATCTTGAATGTGTTATAATGTTATAAACACGGAGAGAATAAATGAACGTAACCCTGAAACTAACAACCGACTTCGAAGACATTCCCGAAGAAGTTTCTTACATGCTCAAGAAGGTAGGAACCGAACTATCCTCTTTGAGACAAACTGTACATGATGTATCTGACAGCGCACTTGAGCAACAAGAGGAGGCACTCCAAAGCATCCACCTTGCTCGCCTACACATGGCAAAGATAGATGCGAGAATGGCAGACTGTCAATCCATATTAGACGGGTTCCTACACTATTCGGAAAACCCACAGGAGTTGGAACAACCTCATCCAGATGTTGTCCAAACAGAAGAAAATGAAGAAGGGTGACTTAGCGCACCTCCCATCTGGCGTCCTCCTCCAACAAATGGAAGGAGGAATACCGTTCCGATACCACAACGTTAAGAAACCTGCATCCGTCGTTGTGATAGAGAAGCATGACGATATGTGCAGAGTTCTATTCCAAGGCGGATCTTGGATAGTAGAAGACAAATACCTATACCCACTCACAGAGGACTAAGAAATGCCAACAGTAAAGTTGACAGAAGTATACACCAATAACAGTTTCACATCAGGAGATAGTAAATACGAACTACGACAACTCTATGTGAACCCAGACTTCGTTGTCTCACTAAGGGAAGACAACTCAACATCAGTATCTCTTCTGAACGAAAGTCTAACCGAGAAGCTTGAGACAGGACACAGGTTCACCAAGCTACGCCTATCTGGACAAGGCAGTATGTCATCAGACATCATCGTCGTCGGCAGTCCTGATGTGATTGAAAGCAAACTATCAGTAAATACCAACAAAGAACTACTGCGAGGATAATGTGATAGAATGCTCACTAAGACAAATGGAAGAATATGGCTCTCTCCTGCCCAACTGGAGCGAGACTAAAAAATCAGGCATATACTTAGGCTCCAATTATGTCTACCCTATGTACGGAGCCAAGCGCTGGGCAGTAGGCGTATACGTGAACGTAGAATACGACAGGTATAGAGAACAAGGACTATCCGACGAAGAGATAGTAAGGCAATGCGTCGAGTTTCTCAATACTCCGCCACCACGAAAGAAGTATCAGAAGAAGAAACCAGTCCCAACATACGGCACCCTTGACGAGATGCCACACCTATTCAGACTCAAGAGGGACGAGGACGGAACATACATAGAAATGACGCTTATGACGAACCAGAGAAAGAATAAGAACTTCTGGGGAATAGGGCTCATCGGCGGAGGAGCAGGCATAGTCGCAAGGAAGCGAGGACGCCCAAAGAAAGTCTCCACTTTATAAACCAAGGAAAGGGCGTCATAAGGCGTCCTTTTCCTTTTGCCGAAACTATTTATAAGGAAACTAAAGCGGAGACACGACTAAATGTCAGAAATCGATTTCACGAGCCAGTGGCGAGAGTTCATGGTAGGCGAACAAACCTCGAATGTCAAGAAGAGTATGAGAGACTTATTCGAGCATAGAGAACTCTCAACAAAACAGAAAGTAGACAGGCTTATCTTCGAACGAGTTCTAACCGAGGGCAGAAAAGAAGACGTCCTCAAGAAGTATCCGCAATACGCAGAAACTATTGATACATTCTTCACAGGAGACAACGACCCATCAGGCAATAACAAATACCTCGCCAAGATGGTAAAGTTGCTCGACACTGATATGGAAAACTTTAGGAAAGGCTACGCAGTGATAGATCAAGTTCCAGATGAAAAATTGACAAATCGCACGATGTGGGACACCGCTAGAAGGATAAAGCATAACGTCATAGATTTTCACAATATGAGTAAGTATATGAAGGGAGCCAAGCAGTCTGCCGACATCAACTCCTATAAATCGCTATTCGACTTACAAAAAGCACTCGAAGAAGCCGAGAAGGTAAGAGACAGGAAAGAGCAAGAGAAAATACACAAAGCAAAGATGAGAGAAGACGCCGATAGGATTTATCAGGATAAGACAACTCTCGTCGTCCGTCCTCAATCAGAGGGCGCATCCTGCTACTACGGACAAGGCACAAGATGGTGTATCTCCGCAACCGACAGCCAGAACTACTGGAACAAATACACCGAAGAAGATGGAGCAATCTTCTTCTTCATCCTCGACAAAGAAGTCGCCAAGAGAGCAGACGACGACAACCCCAACTACGACTCCCGCTATGAAAACGCAGGCAAGATTGCCTTTGTATACAACGGAGATCACTTAGACGCCGAACGAGCGTGGGACGCCTACGACGAAGTTGACGATCAAGTAGACACAGACATCCGATTCTGGTATGAGGAAACTTGGGGCGATGAAAAGACAAACGCCATTATAAATGCGATACAAGAAAGCATAGACGAAGACCCACCAGCAGCAGGATTCAATCTTGAAGAGGCAATCGACGAACTAGAAGAATACGTCAGCGGACTTCAAGGGATAGACTGGAACAACGAAGAAGGCGGAGTGTCTCTAAGTGTTGAATGGAACGAATGGGGCGAATACCCATCGGTAGATGTAAACGGACAAGTTACTCTATACTTCGATGGATACGACTCAGAGACAGCCTCAGAAGACCGCGACATCCAAGAGGTTATCGAAACTGCCGTCAATGACTTCTCAATGGATTACGAAGATATGGATATTGACGTCGATGAATACAACGGCAGAATAGCCGTCACCCTAAATCTACAATGCCAAGACTGCTACGCCAACGACGACAACTCTGCCGCAAGAGAACGCTCCGCAGAAGGAGCAAGAGAGTTCATTGACGAGGTTGACTACACTTGGGGCGGAGACGACTTTGAACAACTACGCTCAGATGTATACGATGCGTTAGTCACTGCCAACATCCTACCCCTCTCAGGTTTCCACGCCGAGAAAGCAGACTTAGCAGCCTTCGCTCAAACCTTAGAGCATTTCCAAGTCAATTCAGACGAACCAAGTGTAATAACTTTTGACTATGCGCAAGAGAAAAAGCCCAATTGGGTTGCCCGTCCAAGGTTAAGCGATAAGACAGAGGCAGATGTCTCTCAACTCTCCGACTTCAGCGCAGAGAAGATATTACAACAGATAGACGCAAGGGCGCAAGAGTTCGCCAAGCAACAGATGTCTCTTGACTTCGGAGACAAATACGACACCTCCACTGCACCAGCACCCACCTTCCCCAAGCACAACTTCTCAGTCGCATTGAGGAAAAACGCAGATAAGGAAGTCTTTCTCCATCTATCAATAGCCATAGCAAAGGGCGACTCTGATGAAGATAAGGAATTGGCGAAGAACTACCTCACCTACCTTAACGACCACTACGACACGATAATAAAGGCGTTCACAGAAGAGTTACAGTCATCCATTGCAGGAGCAGAGGAAAGCGAAACTCTCGCCCAGAGCAGAGTTCAAAGCGGAGAGTTCATCAAGACAACGCTAGACGAGATAGAAGAAGCAGTCCAAGGAATACCAGGTGGAGACGCAGCAATGGAGGCAGTCAACTGGTTCAGAAGGAACCTTGACGCAATGACTCCATTGGAACGCTCCCTCGCCGCCAAATACCTCGCCAGACGTAGGAACACAAACCCAGCAATGACTCTATATATGAGTAGAGCAGGCGGAGACACACCAGCAGGTTGGTATGATTTGCTCAAGAGAGAGATTGCCGACGCAGGAGCCTCGCAGATAAAGGCTGATCAAATATCAAGAGAGATGATAAGCAGACTATCCGAACAAGTTCGCCAACGAGTTCGCCAAGTCATCGCCGAGCATCTGAAGAAATGAAACTCCTACTAGAACAATGGCGAGGATATATAAGTGAAGAAGCGTCACCAAGCGTTATGTATCACACAACTCTCCAACCTCAAAACGCAGAATCAATAGAAGCGAACGGACTCCTCGTTGGAGCACACGATAATGTTGGTTTTAGTATGGCGAGTAACTGGGCTAATAGTGTTTACGGCGAACGCCCTGCATATTTGTCTATGAGTCCTAATGTTGGCGGAGGACGCAGATACGAAGGAATAGTATTTGAGGTAGATGTCTCTGGAATGGATTTATATCCTGATCTCCCAACTCTTGTAGATTATGGTGCGTATGTAGAAGAAGACGAAGGGTTATATTGGGAATGGGGAACCGCACCAAAAGAAATAGAACCGCTTCTTGACGGCGATGGGTTTGTGACATTTGATGATATTCTTGATCCAGGATCTCCTGCTGCTGAAGCTATTATTAACTTTACCAAAACTGCCGTATCGCTTGAAAGTATTCCACCCGAGAGAATAAAAAGAATAATATGAAACTCCTACTTGAACAATGGCGAGAGTATTTGAAAGAGCAAGAGACAATTGCTGTGGGACAATGCTATCCGTTTGCTGTTGAAATGTCAAACAATTCATCAGAGTCTGAATTTGCTAACTTATTCAAGTTCAAGGTTGTGCATGGTAGAGTCACTGATAAGTTCAGTGGCGAGAGTTTTCTTCACGCTTGGGTTGAGAAAGGAGACATGGTGTTTGATTCTCAGACGAGCCACACAAAGCCCAATGGCATTCCCAAGGCAGATTATTATGATATATATCAGCCAGAGCCACACGAAGAATATACCGCAGAAGAAACGATACTCAAGTGTATGAAGACGGGACACAAAGGTCCGTGGAATCACATAAACGAAATAACCACTCTCGAACCAAAAGTGAAGCAAGGATTCAGGAAAGCTATTGTAGACTCCAACTTCTGGAACCTTCCGCATGAAGAGTACGATGTCGTTGACTCCACATCGCTCAAGATGCCAGACGGTTCTTACGCAGGAGAAACACCTGCTTCCGTAGCTCTCGCCCAATACTTGAACGCTACGGCACAGGAACTCGGAACAGACTTGTTCTTCGTCGTAACTGTCGAGAAGGATGAAGGATATGTTTTGAGAGACGGCGATGCAAACTATCCGAACAACTGGCTTATGGGAGCAGAGTTCAATGGACCAAACCCGAGCAACGGAAAGAACTTGATAATTATTGAACTCCGCCCACTCGAAGAAGACTTCGAACTATCAAATGTTAATTTCATTCCAAAACTATTAATAAACCTCGTATCCCAAATCGTAAATCACGAAATGGTTCACTACTGGCAAATGAAGAAGCAAGCAAAGTCAAAAGGATTGAGCGACGAAGAGGCATGGAAAGAATTGCTATGTGATCCTAAGCAAGTTCCAGTCGGAGCATCACAAGAAGACAGAGATGAGTGGGAGCAACGCTGCGGCAGAGCACCGCCAAAAGATCATCACGGAAAGGAAGTGTATGTAACAAGGCACGGAGAGATAGACGCCTACGCTCACGAGGCAGCGGAACAACTATTGTCGTCCTTTGACGATCCAGATTGGCTCCTCCGCGAGCTTCGCAAAAGCTCTGGCATCCGTTTCGCGGCTGTGAAAAGTTCAGCAGTTCGACTATTTATGGACACTTTAGCCCGAGACTCAAAAGAGATAAGAAAGTTCTGGACAAAACTCTACACTCAGATACAACAGCAGAGTCAAGAGTTGTCCGAGACAGAAGACTTTCAAGATGAAGTGGAGGAAAAAAGTCCAAACGCCAGCGGCGATCTACTTAAGACAGGTGGCAATAATACCAAGGTAGGAAAGGGAATCACAAATCCCAAGAACCCAAAGTTCAAAAGCGCACCACCAGGAGCGTCGGGAGGGTAAGAAAATGAACAAACATCACCTAATGTGGGTATTATACGCAGCAGCAATAGGGTTCATTCTTTTCACCTCAACTTCTTGTAAGAAGAAGCCCATCGAGATGCCAAGTCACTACATCCCTCCTCCCTTGGAGGACACGGGAGATGTAAGAGAGTGGGACACTGCCGATGAGTTATGATACTTGCCCAGTCTGCTCCTCCAAGATGCTCGACTCAGAAGAGTGTCAGCACTGCGACTACGGAAGAGAGCCTGTAGACTCCAAGATCGTCTGTAAGATAGTCATCACCAATGAAAAGGGTGCGCTGATATTATTGAGGGCTGACACCGAGAAGTTCCCCAACAGGTGGGACTTACCAGGTGGGCACATCCATATTGGCGAGAGTCTGGAAGAAGGTTTGAGGCGAGAAGTGTTCGAAGAGATAGGGTTAGTGCTAACAAATCCGATATTCAAAGTATACTCTATAGATAAAGAGAATTATTATACCACTAAATTGCCAGACGGAGAGATACGACTAAGTCACGAACATACTGATTTTGTTATGGTTCGCAGAGACGGAATACCCGACAATATATCCAAAAAGTTTGTGAGAGCAATAAAAAAAGTTCTTTAGAGAAATTCCCCGATAGTTAGAATAGTAGAGGGGGGCGATTCACAATGAATCTCAAAAGAACAATATTTCTAACATTTATGGCACTATTGCCTGTAGGATGTGCTGGAAACAGCGTCCAACAGGGGCAAATAGACTGCGCCGCAGTGAGGCAAACTCCGCCTGCGGCAGTCCAAACAATAGAGCAACAACAGCCAATACACGGACAGGGCTATAGGATACGAAGAGTGGCTTCCCAAACAAGAGAAGCTTCTGTTCAAGTTCACAATACCCTCCGAGGCGTAAGAGGTAGTGGAACCTATTTCGAATACGATGGACACCACATCGTCATAACTGCGGCACACGTTGTAGCAGAAGGTGGAAATGTAATGATGATAACTTCCCCGACAGGAGAAGACATTCCAGCCCTCCTACTATACTATGATAATAGAGATCCAAACGACATAGCAGTATTGGTATTGCGCTCGCCTCTCGAAACCAGAACGCCAATGGAGTTAGACTTGTATTCAAAAGAGCCGAGCAGACTCATAGGGCAGCAAACAGTTTACACGGGAGATCCAGGGCATCAGAGAAACATGACTATCTATGGAACCGTAAGCAGTATCAACGCAAACGGAAGCGTTATGCTTCAGTCATACGCATGGGGTGGAGCATCAGGCTCAGTAGTATTCGATGACAGAGGAAGAATAGTTGGCATTCTAAAAGCCATCGACGTAAACAGAAGCGGAGTCTCTCCATATCCTCAGATAAATGAGAATGTAGTATGGCTCTCACCTCCAAGCAGTTTAAACCTAGACATACTAAGTGAAACTCTGATAGAATATGGAATAATAATGGAAGAGGTATTGGGAGGCGCTGAGTAATGATAAAGCGCATCTGCCAAGCACTGTTCATCATGCTGGCGGGAGTCTCTTGCTCGCCAGACTACGGCATCATCGGCGATGGTGAAACAGTCTACATTGAAGTCCCAGTAGAAGTTGAAGTAGAAGACAACGACAGAATATGGGTAGACAATTTCTATCAACCGTCAACAGCCAACGGCGTAGATATCCTCTGGGTTATCGACATGTCTGGCTCAATGAGAGACAATGAAGAGAAGCTCCTCGCAGGAATAGAGGCGATGATGAAATCCCTCCCAGCCACAGGTTGGAGACTAAACATGATTTCCAACTCGCCAGACAGAGTTACGCAAGATCAACAATTCCCATTAGTACCTGGCGACACTTTCCAAGACGCAGAAGACATGTATAATAACATAATAGCAGGAACTTTTGAAAAGGGGTTTGATTCTCTTGAAGAATACATGACTAACAATTCATACGCTCAAACTTGGATGCGCTGGGATGCCTCGCTCCTAGTAGTCTTCGTATCTGACGAAGAGGATCAGAGTTCAATGTCGGTAAACGAGTTCACCACATGGTATTCCAATGTACGACAAGACGTGTATCTGGCGAGCATAGTAAACGTAGAAACAACAACTTCGCTATGTCCTCAACAAAGTTCGTTATACATAGGATATAACTCAATGGATGCAACGAGATACTTCAATGGAGTCATAGTAGACATCTGTTCAGACGATTGGAGTCCAGGCGTAACAGACGCCTCCGTTCAAATAGAGCCATACGAATCATACGAACTAAGTCACATCCCGTCAGATGTAGACTCCATAAGAGTTTTCATAGACGGAGTTCCAAACAACGACTGGTATTTTGTAAGAACAGAGAACGTACTATACTTTGATATTATTCCAGAGGCAGGAGTTCTAGTGGAGATGGTGTATGACTACGACGGAACTCCATTCCGTGGAACCCCAAGCGGGAGACCTTATCCGACACCATGAACCACCAGCCACCATATCTAAGACTAGTTGAAAAGGAAGAGGTAGGAGACATCTCCGAAGCTCTTAGTTCAGATTGGAAACCAAAGCACGACGTCAAGACATTGGCTCTCGTCGGCATAACGATGGGAATACTCTTCGGAGTCATAGGCACCAGCATCATAGCACTAGTGGTGGCTTGGCTATGAACCATTTGCCATACATCTCAGTAGACATCATAAGAAAATGGAGCAACAAATGTCCAGACTGCGGCTCTCGCATCTCTTACAGACTAAGCAACGGAGAGTATGGCGCTACATCAATAGCTAGATGCGGAAACAATATCACAAGCACAAGAGACTTCCCGAAAGATAAGTCGGAGAGAAGTAAAATAAAACACTGCGAATGGAAAGGAAAAGCAGTAAGGATGAGAGATGGAGGAGTAAGATTTTACGACACCATCAATAGGAGATTCCTTATAGAATGGTAAAGGTGTTGGCATTGTTATCCTTACTTGTTTCTTGCACACCAGCGGAACAGGAGATAACGCAAACCGACATATTTACGAACAAGTGGTGGGAAATGTCAAGCGGTCCAACCATACCTGGTTTGGGAGACGCCTGCTTTATGCTCAACGATGTCTACTATCATTCAGGCGGAACTCTAATATCTCACGAGTACGGACAAGAATGGCCTTATTACACTTACCACGGATGGTGGGAGTATGGAGAGGACGAGAGCATAGTAGTCATTAATGAAATGTACGAAGCGATAATAACTCCAAAGGGAAACAGATGTTGGAATGTTGAATACAGCATTTTCAACGCCGTTGCCTGCGAATGTTCCTACGACACAGCCGATGTTGACTACCTCGTAGAATAGGCGACATTCTTTTGAAATAAGTTCGGCTTTATGCTATAATATAAGTAGTTATAGGCATGAAAGATAAAGTATTGCCCGTCGGAACCCTTCTTCGCTTGTGGGATGCGGAGTTTACATACAGCGTAATAGTTCTCGACAGCTTCCCAGTGATATTCTCAGGAGAACAAGTAAGGTATTATAGTCTGCATTTCTTCCGAAATGGTATCAGCATGGGAGTTCTCGCTTTTAGCGAAAACGAGTTGAAGGAACTACTTATAACTGGTGAAGCGGAAGTTTTATCAGAAGGAACGAACAATGAAACTTAAAGACATTTTTAGACCATACAACAGAATAAAAGAACTTGAAGAAGAAGTCGAAAGACTAAGAGACGAAAACGATAGTGCATGGGACATGTTAGAAGAGATAAAAGCCGCAGAAAAAGAAGCGGTAGAAACTCTTGCAGTCCATAGCATGACTCCAATAGCAGAGGCTTAAATGGAAGAAGAGAAAAGAGTCGAGGACGAGGACTTAAAGCCCCGTCCACCAGCAAGACTTGCGCCGAGGGGCATAAGAACATTCACCATGTGCCGTCAAGCCGACGAGACAGGTATATCAGGAACAGGCGTCATCGTGGAAGGAGTTCTCCTAGCCACGGGACAAGTAATACTCCATTGGCTCTCGCCTTCACCCCGTGGATCAATAGCAGTCTTCGACTCAATGAACGACTTCGTAAGTATCCACATCACATCGCACCTAATAAACGGCACCATCATCACCTTCGAGGACGGAGAGCAAATAACATACAACACAGACGGCACCAAAGAAAACAAGCTGCCAGAAGAAAAGGAAGAGTAGATGGGCAACGACGCATTCAAGAAAGTCCCTATGACGGGAGTTATTTACGCCAACGGCAAGGCATCAAAGCTGGGGTTTTACCGAGGCAACGAAGCGTGGGTGAGCTTCGCACAAGGACAAGCAGAGACGGGCAAGTTAGAGAATGGAGTCGAGAGAGTCGAGAACATTCCAGTATCAGAGATAGACCAAGAGTATTCTCCCGTGGCTGGCTTAAAAGAGCTTCGCCAAACAATAGCAGACATGTATAACGAACTCTACCGCCAAGACAAGGAACACAAGTTCACATTCGAGAACATTTCCGTCGCAGCAGGAGGTAGGGCAGCACTAACTCGCCTCTTCGCTTCTATCGGACGATGTAATGTAGGACACTTCCTCCCAGACTATACAGCCTACGAAGAACTCCTAACAACATTCGCAGACTTTAACACCATTCCCATTATGCTCAAACCAGAAGATGGATACTCGTTCACAGTTGATGAACTAAGAGAAGAAATACAGGGCAGAGGACTCTCTGCACTGCTCGTAAGCAACCCTTGCAACCCAACAGGTGCCGTCATTGCTGGCGAAGAACTGAAAGGTTGGGTAGACGCAGGGCGAGACTTAGACTGTTCTATTATCTTTGACGAGTTCTACTCTTCATATGTCTACGACAAGGTAGGGCACGGAGAGACTCTATCATCAGCACAGCACATCCACGACATCGAAACAGACGGAGCATTAATAGTAAACGGCATAGGCAAGAACCAGAGATATCCAGGTTGGCGTGTCGCTTGGGTTGTTGCCTCGAAAAAAGTCATCAAGTCTATCAACTCCGCAGGCTCCTTCCTTGACGGAGGCGCTCCGCGCCCAATACAACGAGCGTGTATCCCTCTCCTCACACCAGAGAACGTCACCAAAGAAACCAAGGCACTCCAACTCGCCTTTGATAAGAAGCGCCAACTAATGATGCGAGAGTTAAAAGGTATGGGAATAACATTTGATAGAGAGCCAGAAGGATCTTTCTATATGTGGATAAACGTCTCTCAGTTACCAGAGGGCATAAACACAGGAGAGGACTTCCTAAACGAAGCGCTAAAGCGAAAAGTAATAACCATACCTGGTTCAGCCTTTGACGTCAACCCTGGCAAGAGAATGAAAAAAGCAGGTTCCAGATTCAAAAACTACTTGCGCTTATCGTATGGACCTGATATACTAAGTATAGAGAAAGGGTTGGAGAGACTAAGAGAGATGGTGAAAGATTTCTCATAAAAACCCTTGACAAACCCCCGTCAGCGGGTTACATTATATATGTAAGAAGGGAGAGATATAGATATGGCTCGTATTAACTGGAAAGAAGAGTTCGCCACCATCCTTGCTATTGAAGCAATGAGCGCTCACGACAGAGGCGTCATCGAAGACATCAAGAAAGGCTACGATAGACGAGGAGCATCCTACCTATCATCAGGTCGCAAGAGCTACATCGCAGGCATCAAAGAGCGCTCACTACGCCAACAAGCTGCCCGTGAAGAACGCCAGTCTCTCGGAGAGACAGTGATGGCACAACGCCTCGCCAGTCTCAGCAAGTTCATCGTTGATAAGTCCTCGTGGGCATCAGGCGTCATCGAGAGCTTCGCCAAACAAGAGGCAAACGGACGAGTCCTAACCGCCCGCCAAATTATTCTCCTTGAGAAGATCGAAGCCGAGCACAACGCCTCCACCGCCGCAGAAGAAATCACTTGGAGCGAAGACTTCATCAATAACAAGGACTCAGTGCAGAGCAACTGGAGCCTCGCAATGATGTACTACAAGGCAAACCCGCCTTACTTCCACCACCACGTCATCACTTGGTTTCGGAACGAAGACGGAAAGTCTGCCCCTACTGCGACTGGTTGGGGAACCGACATTCCTGCCGACAAGGTTCCAAACCTCCGAGAGTATAAAAAGGTAATGGGCAACAAGTTCATTCAGAAAGTTATTACTGCTTACAACTCAGAGCCAGTCTTCGCTAATGGAGCCTATGTCTCTCTCCGCGCCAACGCACCAGGTAAGTTCCGCACCAACTTCAAGACAGGCGGTGTCGTCATCAAGAGCAACTCTTCCACGCCGACATCAAGCGCAAAAGGTTCCAAGGTGTATCAGGTGCTCCCCTTCGGAGCCGCCGCCCTTGTGGAGATTGAAGAACGCTACCTCAAGACGGCAAAAATAAAATAGCGCCAAAATTTTCATAATCAAGGAGATAAAAATGACTATAGAACAACATTTAACAGCAGCCCTGCCCTTGACGGCAGGCACGAGCTTCGCAGATTCCCTTTACACGTCTGTGCTGTTGCAGAACTACGTCAACACTTGCGATACTCTTGAGCAGAATAGCGCAGATGCACTTGCCAGTGGCGACGTTACAGCAGCCTTCCAGATTTCAGAAATGCTCATGAACTTGAATGAGGAAGTGTTTTCACTTTCTTTTGAAGCGTAGAGCCCGTTGGACAACTCCTCACTATTTAGGACATGGTGGGGATAAAAGTAGGAGACTTAGTAAGAATAAGAAGCGAAGAGGAATACGCTATGGAGGAGTGTCACTACAGTCGTCCAATCATGTTCCCCTACGGCAAACTTGGACTTGTAGTCGATGTCCAGCCACTAAAGTCAGAATACAAGGAATACATCGACAATCATCTAAATAACGAATCGACAACATATCCTTGGGATTATGACTACGACTATGGCTATTACGACTATCGCTCACTATATAGTGATATACTGATAGTATTAATTGAAGGGCAGACTTACTGGATGTTCGAAGAAGAGATAAAGCTTGAGTCCATTGGACAAACAAAGATAGACGCGGATGGAGAGAAATAGTGGCAGTGAAGGGGATTGTAATAGGCGACAAGGTTGAGGTTCACGACTCGGTGTCGGACTGCTGCGGAATGTCTGGAATAGTTGAGAGAAAAGTATGTAGAGGAGTATTCTTAATAAGGTTCTCCAAGACGAAGACGGCAACTTTAATGTCGTACCAAATATCGAAAAACGGGAGATGATGGCTTACACTTGATGATATGTCCGAAGACAATCCAACAAAAAATACAAACAATCGCGACAGCATAGACATAGGAGACATGGTTGAGTCTCTATCAACGGGAAGGCTCGGACTTGTTAGGAATATTGTATGGGCAGACGGCGAACCTTACGTCTATGGTCCATACATTGTCGTCATTTGGGTTGAAAGGGGATACGAGTCGTGCTGGATACCCCATTATGACTTTAGAATTATAAGCAAGACGTCAAAAAATAGCGGTTAAAGGTAGTCAATATACCTATTTATATACGAAGAAGTGGAGAGTGCTATGTCTGGTTGGAAATATGGTTTGATAAAAGTGGATGTCCAAGACGAAGGGACTGAGTTTGAAGAGCAAGTCAACATGCTTGTTGAGCTATACCCTCTCGGGGATAATGGCGAGTATGATGCTTTCTGTAGGGCGGACTTGCGTTCGTTGCAAGAGCTTGATATGGCAAGGGGTGACATTGTTCGCGATGGCATCAATACCTTCTTCTTTGACAACGGAGAGTTCGTCTGGGATTCAGAAGCTCGCTCGTGGGATTGGATTCCTGACGAAGAATAACGAAAGAAGGGTGCTATTCCAGCATTCTATAACTATTTATATAGAACTATTAACAGCTTGAGATAAATATGAACTTAGAAGAACTCTCTAAACTAATAAGAGAACAGAAAGAAGAGATGGACTTGCTCAACGAAGTAAGCATTCACAAGAACAAGCACCCTCTCAAGGCGCTATACATCTTTGGTCCAGCAGGGGCAGGAAAGTCCTTCTTGTCTGGCAAGATTGGTGTCCCATCTGACTTCGTAAATCTCAACACTGATGAAGGTGTCGAGAGGGACTTTAAGAAACTTGGCATCTCGCTCAAGTTCGCTTCTCATGATCCAGAGGAAGGTGAAACGGAGTCTGCGCTTGAAATGATTCAGCAACAGGCGAGGAAGATTTCTCAGAATGCTGCTTCAAGGCACGGGTTCAACCTCCTCAACTCTGCTACACCAGTCATCTTCGACACAACTGGTGAGAACATCAACAAGATGTCTGGAAGGATTCGCGCTATCTCATCATTGGGATACGATGTTGCCGTCCTTCTCGTTAATGTTCCGACTC
>Ga0233439_10003566_pt1 | contig 15933 bp, 13 predicted proteins | sample SI_123_September_6_FD_182713 | JGI IMG/M metagenome (GOLD analysis project Ga0233439, IMG submission 182713) | Seawater microbial communities from Saanich Inlet, British Columbia, Canada - SI_123_September2016_100_MG | ecosystem: Environmental > Aquatic > Marine > Inlet | place: Canada: British... | reverse complement strand
GTTACTTGTGCTCCCCTTAGGTCCCCATCGTCTAGTGGCCTAGGACGCTGGCCTCTCACGCCGGAAACAGGGGTTCGACTCCCCTTGGGGACGCCAATTTATCTCATGCAATACGAACCTGTCCGTCGGTCAGAAAATGGCCGCAGGGTTCGCCTGTGTACGCATATACTCCGACGATCTGTTTGATTGGCAAAGGGCCGCACCCCTTAGGTTGCCATGCCGCCCCGTGGTCCGTAAGATTGTGGCTCCACAATGGTATGGGGCTCCGACCATATGGCATTGACAATCGAACAGATCGGCCCGTGTTTTGCGGGCGAAGTGCGTGGGCTTGATTTAACCAAACCCCTGACGCCGGGTGACGCGGCGGCCATTCACGATGGCATGGATGAATTTGCCGTGTTGGTTTGTCGCGGGCCGAAGCTGGATAATGCGCAGCATCTCGCATTTACTTTGGCCTTGGGCCCGATCGAGCAGGCCATCGGCACCAGCCTGCGGGCGGTTGAGGATAACCGGCTCTCCACCGATTTTGCCGATGTCTCCAACCTCGACAAAGAGGACAAGCCGTTCGAACGGCAGGACCGCCGCCGACTGTTCGCCATTGGCAATCGGTTGTGGCATTCCGATAGCTCCTTCAAGACGACCCCGGCCAAATACTCCCTATTGCATGCCCACAGCATCCCCCGCAAAGGCGGAAATACGGAATTTGCCGATATGCGGGCCGCCTACGATGCCCTTGATGCAGATATGAAGCAGCAGGTCGAAGGATTGATCTGTGAACATTCACAAATCTATTCACGCGGCAAGATTGGCTTTACGGATTTGACCGATGAAGAACGGGCCCGCTTCGCGCCGGTGCGTCAGGTCCTGGTACGGAGCCATCCGGTCACCGGGCGCAAGTCACTGTATTTGTCATCCCATGCGGGCTCCGTTCTCGGCCAACCGGGTCCCGAGGGCAACATATTTCTACAAGACCTGATCGAACACGCAACGCAACGCCAGTTCGTCTATGCCCATGAATGGCAGGTCGGCGACCTGGTGATCTGGGACAATCGGCAAACCATGCATCGCGCCCGCCCATTCCACTTCGCAGAACCGCGCGACATGCGCCGCACCACCTTGGCCGGCGACGGCCCGACAGTGCCAATTTCTCCGCCATAGATCGATTTGCTCTGACCCCTTTGGTTTCGACCACTTTGATTTCCGAACTTCATCAATCTCAGTCCCTGTACTTGCTCTGTCCGTCGCATCGAAGTCATCCCTCTGGAGATCTTCTAAATCCGGACAGATCACATGTTACTGACACTAATTGTTCAACTAATTGACACCGTACACGGCATTATGGAACAATATGATAGGTGAACTCGTATATTAGATCGCCATTCTGAAAATTGTCAGCGCGCATCGATGGACTTGCATGGATTGCAAACAATAAAATTCAGGAGGAAATCATGAGGCTTGTTAAATTGGCGGCAGCCGTCGTCGCGATATTTGGCATTTCCACGTTTGGGCACGCAGCAATAGCGGAGACATGTGACACGCCTTTACCGGATGATTTAGCAATCCAGACACCCGCACCCGATATTTCCAAAGAACGTATTCAGTTTTTGGGCGTATGGGGTAATGGCAAATGGGATGGTGTGCTCTGCAACACCCTTTTGGTTCAGGACATTGATGCCAAAGGTAATGTGAAGACAATTTATAGCTGGGGCACATACAATGGCTGGGATATTTGGGAGGGGAAAGGACCAGGGGGCTTTAAATTTATCGCGGACAACAAAATTCAGTCGAAATTTCGTAATGGTGCCGTGGTCACCTATTGGATCGAAGGTAAAGCGATGAAGGGTACCTATGTACGGAATGGCTATACAACGCGCGTGACGCTCGTGAGGAAGTAATAGCCCGCAATCATCAAAGGGGTCGAGCCTCAAAAGGGGTCAGAGTAGTTTGATTTGAGTCCTTTGATCTCGGCTCTACAACAACGTCAGATTACACTGATATATGATGGTAGACTCCGTGGTCTCGCTCTCAGATTCAGGTGTCTCAATCGTCCAGGCGCCAGTGTTTGGCGATGGGGCGGTAGACGTTCCAGGCCATGTTGTCGACCAGGGGCACGCCGTAGCTCATCCAGCGTTCCAATTCGTCCTTGGCTGCCTGGCACATGCTATCCGGGTCGGTCAGGCTGGGTAGGTCGTCCAGGCTGTTGAATTCATAGAGAGCCAGGTATTTCGGCCCCATGTCCAGCCAATCGAGGGCCGGATGCTCTACCAGTTGAAAGCGTGCACCGGATCTGTAGCCGGGGATTTGCAATAAATTCGGGACGTGGGAGCGGTCATACCAGTCGTTGAAGGCGGCTTCTTCTGACCCTACCACACAATCGACCGCTACTGCGCTGAGGGGCCGGTCTTCGGTGAGGAAAGTATTGCCCAGATGGCTGCCGGAAATTTGCTGATAGATGTTGATCGCCACATCGCTCAACCCCTGCAGCTGTTCGAATTTGGCGAACTCCGCATTGGCTGTTGCGTGGCGCTTCTCCAGATCCGGGCCAATAATATGTTCCAGAACCGAGGCATCTTCGATCTCGTAAAGGGCCAGATATTTTGTCTCTCCAACCACGGCCTGATAGCGCCGACCCCAGCGATAGCCGGGAATTTCCAGCAGCGCGGGGACATGATGGTAGTACCAGGCGTTGAAGGCATGTTCGTGCTCCGCCGCCACATTCGCCTGTACGGACAGCAACAACGGACGCTCGATTATCGTGCTTACGGGCTCCATTGGGTTTCCTCCACCTAATCTCAGGGCAAGTTTAGATCTCTACGGTTTTCCCTGTGGTCCATTACCGTAGACTCGTTCATGGTCGCCTCATTGGACCGGGTAATGTCAGCTTGCCAGCCGGCCTTTGATCAATTGGCCGGGATAGTTGCCCGTGCTTTCACCATTCACAAAGGTCACAGCGCCGTTGACCACCGTTGCGGCAATGCCCTCGGCTTTTTGGATCAGGCGTTTGGCACCGCCCGGCAGATCGGCGGCGACGGTAGGCATGGCGGGTTTGATGCCGTTTTCATCAAATATTACCAGATCGGCGGCGAAGCCCGCGCGGACCAGCCCGCGATCGGGCAGCTCCCAGGCCGAGGCATTGTCGAAGGTCAACATACGGATGCCTTCCTCCAAGGTGAATTCCTGCCGCAGACGAACCCAATAGTTCAACAGATGGGTGGGCAGGGAGGAGCCCATTTCCTGACAGACATGGGCCCCTGAATCCGAGAACGTGGCCAGGGTGCGGGGATGCTTCAACAGGCCCAGGACATCTTCGGGGTTCTCGTTCACCAGGGGCTGGATAAAGATCTGGTCCTCGTTCGCCAGCATCAGGTCGATCATGGTCTCGACCGGATTTTTGTTGGCTGATCTCGCCAGGTCGTCGACGGTTGGGTCGTCCCAATCCACACCTTGCATCACGATCAGGTTGGTATAATCGGGCCGCAGGGGATTGGTCGTCGCAGCACCCCCGCCCTGGAATTCAAAGCCCCGGGGCTTCATTTGCGCTTCCTCGGCAATCAATTTGCCGCGGGTTTCAGGGTCGGCCAGACGACGTTTTTGCTCTTCAAGGGGCAGGGCGCGGACCTCTTTCCATGTAGGCAGCAGATCGAACGGCAGATTTGATTTCAACGAGAACAGCGCGTTGATGGAACGGGTCGTGGCCTGGCCGTACATGCGCCCGCCCATGGCGACGGTCTCATCCAGATACTTGGTATGGAACTGCCAGGGTTTTGGGTCTTTGCCCTGGCGTGAGGCGATGGTGCCGAACATGATGGGCCGGCCGCTTTCCAAGGCAATCCGTCTTACCTGCTCAAAGAACGCTTCCTGGCTGGCACCGGAGGTGACGTCGGGGGCCAACTGAAAGATGCCCGCGTTCAATTCGGTCATCGGTGCGACCAGGCGGTCGATCTCATCCCAACCACCGATACGGCTGGCCACGGGGGTGTCATCCGGCGTGACATGGGTGGGGGAGCGGGAGGTGGAAAAGCCCAAGGCGCCCGCCTGGATCGCATCGGCCACCATTGCCGCCATTTTCGCCACATCATCCTCGGTGGCTTCCTGGTCCAGGGCCCGCTTGCCCATGACATACATGCGCAGCGCGGAATGGCCGATGTAGCTGCCATGGTTCAAGGCCTTCGGCGCGCGACCCACAGCGTCGAGATATTCGGGAAACGTCTCCCAATCCCAGCTAACCCCGGACATAATCGCTTCGGTCGGAATATCTTCCACCGCCTCCAGGCAGCGGGCATACCATTCCCGGTCTTCGGGCTTGCAAGGTGCCAGGGCAAAGCCGCAGTTGCCCATCATCACAGACGTCACCCCATGCCAGCAGGAACAACTGCCCAACGGATCCCAGGTTACCTGGGCGTCCATATGGGTGTGCCCGTCAATGAAGCCGGGCGCGACGATCATACCGTCGGCATCAATGCTCTCGGCCCCATTTTCGCGAATACGGCCAATCTCGGCAATGCGTCCGTCCTTAACGCCCACGTCCGCCCGGTACCGCGCTTGCCCCGAACCATCGACAATTGTGCCGTTCTTGATCACCAAATCGAATGCCATGATAGATGCCTCCCTCTAGCCGCCCGTCCGTCAGTTTGACATACTTCACCAATGAACGAAAAAATGCAATTCGACGTCGTTGTCGTCGGCACGGGTGCGGCGGGATTAAGTGCGGCGCTGGCGGCCTCGGTGCATGGGGCCAAGACGCTTGTTTTGGAAAAGGCAGCGGTGCTTGGCGGCACGACGGCGATGTCGGGGGGCTGTATCTGGATACCGGGGCACCATTATATGGCAGCTCAAGGATTGTCCGACAGCCGAGAGGCGGCGTTAGCATATATTCGCGCTGTCTCACCTGATGGCTGGCATAATACGGAGGAGCCTTTGTGGGCCGCCTTTGTGGATTATGCGCCCGAGATGTTGAAATTTGTCGAGGCCCATAGCCCGACGCGCTTTAACCCCAATCGCGATCCGGATCCGTACGCGGAGGAAACGGGAGGCATGGCTTATGGGCGCAATATTTCCCCCGCGCCGATCCGGATCGGGCAGTTGGGTGCCTGGAAAGACAAAGTGCGCGCACCCACCAAGGATGTGCGGATTTCTTATGAGGAGGTAATCGATAACTTCCTGTTTGCCAATCCGAAGCGGCATATGCCTTGGCTGCTGCCGCGCCTGCTCTGGCGCAAATTGACCGGTGCGCATCCCCGGGGCCGGGCCTTGACCATCGGCTTGTTAAAAGGCTGCCTGGATAACGGCGTTGAAGTTTGGCCCGATACGGCGGCGAAACGGCTGTTAAGTGAGGATGGCCGCGTCACGGGGTTGGAGGTTGAACGTGACGGGCAAAGCATCACGCTCCGGGCCGCGAAGGGCGTTATTCTGGCCAGTGGCGGGTTCGATTGGAACCGGGACATGATGGCGGAACATTTCCCCGGCCCCGTGGAATGGACCGCAGCACCGCGCAGCAATACGGGCGATGGCCAGCGCATGGCTGCCGCAGTGGGCGCACGCCTGGATCATATGGACCAGGCCCTGATTATGGGTGTCACCCCTGTGCAGTACGAAGGCTATATTCATGGCGAGCCGGCAGCCGATTACTTTTTGCCCCATTGCATGATCGTCAATCGCCACGGCCACCGCTTTGTGAATGAGAAGCAGATGAATATTGGCCTGGCCTTCGCCGAAATGGACCCGGATACCGGCACGCCGGCGCATCTGCCCGCCTGGCGCATCTATGACAACCAGTTCGCAACCAAGTATCCCCACGCCATGCCGAACAAGTCCGTGCCGGATAATTATTTTACGGCGGCAACCCTGGAAGAACTCGCCGGCAAGATAGACGTCGATCCGGACGGTCTGGCCGCCACGGGGCGGCGGTTCAGCGCCTTCGCCCGTGCCGGTGTGGACGATGAATTTGGCCGTGGTGCCAGTATCTGGGACCAAAACCGGGGCGGCGACCCAGACCATAAACCCAATCCTACCTTGGGCACGATAGAGCAGGCACCGTTCTATGCTATGCCGTTCAAGGCCGGCTTTCTGGCCACCAAGGGTGGTGCGCGCACCAATGCCCGGGCCGAAGTTCTGAACCAGGAGGGGGAGGTGATCGCCGGCCTGTATGCTGCCGGTAACGTCATGGCGAATTCCTTTGGCTCAAAAGGCGTTGGCGCGGGCACGACCTTGGGGCCCTGTTTGACCTGGGGTTATATTGCGGCGTTGAACGCGGTTGGTGTGGCGCAGTAATGCAGCCATCGGGTACTTATGATTACATCATCGTCGGGGCCGGGTCCGCAGGCTGTGTTTTGGCCAATCGGTTGAGTGCTGATCCAAAGACCAAGGTTCTGTTGTTGGAATACGGCGGCCATGACCGCAGCATGTTCATCCAGATGCCTACGGCACTATCCATTCCCATGAATATGGCGAAGTATAACTGGGGCTTTGAAAGCCTGGGCGAACCCGGCCTTGATGGCCGGCGGCTGGATTGCCCCCGTGGCAAGGTCCTGGGCGGTTCATCCTCGATCAACGGCATGGTCTATGTGCGGGGTTGTGCCGGGGATTTTGATGAATGGGACAGCCTGGGTGCGAGGGGTTGGGCCTATCGGGACTGCCTGCCGTACTTCCAACGGGCAGAAACCTGCGACTATGGTGCGGACGCCTACCGGGGCGGCGAGGGTCCGGTTCATACCTGCAATGGCAACGGCATGACAAACCCATTGTATCAGGCTTTTATCGATGCGGGCGGACAGGCGGGTTATCCCCTGACGGATGATTACAACGGCTATCAACAGGAAGGTTTTGGCCGCATGGACATGACCGTCCGGGGCGGTGTCCGGGGCAGTGTTGCCAATGCCTATCTGAAACCGATCCGCCATCGCCGCAATCTACATGTAGAGACCCACGCGTTAAGCCAGCATGTCTTGTTGGAAGGGAAGCGCGCGGTTGGTATTGCCTACGACAAGGGCGGTATCCGCAAGACCGCGAAAGCGGTGGGGGAGGTGATTTTGGCCGCCGGGGCTATCGGCTCCCCGCATTTGTTGCAACTGTCCGGTATTGGCCCCGGCAAGACGCTGGCAAAGGCGGGGATAGATTTGGTCCACGAACTGCCCGGCGTGGGTAGGAACCTGCAGGATCATTTGGAGGTTTATTTTCAGTTCAAATGTCGCCAACCCATCACCTTGAACGGCCGTTTGGGGCTGGTCAGCAAGTTTTTCATCGGGGCCGAATGGTGGCTGTTCAAATCAGGCCTGGGTGCGACCAATCATTTCGAATCCTGCGCCTTCATCCGCTCCCGCCCGGGTCTGAAATGGCCCGATATTCAGTATCATTTCCTGCCCGCCGCCATGCGTTATGATGGCCGTGCTGCCTTTGCCGGGCATGGCTTCCAGGTGCATGTCGGCCCGAATAAACCGCAAGCCCGTGGCTGGTTGGCGGCAATTTCGCCTGATGCCAATGACAAACCGGATATTCAGTTCAATTACCTGGCAGACGAGGCGGACCGTGAAGGCTTCCGCCAATGCGTCCGTTTGACACGGGAAATCATCAAGCAACCGGCCTTTGATCCCTATCGGGGCGACGAGATCCAACCGGGTGGTGATATTATCACGGATGAAGATATCGATGCCTGGGTGCGGGCCAATGTTGAAAGCGCCTATCACCCCACGGGGACCTGCAGAATGGGTGCGGATGATGACCCGGGCGCGGTGCTGGATACCGAATGCCGGGTCCGGGGCATTGACGGCTTACGCGTCGTGGATGCCTCCATTTTTCCAACTATCCCCAACGGCAATCTGAACGCGCCAACCATTATGGTGGGGGAAAAGGCAGCCGACATCATCCTTGGCCATGCCCCGCTGCCCCCCTCCAATGCGGCAAGCTACATAGACCCGGAATGGCAAGTCCGGCAGAGGCCGGGGGTGCCTATGCGATGACAGTTCGATGACTATTCGCGCCGTGCTATTCGATAAAGACGGCACATTGCTGGATTTCAACGCCACGTGGATGCCCATGTATCGCACCTTTGCAGGCATCGTAGCGCATGGTGACATGGGGTTGACGGCGGAACTGCTACGTCAGGGCGGGCAAAATGATGCTAAGGGTATAGTCGCTGCCGGCAGTTTGCTAGCCGTGGCCAGTACGGGCGAAATTGCCGCCCTCTGGGCCAGCATCGCGCCTAACCATGGCTTTGATGATCTGGTCTTGGAAATGGATGCATTCTTTCAGCGGGAAAGCGTTCGGGCTGCGGTTCCCGTGAACGGTTTGTCTGAAATTTTGGCCGGTTTGAAGCAACGCGGTCTGATCCTGGGGCTTGCCACCTCCGACAGCGAAGAAGGGGCCAGGGCCTCTCTGACGCCCTTTGATGTCTTGCAGCATTTTGCCTATATCGCCGGCTATGACAGCGGCCACGGGATCAAACCGGGACCAGGTATGGTCAACGGTTTCATTGCCGCAACGGATTTGCGGGCCGACGAGATTATGGTTGTCGGCGATAGTGGCCATGATATGGCAATGGGCCGTAGGGCGGGTGTGGGCCAGTGCGTTGGTGTTTTGACGGGAACCTCCCCCCGGAAAATTCTGTCCGAACTGGCCGATCATGTCATTGATAGTATCGCCGATCTTGAAAGTTTGTTGTAAACATACAGCCATGCGCCAAACTGAAAACATCGTCCATCAATTGCCCTGTTGGACCTCCCCCATACAGCCGGTCCGTCTGACGGGCGGTATTTCCAACGACAATTATCTGGTCGCTGATGACACGGGCAAATATGTCGTGCGGGTCAACGGCGACGTGCCTGAACACGGCGTCCTGCGCCTCAATGATGCCAACTGCAACCGTGCCGCAGCGGCCATTGGTGTCGCGCCGGAAGTGCATTTTGCGGGCCCGGATGCCATCGTGGTCAGGTATGTTGAGGGGCGGACCTTTGGGGAAGAAGACGTTCGGGTTCAGGAAAATCTGGAACCTATTTTGACGCTGCTTAAACGAACCCATGATGAGGGGTTCGCCCATGTCAGGGGGCCGGTCTGCGCCTTTTGGCCGTTTCGTGTTTGCCGGGATTATGCGCATTTTCTGGAAGAGGCCGGCAACATCACCGACCGCGAACTCACGCGGGAAATTTCCAGGCTGCGCAGCGTCAATGCCGCGCTGGAAAGCAGCATTGGGCCGATCATACCGGTACTTGGCCACAACGACCTGTTGGCAGCCAACTTCATCGATGATGGTGAAAAAATCTGGCTGATCGATTGGGAACATGCGGGCATGACCAGCCCGTTGTTTGATCTTGGCAACCTTGTCTCCAACAACGAACTCTCGTCCGGGCAGGAGGCGTGGTTGTTGGAGAACTATTTCGAGCGGGCGTTGGAGGAGGGGCTATATAGCCGCTACCACGCCATGAAATGCGCCTCTTTGTTGCGGGAGGCTATGTGGAGCATGGTATCGGAAGTCACATCGACAATCGATTTTGACTATGCTGCCTACAGCGTCGAATTCATGGGCCGTTTTGATGATGAATATGCCCGCCGCCTTGAGTTTGCCTCGTAATACCTTGTCCGTTTTCAAGATGGCCTTGCACCGCCAGGGCGGTTTTCTGCGCCACGCTAAGGCAGGTCGCCACGGACGGCCCTGCGAAATAATTGCCGCTTAGGAATAATCCGGGCTGACGCTCATGCGTTGTATCCAGTTCCGCGATCAGGCGTTTATGGCCGGGGCGGTATTGCGGCAGCCCGATGGGCCAATGGCGTACTTGCGCCATAACCGGCTCGCCCCTGGCCCCGACCAGGTCCTTAAATTCATCCCGCGCCAGATCTATCAAATCTGCACTTGGTAGGCGGGCGAGCTCTGGTGACCGCGCCCCGCCTATATAGGCTGATAGGGCCACGTGGCCTTTCGGTGCCCGGCCCGGGAACATGGTGGAGCAAAACTGCGCGCCAAGAATATTGCGCCCCTCCGCCGCCGCCGTTAGAAAGCCCAACCCATCAAGGGGGTGTTCCACGGCTGATCTGGCAAAGCCCAGGAAGACGACGGCCAGGGGTGGGGCGGCAATTTGTTCTGCCGCTGCGGCAGCCTGATCGTCGACACCCGGCAACAATTGTGCCGCCACATGGGCCTGTGTGGCAACAACGATGGATTTTCCCTGCAGGCTTCCCGCGCTGCCCAGGTCTACTGCGAACCCGGCCCCATCAGGCGTGATGCGGCGCACCGTGGCGCCTGTATGGATGCTGTCGCCCAGGCTGCGGGCCAATGTTTGGGCCAGGGTGGCAATGCCCCCCTGCCAGGAAAATAAACGGCTGCCGGGCATTTTTCCACCCTCCCGCCGCCGATGCATGATGCCCAGGGTGACGGAGCCGTATTTCGCTTCCAATGCCACCAACATGGGGAAAATGGCCGAGACGGATAAATCCGCCGCCCGGCCACCGCCATAAATGCCCGCAACCATGGGGTCCATGACCCGTTCGGCGAACTCCTTGCCGAAGCGACGGGTGCAGAAACTCAAAACCGTTTCGTCTTCACCGGGGCTGCCGTGGGGCCAGAAAAGCTCCGCCAGGATGCGCAGGCGCGCCAGGGGCGAAAGATAGTTCGAACGCAGGAAACCCAATGCGCCAATTGAGATGCCGGACAAGGCACCGTTCGAGACCAAATAGCGGTTTTGTATGCCATCACCCAGATCACAGCGCCGGTCATCAATGGCAAGTTCTGTTGAGATCTCGTTCGCCGCGGGCACCAGGGCATTCATGGTGGAAGGGCCATGTTCCATCAAAAAGCCATCCCTGTGTTCCGAGATGGCATTGCCGCCAAGGCGCGCCTGCCGTTCCAGCACGGCCACCTGATGGCCGCGTTTTTTCAGATGATACGCCGTGGCCAGCCCGGACACGCCGCCGCCGATGACGATGGTATCTAATGTCATTGCCCAGCCTCCTTTGATGGAGGGTCGGTCTCCGTCGATGCGGGCCTGTTCGGTATATTGCCGCCCATACGCTGTTTGGCGCTGGCGGCCAGTTCGGCCATGATCTCGCCGGTGACAGCGTCGCCGTGATTGCTGCGGACCTCGGCTTCCGCCCGTTGCCGCACAAAGCGGCGGACAAACGAGGGGATACGTTCCAACCACGCCTCGGCCTCCGGCGTCCAATGCAAGGTGTCGGCGGATGTGTCGAGGGGTTCAATGGTGGCCTCGCCCTGGGGTTCGTAGGCGCATAGGAAATCCTCGCCCATTAAATCACCGTCACGGGCCAGGGGCCGGGCCCGGCAGCCGCCGCAAAGCTTGCTGAATTCACAGGCGCCGCAACGGCCCGTTAGCTTCGGCGCGCGCAGGGCCTGAAATTGTGGCGCATCGCGCCAGATCTGGGCAAAGCTTTGCTGACGAATGGAGCCCGCCTCATCTTCTATATAGGGACAGGCGGTAACGCCGCCCGTTGGTGTGACCCGGCAATAACGACTGCCCGCCAGGCACCCGCCCGCTTCATAGCCATGGGCCGCCGTAATGGGCCAGTCAGGATCAAGTTGCCAGGCCATGCGTTTGAAATGCGGTGCGCATTTGGCCCGGATCATGATTTCGGTTTCGTTCCGCGCGGCAGCGGTCAGGCGGCGCATCACCTGTTCATAGGTTTGCGCGGATATGTTCGTGACCTTTTCCCCGCGCCCGGTACAGACCAGAAAGAATACATTCACAACAAAGGCACCCACATCCTTGGCGAAGGTGATCATGTCTTCTAATTCGTGGGCGTTATCGTCGGTGACGGAGAAATGAATTTGAAACCTCAAGTCCGTGCGCCGGCAGGTATCAAATGCCGCCATAGCCTTGGCCCAGGAACCCGGCAAACCGCGAAATTCGTCATGCGCGCCTGGATCGAGGGAATCCAGACTGATGCCAACGCCTTGCAGGCCCGCAGCCTTTAGGTCCGCGGCCCGGCGGTCGTTGAGGCCCAGGCCGTTGCTGCCCAGAACCGCCATCAGCCCCAGGCCCGTGGCGTGACCGACCAGTTCCACCAGATCGCCGCGCAGCAAAGGTTCGCCGCCCGTAAAGACGACCATGGTTTCATCGCTAAGGGCGGCAATATCATCAAGCAGACCGCAGACTTCGGCGGTGCTTAATTCCCCCGATGCATCACTGTTGCGGCTGTCCGCATCCAGATAGCAATGGGCACAGTTCAGGTTGCAACGGCGGGTCAGGTTCAGGGCGACCAGAAACGGCGGGTCAGCCGTATCTGTGGTATCTGTGTTCATTTCCCCCATTTTCTCCGCCTCTGCTCTTAGGGCTCGCTCTGATCCGGCATGCCTTCAGGAATGGGACACATGGCTTTGCGCGCCTCGGCCACGGCTTCTTCGGCCAACTCGAAGGTGATCTCGGTCAGGTTCCGTTCCATGGCCAGGTCTTCAACGCTGGCTTTGACGGTTTCCCGCACCATTTCAGGTACTTTGGCAACCCGTGCCAGGGCGGCGGCTGACCAGTTTGGCCGGTCACTTTCAGCCAGATCCAGGAATGGTGTCACGTGTTTCGGCATCACTGTTTCCGCATGATCGCGGCGGGCCCGCTTCATGGCGCGCAGGCGGATATTATCGGCGATGGCGGCATCGGACACGGTTTCGAGGAGTTTTTCCGCCGCCGCGCTCCACGGCAAATCCTTGCGCTCCATGGCGCTGTTGCCGGCGAACCCCGGCATGGCTTTACCCATGACATCGTCGACGATATCGGATGTGACAAAGGTGTGGCCTAGCTTTTGCGTATGACGCAGGACCATGCGCCGGGCCATATCGCGCACAAATTCAGGTGCTCTGGAAATCTTCTGCTCCGCCTCCACGCTCCACGCAACAGTTTCCTGGGCCACGATATCCAGGGGCGGTGTGTAGTGAGTTTGGGTCAGCCACATGTGACAAGGTGCCAGGCGCAGCAGGTTTTCCGCATTGCCGCCAATGTCCAGCTCATCGTCCGCATGCACGCCTGTTTTGCCCACCACTAACAACGATGCGCCAACGTCCTCTAAATAGCCAAGGACCGCCTTGTAGGGTTTGCCATCCAACAGTTTGGTGGTGATCCTGACGCCCAGGTCCGTGGCAATGGTCTCCGCGACTTCCAGGTGGGATTGATAGATTTTGGCGATGCCGTCGTCGATCAGTTCTTCGTGCAGTTGTTCCTGTTCTTTGAAACGAAAGACCTTGCCTGCCTCTTCACTCAATACCCCGGCGATCTTGTTGAAGGCCACGTAATGGTAATAGGGATCGTAGGCGGCCACGGCGTGAACCTCCGCACCGGTTCGTGCGGAGAGATCCAGGGCCGTCATCAAAGCACCATAAGATAGGGAGGAGCCGTCGATGCCGACCACAATCGCACCGTCACCCAGGGCCTTTTTCGGATCGCGAATGACGAGTGTATCGATGGGGGAGCGGCGGACGACGCGTTCGGCCACGGTGCCGATGATATTGCCCGGCACGGCACCAACACCAACGGCACCCAGGGCCAGGACATCATAGTCACCGCTGCGCGCTGCATTGACCACCTGGGTGTAGTTTTTGCCTTCCGGGCTTAAACGTTTGAAAGGCACATTCGCGGCATCACAGGCGACCTTGCCCGCATCATGATAGCTGTCCGAAATGATGTTCAGGCCATGGCTGATCAGATCATCGTGGACTTCCCGTTGATAGCCCATCTCCTGTTCTTCCAGATAACGTTCCGGCAGGCCGCCTTCCATCATTTTGAAACGACGATCATGCAGGGCGGCGGCATAGGCATGGATACCGGTGATGGTGCCGTTGGCGGAGGCAGCCAGGCGGATCGCCTCATCCAAGGCCTTGTTGGCATGCTCCGAGGCATCAAGGGCAACCAGAATACGCGCCAGGGAGACAGGCGCGGTATTCGCCGTGCCGTCATTGTCTAGCGTCTGATCGGTCGTTTGCGGTAAAGACGGTGTCATGGATTGATGCTCCTGCCCCAAATTTGATCTGTGTTTTTCGACCTGTGGCTTCAAGGTTGCCCAGTGATCCCGCCGTCGCATTGATCTCTGTCAACATCGGCACCGACAGTGGCTTTGTGTCGCAGTATTCCGCCGATCAGGCACAACAACAGACCGGTTGCAAAAAGCCCCATCTGGAATGGCGCGACTTCGAACCCGCCGCGCCAGGACAGCATGGTATTCAGGCCGCCAAGAATGATCAAAATAACGCCGAACAGGCGAATGACGGCGCCGGAATTGTTGGGATTGTTAGGATTTTTCATGGCGCTGTGCCGTCTTTTCGGTTGGCGGCACTTCGCCCCCACCAAAGCAGAATGCCGCCCACCAACAGCACCGCTATGATGGCGGCGATGATCGGCTTGGACCCGGCGCTTGGCTTCAACAACAACCAATACCAGGTGGTCATGGCGTGATGGGTTCCCGCCTCGCTGTTGGAACCGTCCCAGGCGAAGATACTTATGGGAACGAAACGCCCTTCGACGAATTGCAGGTCCTGGTCCGTTGCCGCCGTGGTCAACGCGCGGGTCATGACAACGCGCCAGGTACCGTCTTTGTAGCTGCCCTTGGCCGTCAGATCGCCGGAGCCGCCATCCCGTGGCACCTGTGCCTCAATTCCCGACGCATCCAACAAGGCAATGCTTTCAGGTTTTTCCGTCGTGCCGGCGGACCAGCGCCACAGATTGACCGGGTGGGCGATATCGCCCATCAGGAAGTACGGCTTTTCCATACCGTCAGGGATTTTGCGGGGGAACTGCACCGCGACGGCGTCTTCCGTCAGGTCTTCGTCCGCGATGCTGGCTGCCTTGTCGTCACCGGGTATGCTTTTGGTCCGGTCATCCCACTCCAGCTGCAGGGCGATCTGGTTTTCGTTATAAAGGGCGCGGACAGAGACCGTGTCGTTGGCGGCGGTGAAGAAACGCGTTTTCCCAACAATTTGCGGCACCATGAAAAATGTTGAAGGCGGTGCGGCGTCCCAGGCAACATCGTCGGGTGTGGTCGGCAGGGCACCGGCTATCCTGGCGGCCTGAATGACCGTGTTCTCAGGCCGCACGATTTTCTCTGTTTTGGCCAGGGACACCACATAGTTGGCCACATGCCAACGTTCTTCGATACTCAATTTTTTTTTGCTCTTCGGATCGGCGAAAGACGGCATTTGTGTGGTCGGGATGCCGGCAGTGATGCGGGAGAAAACATCTTTCGGGCTATTGCTGGCCCGGAAGGTCCATGGTTTGGTCAAATTACGCGGCCAGGTGCGCTCGCCATTGTCGTTCTTCAGCTTTTTGATGGCATCACCCCGGCCCTTTGCCCCATGGCATTCGGAGCATCGATCGTCCGCGTGAAACAGCTTATCCCCCGCCGCAATGCTTTCGGCTGACGTTGCAACCTGGGTGCCGTAATCGATCTGGCCCTCTGGTGCGCCCTCCAATTCCGCGAAGGCCTTTATGTAGGCGATGACGTCCAGGATATCCTGCTCCGACAGCAGGTCTTTCCAGCCCGGCATGGCGGTGCCGGGCATACCGTCACGGATCATGCGGATCAGATCGTCGTCATTGGGCAGATCCGCGTCGAAGGCAGAGGTTTTGAACTTATAGAGACCCAGGGTGAAATCACGGGGCGGTGGGTTCAAACGTTCGGCTCCCGGACCCAGGCCGTCGCCTTCGTCGCCGTGGCATTGCAGGCAGCGTTTTTGATAGATGCCTTCGCCCCGTTCCATATCGCCGGCCCTATCGCCGCTTTGTGCCAGCGCCACGACGTGTGACAGCACCAAAATCGAGAGAGCCAGTATAATCGTACAGAGCCTAAACATCATTCATGCCCCCAGGATCGAGGCTCATGACCCGTGTAATCATAGAGGAACAGGATCACTTTCCAGACCTCCTCCTCCTCCAGGAAATTCTGCCAGACCGGCATGGAAGATATCCACGGTGCGGCTTCTTTCGGCAGGCCGGGGCCGCCCGTGGTAATGCG
>Ga0233439_10003564_pt1 | contig 15938 bp, 19 predicted proteins | sample SI_123_September_6_FD_182713 | JGI IMG/M metagenome (GOLD analysis project Ga0233439, IMG submission 182713) | Seawater microbial communities from Saanich Inlet, British Columbia, Canada - SI_123_September2016_100_MG | ecosystem: Environmental > Aquatic > Marine > Inlet | place: Canada: British... | reverse complement strand
TTTTGATAAAAAGAAATATTTCAATTGCAGGGATTAAAATTATTAGTAATAGAATTGAGTTCATTTGTCCGTAATCTAAATTGCTAGTTGAAATTAATCAACATAGTAATTATTATATAATAATGAACTACAGTTTTGAATACATGGACATAATCCTTCTTGCAATGATTGCTGGCTTTATCTTTTTAAGGCTTAGAGGAATACTTGGAAAGAGAAGTGGATTTGAAGGTAAACCACCAGCACAATTTGATAAAATTTTAAAAGAAGCTGTGGTTAAGAAAATACCTAAAGAAAATCAGGTTTTTGACGATAACGCACAAAAAGAATTTTTAAAGGGCGCAAAAATTGCTTATGAAACTATAATTACTGATTTTAGTGATAACGATAACAAACTAACAACAAGCAAACCTTTATTAAACAAAGAAATTTATAATCAATTCAATGAATCCTTGAAAGAGAGAAGTGGTAGAGGTCATTATGCTGAAATAACTTTTATAGGAATAAATTCTGCAGTTATCAAAGAACACAAAAAGCTAGATAAAATTTTAAATGTTACTGTAGATTTTGTAGCTGAAGTGATAACTTGTATTAAAGATAAAGAAAAAAAAATTATATCAGGTGATCCTGAAAAAATTAAGAAAATTTATGATACTTGGGTTTTTTCAAGAGACACAACCTCTGCCAATCCTAATTGGCAATTAGTTAATACCTTAACTTAATTGACAGACGATATTTCAAAAAAAGATAAAAAAGATTGGGAAAACTTTATTTCTAGCAAGGAAAAATTACCCAACAAAGACTTAAAATTTAATAAAAAAACACCTTCAAAAAAGAGATCGATAGATTTGCATGGATATACTCTTGAACAAGCCAATAAGACTATAGAGAATTTTATAAAAAAATCGTACCTTGATGGAGTAAACAAATTAATAGTAGTAACAGGTAAAGGTCTTCATTCTCAAAATGAAAAAGATCCTTATGTCTCCAAAGATTTAAGCATTTTAAAATATTCAGTGCCTGAATTTTTATCCAATAACAAAAGTTTGAAGAATATTATTTACGAAATAAAAGATGCGAAAATAGAAGATGGAGGAGCAGGAGCTTTTTATATATTTCTTAAAAAAAAATAATTAAATTTTATTAAATCATTTAAAATTAAAAACGTATTTTAAGTTTTAATAACCCTTTTTGGGTTTAATTTATATTGATTTGTTTTTAATTTTGATATTTAAAAGGAATATGATCGTATGGCTAGCTTCATATCCAAAAAGTGGAAATACTCTTTTGCGATCTATCTTATCAGCATATTTTTACACGAAGGATGGTGAGTTTTCATTTAAAAATCTAGATAATATTTCTCAATTTCCTCTAACGAGTCAATTTATGTCGCTAGGTATAAATATTAATAATGATGAAGAAGTATTTAAAAATTTTATAAATGTTCAAAATTTTCTTAATCAAGAAAAAGGAAAAGTAAAATTTTATAAAACGCATAGTGCTTTATGTAAAATGCATGGATCAAATTTTACAGATTTAAAAAATACTCTTGGAGTAATTTATATTGTACGTGATCCAAGAAATTTAGTTACTTCTTTGGCCCACCATAGCGATTTATCTATAGAGGAAGCAGCTAATACAATGATTGATAATTCAAAATATTTAGTTAAATCAGTTAAAAATTGTAGAGTTTTTCTAGGATCATGGAATTCTAATTATAACACTTGGAAAAATCTTCAAATTAAAAAAAAATATTTATTAATTAAATATGAAGATTTAATAAACAGAAAAAAAACCACTATGCTTAAAATATTTAAGTTTCTAGAGAGATTAGGAATGAAATATCAATTTGATATTGTGAAGTTAAATAAAGCTATTAAGTCAACTGATTTCAAAAAAGTAAAAAATTTAGAGCAAAAAGAAACTTTTTATGAAGGTGTATTAGATACCAAAACAGGCAAAAGAAAAACTTTTTTTAACTTAGGACCAAGCAACGATTGGAGAAAGTTATTAGATGAAAAAATTAAAATTAAGCTAGAAAAGGCTTTCGCAAAAGAAATGATTGAGCTTGAATATTTATAATTGTCTATAATATAAATTTTGAAAGATCGCTATCTTTAACCAAATTATCTAAATTTTTATTAATATATTCTTTATTGATGATAATTTTTTCTCCAGAACGATCAGTGGCTGTAAAACTTATTTCATCTAATATCTTCTCAATTATTGTATGCAATCTTCTGGCACCAATATTTTCAACTGTTGTATTTACTTCAGAAGCAATGTTTGCAATTGTGTCGATACCATCATCAGAAAATTCAAGTTCGACATTTTCAGTTTTGAGTAGAGCGATGTATTGTTTGATCAAACTAAAATCTGGTTCTCTTAAAATTCTTTTAAAATCATCACTTGTTAGTGCTTCTAGTTCTACTCTAATAGGCAATCTACCTTGTAACTCTGGTAGTAGATCTGATGGTTTAGCAAGTTGAAATGCACCTGAAGCAATAAATAATATATGATCTGTTTTTATTGAACCATGTTTTGTATTTACTGTGGTACCTTCAATCAAAGGTAATAAATCTCTTTGCACACCTTCTCTAGAGACATCACCACCAACTCGGTCAGTTCTTGCAGAAATTTTATCTATTTCATCTAAAAAGACTATTCCGTTATTTTCAGTTGAAGCTTTTGCAGCTTTAATAATCTTGTCTTGTTCAATTAGTTTGTCTGACTCATCATTGATTAAAATTTCATGAGATTCTTTCACAGTCATTTTTTTCTTTTTTTCTTTGTTACCCATAGATTTGCCAAGCATTTCACCAATGTTGATCATGCCAACATTTGCTCCAGGCATTCCCGGGATCTCAAAAGAAGTGTTACTTGATCCAGCATCACTTACAGCAACTTCAATTTCATTATTATCTAAATCGCCATTTCTTAGTCTTTTTCTAAAACTTTCTCTAGTTGCAAGACTGGCTTTTTTACCAACTAATGCATCTAAAACTTTTTCTTCAGCAGATTTTTGAGCTTGAGAATGAACTTCCTTTCTCATTTTCACTTTTTCCATGCCAATAGCGATTTCAATTAAATCTCTTACTATTTGTTCGACATCTCTTCCAACGTATCCAACTTCTGTAAATCTTGTAGCTTCAACTTTAACAAATGGTGCTTCAGCAAGCTTTGATAGTCTTCTAGAAATTTCTGTTTTACCAACTCCTGTTGGTCCTATCATCAAAATATTTTTTGGTAAAACTTCATTTTTCATTTCACCTTTAAGCGCTTGTCTTCGCCATCTATTTCTTAATGCAACAGCGACAGCTTTTTTAGCTTTATTCTGTCCAACCACAAACCTATCGAGTTCTGATACAATTTCTCTTGGTGATAATGAACTTACTAGAGAGCTTTCTTCTTTAGTATTTTTATCTTTAGGAACTAAAGGAGTTACGTTTGAATTTTCCATTATATTTTTAAAACTTTAATATTATCATTTGTAAAAACACAAATTTCTGAAGCAACTTTAATAGCTTTTTTTGCAATTTCCTCAGCACTTTTATCTGTTTCCATTAAAACTTTTCCTGCAGCCAAAGCATAATTTCCACCAGAGCCAATTCCAATTACATCACCCTCTGGCTCTAAAACATCTCCAGTACCAGAAATTATATAACTGTTATCTTTGTCACCAATTGCCATTAATGCCTCTAATCTTCTTAAGTACTTATCGGTTCGCCAATCTTTTGCTAGTTCAACTGCAGCTCTTGATAAATTTCCTGCATGTTTTTCAATTTTAGCCTCTAATCTTTCAAACAAGGTGAGTGCATCCGCTGTTGATCCTGCAAATCCTGCTACTACATCTCTTTTTTCAATTTTTCTAATCTTTGAAGCAGTACTTTTTACTACAGTGTTTCCCATGCTTACCTGGCCATCTCCAGCAACTACTACTTCATTATTCTTTCTTACTAGTACAATTGTTGTCATGGAGGATAAATGGTAACTATTTTTGATACTTCAAGTGTTGATACTAATATTGATAAAGTGAGATTATATATGTATACCTCTAGAATATATGGCTAGAAAAGGAAAAGTATCTCGAAAAACTAAAGAAACAAGCATTAGTGTTGAAGTTAATATTGATGGTAAAGGTCAATATAAAATTGATACTGGAATCGGTTTTTTAGACCATATGCTTGAGCAATTATCAAAACATTCACTTATTGATTTAAAAGTAAAAGCAAAAGGAGACACACACATTGATCTTCATCACACAACTGAAGACACAGGAATTGCAATTGGGGAAGCATTAAAAAAAGCAGCTAACAAGTTTGTAGGAATAAAACGTTATGCTCACAGAGTTATTCCAATGGATGAAACTTTAACTAGGGTTGCAATTGATGTTTCAAATCGACCCTATTTAATTTGGAAAGTAAAATTAAAAGTAGAGAAACTTGGTGAAATGGATACAGAGCTATTCAAGGAATGGTTTCAAGCATTCTCTCAGTCTGCTGGTATTACTATGCACGTTGAAAACATTTACGGAGACAATAGTCACCACATTATAGAATCTTGTTATAAAGCATTAGCAAGATCATTGAGAGAAGCATTAGAGATGGATCCTAGAAACAAAAAGAGTATACCGTCTACTAAAGGCTCATTATAAGTTTAATGAACGTCACAATTGTTGATTATAATTCCGGCAATATAAGCTCGGTAATGAACTCCTTTAAGGAAGTTTCAAAAGGTAAAGTAAATATAGCAGTAACTTCAGATTTAAATAAGATTAAATCCAGTGACAAAGTGGTTTTACCAGGGCAAGGTTCGTTTAAAAGTTGTGTTGATGCTTTAAACAGTATCAGTGGTTTAGTTAATACTTTAAATGAATTTGTAATTAGCAATAAAAAACCTCTTCTTGGAATTTGTGTTGGATTACAAATGTTTGCAGATATTGGGTACGAAGAAACAGAAACCAGAGGTTTAGGCTGGATATCGGGCAAGGTTTCAAAAATTAATAATCAAAATGGAAAATACAAACTTCCTCATATTGGCTGGAACCAAATAAATATAGTTAAAGAAAGTAAGATTTTTAAGGATTTAGAAAATAATTCTCATATGTATTTTGTCCATAGTTATGAGTTTATTCCGGAAGATAAAAATGTAATTTCCGCAACAACAGATTATTCATCAGATATTGTTTGTTCTGTTGAAAAAGAAAATATTTTTGGAACCCAATTTCATCCTGAAAAAAGTGATAAGCTTGGATTACAAATTATTAAAAATTTTATTAATTTATAATCCATTAAAAAAATTACATATATTAGATGATACAATTCTTTGCAAAATTACCAATCTTTAAAAGATTAATTCCCTCAATTGGAATTAGAGTCTTAAGATTTTTTAAAAAGAATAGGGGTTATTTTAAAATTGGAGATATAAATTTTTATTTAGATTTTCTAGATCCCATAGATAGACAGATTATAATTCATAAAAAATATGAAAACGATCAAGTTATGTTTCTTGAAAAACTAATGAAGAAAAACTTATTTGATTATTTTTTAGATGTAGGATCAAATTCTGGTTATTATTCTTTCTATTTTGCTAATAAATTTAAAAATTTAAAAATAAGAGCTTTTGAGCCTAATTTTGATGCCTTTAATAAATTTAAAAAAACTCTTAATAAAAACTCATTTAAAAATATAGAAGTTTTTAATTTTGGATTATCAGATCAGGAAAAAAAAGCAAAAATGTACTCATTAGTTACTCACGATTATACTCATTCTAACTCGACGATATCTAAAAATTTAAATGATGCCGACATAAAAAATTATAATATTTTTGAAGCACTCTTAAAGCCAGGTGACAATCAATTTAATTTTTCAAAAAAGAAACTATTAATCAAAATAGATGTTGAAGGACATGAAATTAATACTTTAAAAGGACTAATTAAAAACTTATTACAGAATAAATGTTTAGTTTTGGTTGAAATTAGTAAAGAGAAATTTAGTGAAGTTAATGATTTTTTAATTAAAAATAGTTTTAAGCAAATTTTTAAATCAAAATATAGATCAGATTATGTTTACACAAACTTTCAAATTTTATAACAATTAGAAGATTTTATATGAAGATATTCCCAGCAATAGATATTAAAGATAAAAAATGTGTGAGATTAGTAAAAGGAGACTTTGATAATAAAACTGAATATGAAATATCTCCAGTTGAGCAAGCTGGTAAATATAAAGATTATGGATTTAAAAATTTACACATCGTTGACTTAGATGGAGCTTTAACGGGCAAGATAATTAATTTGGATATTATTCAAGAAATAGTTCATAAATTTGATTTAAAGATAGAAGTTGGTGGAGGTGTTAGAAATATTAATAGTATTCAAAAATATATAGATGTGGGTGTAGAAAAAGTTATCTTAGGTAGTGCCGCCATAAAAGATAAATTTTTTTTAAAAGAAGCGTGTGAAAAATTTCCAAATAAAATTGCTTTAGGTTTAGATGCTAAAGATGGATATTTGACAGTTTCAGGATGGAAAGAAAATTCTAATCAATTAACTTTAGATTATTTAAAAGAGGTTAATGATTTTGGTGCTAGCAGATTGATTTATACAGATATAAATCGAGATGGAATGAAGCAAAGTCCAAATTTTAATGAGACTATAAAGGTTGCTGATAATTCAAATTGTCCTGTAATCATATCTGGTGGAGTTTCTTCAATTAATGATATTAAAAAAGCTAAAGAATTAAATAATAACAACATAGAAGGTATTATAGTTGGTAAAGCTATTTATGATGGGGATATTAAATTAGAGGAATTAGTTAAGGAATTAGATGCTTAAGAATAGAATTATACCTTGTTTAGATGTTAAAAACGGACGTGTTGTAAAAGGTATTAACTTTGTAGATTTAAAAGATGCTGGGGATCCTGTTGAACAAGCTAAAATTTATTCTGATGGAGGAGCAGATGAAATTTGTTTTTTAGACATTACTGCTTCAAACGAAAATAGAGATACTATTTATGATGTAGTAGATAGAACTTCTAAGAAATGTTTTGTTCCTTTGACAGTTGGAGGCGGCGTTAGAAGTGTTGATGATATTAATAAACTACTAAACTGTGGTGCAGATAAAGTATCCATAAACACTGCAGCCGTTCAAAATTCAAAAGTAGTTGCAGATAGTTCTACAAAATTTGGTTCACAATGTATTGTTGTTGCAATTGACGCTAAAAAGAACACTGACAAATGGGAAGTTTTTACTCATGGAGGACGAAATAATACTGGGATAGATGCAATAGATTTTGCTAAAAAAATGGAAGAAAGTGGGGCAGGTGAACTGTTAGTAACATCGATGGACAGAGACGGTACTCAAGTGGGTTATGATATTGAATTAATGTCTAAGATATCCTCTAAAGTAAATATTCCTGTTATTGCTTCTGGTGGGGTTGGTAACCTAGATCATTTAGTAGATGGAATTATATTAGGAAAGGCAAGTGCTGTTTTGGCTGCATCTATATTTCATTACGGAAAACATTCTGTAAAAGATGCTAAGGAATATCTGGATTCAAAAGGAATACCTGTTAGGATTTAGCATGCTTAATACATTAGAAAACTTAATAAAACTCGCACGAGAGAGAAAGTCTGCACCTGTAGAAGGATCTTACACAAATAAGTTGCTAACTGATAAATCTCTAAGTAAGGCAAAAGTCTTGGAAGAAGTTGATGAATTAATAGAAGCCGTAGAAGAAAATACAAATAAAATACATGAAGCAGCAGATGTATTCTTTCATCTGTTAATGTATTTAGAGGCTAATGATGTAAAAATTGAAGAAGTGATGCAGGAATTAGAAAAAAGAAAAAAATGAGTTATGATGATAGCAATATTTTTGCAAAAATTTTAAGAGGAGAGATACCCTGTAACAAAATATATGAAGATGATTTTGTTTTATCTTTTCACGATATTAATCCTCAAAAAAAAATTCACGTTTTAGTAATTCCAAAAGGTAAATATATAGATTTAGATGATTTTAGCATTAATGCTTCGTCAGAAGAGATGGTTGGATTACTGAAGGGAATAAATATAGTAGCTAAAAAACTAGGTATCTCAACAGAAGTAGGCAAAGGTTACAGAACACTAACCAATATAAGTGCTGATGGTGGTCAAGAGGTTCCACACTTACACTTTCATTTATTTGGAGGTGAAAAAGTTGGAAAAATGGTTGAGTGACAGAAAAAGTCCAAAGAAATTATTTACAAATAACCTCAATTCAAGATCTGAATGAAGTTATTAAACCTTCTAAAGATTATTCTTTAAATTTATTAGAGCCAACAAATTTTCAATTAAATAAATATTTTTATAAAAATGTTGGTAGAAAACATAAATGGATTGACCGATTAGTTTGGACAGAAACTCAATGGATAGATTATGTTTCTAGTGAAAAAATTGAAACATATATCTTTAAACATAAAGATGATCTTGTAGGGTTCTTTGAACTAATATCCCATATCGAAAAACAAGAAGTAGAAATAGCTTACTTTGGATTATTAGAGGAATTTCAAAATAAAAAGCTAGGTTCGTATTTATTATCACAAGCAATCCAAAAATCTTTCAAAGAAAATATTAATAGAGTTTGGGTTCATACATGTTCCTTGGATCATAAAAATGCTTTAAATAATTATATTGCTAGAGGGATGAAAATATTTAAATCTGAAACTATAAGAATTTAGTTTTGCACAGGTAGTACAAACAAACTTCTATCAATTTGTTGATTTGTTTGAATAGAGGAAAGATAAGTTACATTAACATTTTGAAAAATATCTTTAGTTTGCCAGCCAATTAAATTAAATGTTTTATCATCAAAAAAAACATTTAATTCATTATCATTTTCTACTATTGCAAAATTTATATAAGTTTTATCTAATATTTCTTCTTTTAAATTATGTATTTTTTTGATTAAAAATTTTTTATCTAATATTAAGTTTAGTGGTGTTTTGTTCAGAGGGTATCTATAAAAGCTGGTTTTAGTTTTGATCACCAATGATTTACCATTAGAAACTAAGATTTTATTATTTTTAAGATATTTACAATAAATTTTTTTTGGATATTGAATTGTGCAATTTCCGTTTTCTATTTTTCCATTAATATTTTGCTCAAACTTAAATTTTAAATTTTGAGTATTTTGCAAATTCTCTATTATTTTGTCTTTATTACTTGCATGAGTGTTTGAGAATAAAATTAAAGAAATAAAGATAAAGAAGTATTTAAACATTAGAGCACATCTCTCTTACCAACATGATTTGCTTTACTGACAATTCCGTCAGCCTCCATCATGTCAATAATTCTTGCTGCTCGATTATATCCGATTTGAAGTTTTCTTTGTAAAAAAGAAGTTGATGCTTTTCCCTCAGATCTAATTATTTCTAAAGCAGACTGGTAAAGTTCATCTTTGTCACCTTGAGTTTGATTATCTCCAATTTCTTTCTCGTCTGCAAAATTTAAAATTTCATCTATATAGTCGGGTTCTGCTTGAGTTCTTAAAGAATTATTAATTTTTTCAATTTCATTATCAGAAACAAATGGTGCATGTATTCTCACTATTCTATTTGCAGAAGACATATACAGCATGTCTCCTTTACCAAGCAGTTGTTCAGCACCTTGTTCTCCAAGAATAGTTCTACTGTCTATTTTTGATGTAACTTGAAAAGATATTCTAGTAGGGAAATTAGCTTTAATTGTACCAGTAATAACGTCAACACTCGGTCTTTGTGTGGCCATTATTATATGAATTCCTGCAGCTCGAGCCATCTGAGATAATTTTTGAATGTAATTTTCAATTTCTTTACCCGCAACCAACATTAAATCTGACATCTCATCAACTACAACAACTATATAGGGCATGGGAAGTTTATGTTTAGTATTATATCCATCAATATTTCTCACGCCTTCTTTTGTCATTAATCTATATCTACTCTCCATTTCTTTAACGACCCACCCTAGAACAGAAGCTGCCTTTTTGGCTTCAGTAATAACAGGACAAAGTAAATGTGGAATCCCCTCATATGTTGATAATTCAAGCATCTTTGGATCGATTAAAATAAACTTACATTTATCTGGTGTGTGCCGATAAAGTAGAGATAAAATAATAGTATTAATACAAACTGATTTTCCAGACCCTGTGGTTCCAGCAATAAGAAGATGAGGCATAGAAGCTAAATCTTTCACAACTGGTTTTCCAGAAATATTTTTGCCAAGCGCTATTGGTAATTTAATATCTTTTTTTTTAAAGTCAGGATTGTTTAAAATCTCACTTAAGTAAACATTTTCTCTTATATTATTTGGAAGTTCTATCCCAACAGTATTGCTTCCAGGTATAGTAGCTATCCTAGCAGACTCTGAACTTGTATTTCTTGCTATATCATCAGATAGATTAATTATTTTAGAAACCTTTACACCGGCCGCAGGTTCAAACTCATTTAGAGTAACAACAGGGCCATGACTAACCTTTTTTATATTTCCATTAACTCCAAAATCCATCAGTATTTTTTCTAAAAATTCTGGATTGTGAGTTTCATTTTTTTCAAAACTATCCCTTTCCTTTTTTGTTGGAATTTTCAACAATTCAAGGCTTGGTAATTGAAATTTAATTTTTGTTTCAGATTTATTTTCACTTTTTATAAAAGGTAAATCTTCTTGAATAAGATTTTTAATTTCATCTTGTGGAATATATTCATTAATAATCTCACTTTTATCTGTATAATTTTTACTATCTTTTTTAAAAAATGAATCAAAATTGTTTTTTATAAATGTAATAAACTTTCTTAGGTTAAAATTAATACTAATTAAAAAAAAAATTGAAATAATTAAAATAAAAATATAAAAAAATATATCTTCATTAATTAATATTAAAGATTTGAGGAATGTTTGATCTAAATATTGACCCACAAAACCACTGTTTCCATTTATAAACAGAGCATATGTATCAGAGTAATAGTGGGCAAAAAAAAGTGTTCCAAATATTAAGTATAAGATTGTAAAAAAATTATTTTCAATAAATAAAAAAAAATCTTTTGTTTTTAAAATATTAATACCTGTAATTATAAGTGTAAACGGAATTAAATAAGCTATTAATCCAACTGATTGAAAAAATAAGTCAGATATAAAACTACCTTTAAAACCCATTAAATTTTCAATTTTTGTATTTTCAGGAAAAATAAAATTTGGATCATTAGGCGAATACGTTATTAATGCTAGAAGCAACATTACGCCTACTAGAGAAATTAAGACTCCAAATATTTCTGCCAATCTTTTAATGGCGAAATTAAACAATAAATTAGCTGTTTTTTTAATATTCATATAAATGAATCAATTTAATCACTTTGTATCATCTAATTTTTATTGTTAAAATTAAAAATATTATGACAGTTTGTATACTTGGTAATGGTCTAACAGCTTTAACTTTGGCAAGGGCCCTCGTTAATTGTGAAATAGATGTTGATGTACTATACAATAAAAAAAATTATAAAATAAGCAATACTAGGACAATTGGAATTGCAAAGAACAATACAGATTTTTTTAATAATAGCATAATTAATATTGAAAAGCTTATTTGGAAGATAAAAAAAATAGAAATTTTCTCAGAAAAATTAAAAAAAGAAAGATTGATAAACTTTGAAGCAAATAATGATCAACTCTTTTCAATCATTAGAAATTACAAATTGTACAGATTATTAAAAAAAAGTTTATTAAAAAACAAATTTTTTAAATCAAAATTTATGAGTGAAGAAAATTTATCTTTTTTAAATAAATATGAACTTATAATAGATTGTGATCCATTTAATCTTATTACAAATCGATATTTTAGTAAAAAGATAATTAAAAAATACAATAGTTATGCGTACACCACTATTATTACCCATGATCAAGTTTTAAATGAAGCAGCTTTTCAAATTTTCACAAAAAAAGGTCCGTTAGCTTTTTTACCAATTTCAAATAGAGAAACTTCCATTGTATATTCTGTGCACAATTCTAATAACCAAAAAGAGGAAAATATTGAACAATTAATAAAGGATAAAAATTTCAAGTATAGAATTACAAATATAGAAAAAATTAATAAATTTGAGTTAAAATCATTAAATTTAAGATCTTACTACCATAGTAACATACTGGCATTTGGAGATTTGTTGCACAAAGTTCACCCTTTAGTGGGTCAAGGTTTTAATATGACAATTAGAGATATTAAAATTCTTTTAAAAATTATTAAAGAAAAATTGGATGTTGGTTTACCATTGGATAGTTCTGTGAACTCAGAATTTCAAAAAAAATTAAGACACAAGAATTTTATTTTTTCAAATGGAGTAGATTTAATCCATGAATTTTTTAATATTGAAAGAAAAATGAATACTAGTTTCTTAAGCAGATCAGTAAAACTTATCGGTAATTATTCGTTTATTAATAAAATGTTTACCAAAATTGCTGATAAAGGTGTTTTATTTTAAATTACTGAATAGTTGTATTATTAAAAATATCATATGAGTAAGTACTTAAAATTTCTGCTATTTTATTTTTTCTTAAATTAAGATTTTTTGCTTCTAATAAAACTTGTTTTTCTTCAAGAGAAAATGGAGAAGCCATAGCCAAAGCATTGATTGTTTCGTCTAAACTTTGCTTTTCAAGTTCTTTCCAATTAATTATAAAACCTCTTTTTTCAAATAAGGCTTTGAAGTCCTTAAAAATTAATTCAAGATCTGAAAATTTAAGTTCTTCTTTTACCTCGTTAAGATCATGATAAAAGTTTGCAAAATTAACCTCATATTCTCTATATTTATTGTTAGAATTTACTTCTTTTATAATTTGAAATCTGATCAGGCCCTTCAGTTCAATTAAGTATCTCCCATCATCAGTTTCTTTAAAACTTGTAATTTTTCCAAGGCAACCAATATCATGTAAAATAGGTAATTTTTGATTATCATTTGAACTTTTAGGCTGAATCATTCCCACTAACTTATTTGTTTTCATGCTATCATTTATCATCTCTAGGTATCTTGGTTCAAAGATGCTTAAAGGAACAGTTGTTTTGGGAAATATAATGAAGTTACTTAATGGAAAAATTGATATTTTTTTTGGAAGATCAGTTTGTTTCATTTTAATTTTTTTTAAATATAATAATTTTATATAAATCATCATAAAGATCAAGAAAGACTAAAAAAATTTATTTAAAAAAAACAAAAAAAAAAGATATTATTAATGACATTATATTTTTATAATAATATAAAATTAATCAAATGATATTTTGGATAGCATCTTACCCAAAAAGTGGAAATACTTGGCTTAGAGCATTAATTAGTACCTATTATTATTCTGAGGATGGTAATTTTAATCAGAAATTATTAAAAAAAATTGATCAATTTCCGACTAAAAAATATTTTAAAGAATTTAATTACAATAAAAAAGTTCTTGATGATACTTGTAAACTTTGGATTAAAGCTCAAGAAAAAATTAACGCAAACACAAGAGAGTTAAAATTTTTCAAAACTCACAATATATTTGGTAAATTAAATAATTATGATTTTACCAATGAACAAAATTCAATAGGATGCCTCTATGTTGTTAGAGATCCAAGAAACGTATTCACGTCACTTAAAAATCACTACCAATTAAATGATGAACAGGCAATAAAATGGATGACAAATGATAAAAATTATATCTATTATGTTCAAAAATTTGAGGAAAATGGATATAGTGATTTTCAGTTCATAAGTTCTTGGAGTATTCACTACAAATCTTGGAAAATACAAAAAAAAATACCAATAAAATTTATTAGGTATGAGGACTTACAAAATCAAACTTATTCGATTATGACGGATATTATTAAATTTATAAATAGAATTACAAATAATAAAGAAAAAATAAATATAGATAAAATAAAAACTATTTTAAGAACAACATCTTTTGAAAAACTAAAACAAAATGAAACAGATCAAGGTTTCTCGGAGGCTGTTACTGATAAAGAAGATCGAAATAAAAAAATTCCATTTTTTAATCTTGGTCCAAAAAATAATTGGAGAGAAATTATAAGTGATGATTTAAAATTTAAATTAGAAAATATCTTTGAAAAAGATTTGAAAGAACTGTCGTACAATAGTTAATAAAGTCTAAAATTATGGAATTAAAAGAATTAATAGATTTATCTAATAGAGCTTTCCAAGAAAAGAACTTTCAAAAAGTTATAGAATTGTTAACAAAAGTTATTGTGCTACAGCCTGATAGATATGAAATTTACCTTAGATTAGGTTTGGCAAGCAGTAGTTTAGGTAAATTAGAAGAAGCTATAGGCTACTTTGAAAAAGGGGCATCAATTAATCCAAATTCGTCTCCAATTTACTGTAATCTTGGTAATCTATATGCTGAACTTAATAATAAAAATTTAGCCCTTAAAAATTATTTTAGAGCAGTTGAAATAGATCCAAAAAATTTTAACGCAAATTATAATTTAGGGAGTTATTATTATAAAATAGACGATGCAGAAAATGCAGAAAAATATTTAAACTTAGCTATAAATATTACTCCAAATCACATCTATCCCTATAATAGTTTATTCCTTTTATATGATAGATCAAATAATTATAAAAAATTAGAAGAAATTTTAAAAAAAGCTAAAAATTTTTTTCCAGAAAACTCACTAATAAATTTTTTTGAGGGAATTGTGGAATATAGAAATAAAAATTTTAAAATAGCTATAGATATCTTTTTAAAAGCTGATTTAGATAAAAAAGATATTTCAAGAAATATGCTAAAGACAAATTATTTAGCAAAAAGTTATGATAATTTAGGCTTGTATCAAGAAGCTTATAAATTTTTTGAAATTTCAAATAAAATTTCTGAAGAATTACCCAAAAATGACTCAAATAAAAAAAATTTTATGGATTCAATCTTAAAAAGAATAACTTATTTTTCCAACATTAACACAAAATCAATTGAAAAAAAAACACACAAAAGTAAAAATTTAGATCCAGTATTTTTAATTGGCTTTCCAAGATCAGGTACAACTTTATTGGATACCATTCTAAGAACGCACAACTCAATTGAAGTTTTAGAAGAAAAACCAATAGTTGATAAATTGTTAAAAGAAATAGAAAAAAATATGAACTGTAATTTTTCTAATTTAGAAAAAATTAATGAGTTAGAGATAAAAAAGTTACAGGATTTATATAATGATGAAAGAAAAAATTATTTAAAATTTGATGAAGGAAAAATATATGTTGATAAATTTCCTCTTAATATAGTTTTCTTAGCTGAAATTAATAAAATTTTTCCTAACGCAAAGTATATTTTAGCTTTAAGAAATCCCCGTGACTCAGTGTTGAGTTGTTTTATGCAATCATTTACTCCTAATGATGCAATGTCAAATATGCTTAGTATAAATGATGCATCAAACTTATATGATCAAACTATGGAATTATTTAAGGTATATGAGAAAATTTTAGATTTAAAACTCCATGTGGTAAAATATGAGAATGTAATAAATAATTTCAAACCTACAGTAAAAAGTTTATTAAAATTTCTCGAAGTTGAATGGACAGATAATCTAAGTGAGTTTTATAAAACAGCTGAAAATAAAAGAATTATTTCAACTCCTAGCTATGATCAAGTTAACAAACCTCTATATAAGAAATCAATTGGAAGGTGGAAAAATTACGAAGATAAATTTATTGAGACAAATAAAATTTTTGAAAAATGGGACAAAGAATTCAATTATTGATTAAAATTATTTTTGCTCTTGCTTAATTCAAAAAAAGCCACTAATTTCAACATTAATTTAAAGTGCGGGCATAGCTCAGTGGTAGAGCGTCTCGTTGCCAACGAGAAGGTCGAGGGTTCGACCCCCTTTGCCCGCTCCATAAAAATTGATAAATTTAATTGCATCTATGAGTAGTGACCTTATCAAAAAAA